>JAEIGA010000006.1_pt1 | contig 312929 bp, 213 predicted proteins | sample 9270691 | NCBI WGS metagenome assembly JAEIGA01 (sample SAMN17057246, study PRJNA624740) | gut metagenome | biome: biome; isolation source: fecal sample | host: Bos grunniens | place: China: Xizang | collected 2019 | reverse complement strand
TTGTGAATGTCTGACCATAGATCTTCTCACCAACATAAATTGTATCAGTAGTGAATGTAGTGTCTGATCCACATCTCATCTCGTATGCACCCATACAAGTCTCATCAAAACGTGACACTCCACGCTGATCTGTAAGCACATCTTCAAGACGTGGGAATCGGATAGATTTACCGTCTGAAAGTTTGTCTGATTTTAGAGCGACGGTTGGTGTGAAGCCTCCGTTGTCCTTTAGAACAGGAGTAAAGAGACCGGTTGTTGGATCGTAAGTACCTTCGAAAAGAGAGGCAATATCATCAAAATAATTTTTAAATTTCGAAAAATCTTCTTCTTTATACTTCTTTACTTTTTCGTCAAATGAAAAATCACTTAAAATATTCGTTCCCTCAGAGAAGACATTGGATCCAGAAATTGTATCCAATCCAATAACATTATAATTGAAGTCGTCATATGAGCCATTTACATTTCTCGCGCTTATATTACCGAATATAATGTTTCCTGTACAAGATCCATCAAAATCACAAAATAAATACCTTTCATTTGCATTACCAACTATACTATTGTTGACAAATTCAGATTTTGAATTAAGTCCGCAATATAACGACTGCTTGCAAATATTTCTAGCCAAAGTATTATTTTTAAATGTTGCCAATATTCCATTAGCACCAGCACACTGAATCAAGTATACTTTCACATTATTATCTACAAACGTAGATCTATAGATATTAGTCAACGAACCATTTGACATTACAATATCACCAGCATTATTGGAATCAAACAAACATTCCTTAATATCTAAATTAGACGTCGAAACATCAATTAAATTTGAAGAATATTCATTCCCCTTAAACGCAACTCTACTAATATTCACAGAATTAACATTATTGCCTGTTACCTGAATTGCACGTGTATTACCAACAGGATTATTGTCTGGATTAGTATTGCCAACAATCTCACTGTTCATTAATTCAAATTTGCAATCATCCATATTTGTGGAAGACACGAACAAATAAGATTTGTTATTTCTTATAAAACAACTGTCAATATGACAATTCAAAGACAAAGGATATGAAATTAAATTGCCCTTACAATTTTCGATAGTATCATAAACCAGCTTCAAATCATTAGTATAAAACAATATGTTTGAGGTCTGATTGTCAGACATCAAAGTATTTTTTACAATCAAGCCATTATATGATTCGATAAAATTTGAAAGAGACTCATTATCCTTAACCCTACAATTTTCAATGCTCACAGCTCCATTTCCGCCACTGTTTTGAATGAAGTTTCCATAAATCTTATTATTGGCAAATTTTGTATTCAAGAACATCGCTGCATTATTTGTATTATTAATAATGAACATAGATCTTGAAATTTCGTTATCTACGAATTCTGAATTGGAAATCTTAAATTCAGAAATATCAGAGCTATAGATTTGAGCATCGTTTCCCTTTACAAAGACAGAATCCATAGACATCATATTTGATGTATAAACAAGATATCCTGTATTCCCAATGAAACTAGTATTGCTTATATTTGTGTTCCAACCACTCGGAGTATACAAACAACCGGAACTGATATTTTCAAATTTCGACCCATCAATGAAAATGACTGCTTTATTACTTGTATAATATACCGCATAATCACAATTTCTGAATGTCACATTATTGCCATAAAAACGAGTCACATCCCCATTACTAATTATACCAGTAGAAGCACCATCAACAATCACATTATTGAAAGTGACATCACATTTGTTAGCCTCAAACAAATTCATTGAATTGTCGCCTCGGTTTGAATAAGTAAGTTTAAGACGACCGTTTTCATCAACACCTTTGACAACCTTGTCGTCGCCCTTATGATCTCCACTAAAGACAGTAGGATGGTTCTCAGGATCTGCTGTCGCTCCAATTTGGGCGTCAGCCGGATAACCTCCATATATCGTGATATTGTTTTTTATTCTATAGCACAAAGAAGTAGAATCATTTGATTCTTCTCCTAAAGCGTCATAAATAGGGTTGTATACACCCTCTGCGACATAAAATTTTGTGCCACTATTGGCAAAAGGAAGTGTAAATGCGAAGTCATCACCACTCATCGCGTTTTTCCATGAAGATCCTGACCCATTGCCTTCCGCAACCTTCTTCACATAATAATACGACGATTTTTTCGGTATGACGCACAATTGCAAAACATACGGAATCTCCTTATTGTCTTTTTTTACAAGCATCGTATCATGTAGCCATCCGATTTTTTCCGGAGTGATATTTTTGTCATTGAACGCATATGTTTCTCCCAACACTATTGTATCACGGACAACAACAGTGTCGATTTTGGAGATTTCATACGCTCCCATACATGTCTCATCAAGACGTGATTCTCCTCGCTGGTCTGTAAGCACATCATCAAGACGTGGGAAACGGATGGATCTACCGTCCGAAAGTTTGTCTGATTTAAGAGCGACGGTAGGTGTGAAACCACCGTTGTTTTTTATCAATAAATTGTCACTTCCATCAACATCAAACAAATATGACAACAAAGATTTTTCTTTATTCAAATCATCGATAAAATAGTTATCTAATCCTTTTATGCTATCATATCCATATCCTGCTTTGTGAACCGGATAGATAATATTATAGGCAGAAGTATCCGTACCGTAAAATGTCAAAGCATCTGAACCATGAATATTTCCAGTCAAAATATTTCCTATAAGTTCTGTTGTTGAACAATCATACAACACAGGACCAGAACACTCATTTGCGACTATAGTATTATTATAGTACGACGCATTACTTGTAGCATAAACAATACTACTGCACTTATTATCAACAATTGTAGAATTAATAATTGACGAAGGGACTCCCCAATTTCCAATCAAATAAGAATCCGTAACATTATTTCCAACCAATGAATTTTTCAATACAAATTCATTTCCAGAAGCATTATACAACAATTCAGATTTTGATTCGTTATTGGTAATAGACGAATTATAAATATAGAAATCATTTGTTCCATTTATACAATAACTTGCCTTATTGTTGTCTATCAAGCAACTGTCAAGAATCATTTTATTACCATGATGTTCTATAATACAGTATGTGCTATTATTGTTTCTGAAATTTGTCTTGGAAATCACAGTAACGTCACAATTTGCATTTATCAATTGAGAATGATTATCATAAAATTCAGAATTGGAAATTCTTAGTTTAGAACTATCAACACACGTGATATGACCAGTGTTATCATGGACTGATATTGAATCTATATTTACGTTACCATTTCCACCAGCAAAAAGAAGCGTACTATAATTTTTTGCAAATTCACATTTTTTAACGTCAACATCTCCCTTCGGAGATTGTATTGCATAAGCAGTATTATACTTGAAGATGGAATTCAATACAGACAACTTATTATTTGAATAATATAATATACCTTCATTATTATTAGTAAATTCACATAAATTTACATTAAGTTTTATTTTCTCTCTAGATGCTAATAATCCATAGTTTGTACTTCCTTCTATACAGACTCCATCTATATTTACTGTACAGTCTTCTCCATATACTTCAAACAAAGTAAGACTGTTATCCTTATAAAAGTCGTCGGGTCTTTCTATTATTAATGCACCATATTCATCAACAGACTCTATAATTTTGTCGTTTTCCTGAATATCTCCACTGAAAATCGTTTTATATACAGAAGGATCTGCCACAGCTCCAGATTTAGGTTCTTTTGGGAAACCTCCATGAATGGTCACATTATTATTAATTTTATAGAAAGGAGAAAAATTTCTCTCGCCCCTTGAATTATATATAGGATGATACATTCCCTGTGCTACATAAAAAACAGTTCCACTAGGAACAATCGGCAAATAAGTGGCAAATTCATCAGGTCCCAAAGCTTTATCCCAAGATGATCCATCACCCTTACCGTTTTCTTTTACATAATATTTTAAGGATGTGGGTTTATATCCAAACCATTTTGGGGCAGATAACGCACTGGTATAATTTACAGAAACTTGACGATTTCCCGCAGTTGGCACCAATCCATAATGAACAGCAGTTGCTGTAAAATATCGATTCGGATCAACCATATTTTTAGGAATCTTATAAACCCAATTTCCATCTTTGTCAGATTCTGTATATCCCACATATTTATATGCGGAATTTACTCCTAATGATAAATAGATTTCTATTCCTACCTTTTCCTTATCAGGAGTCACACCAGAAGGAAGTGTCGAAAAATTAACCTTTCCTTTTATCAGAATATATTCAGCTTTATAATAGTCATCATCATAGTGAATGGTATCAATTATTGGACTATTGAAATGCGTTCCATAAATTGTTCGGTCCTGATCACCTCCAAATAAATTTTTAGTAACACGAATTTCATCATCATAACCAGGATAATAATAAGGATCAGTTATATGAATACCGCTTTCTGAATTATCAACAAAATGGTTTTTTGTGACATATGAGGCAATACCCATACCATTTATCGTCAATCCATTATTTCCATTTCCGAATTTATATATAGGTCCTAAATCAATAATTCCACCAATGTAATTTTCTTCTACAGTGCCACGCTGAAGCTCAATACCGTTTTGCTTATTGTATCCTATATAGTTACCTTTTATAACTCCTCTTACCGCTTCTATACCGTTTTTCTCATTAGGCATAGATGTATGTGCCATTTTATTTAGGTCAATTTTCCTGTAATTACTAACTCCGATATAGTTTTTATATACATTCAATCCACCATCTGAATATATACCATTTCCCTTATTAAAGCCAATAAAATTAGCTGAATCCAATGACAATTCATGTCCTATAGTAACATTTGCATTTTTTTCTACTTTAATTCCATCTTCACCATTTCCCAAATCTGCAAATGATCTATTTGTTCCTATATAGTTCTTGTATAGGTAATTGTCTCCTTCATATAAATAAACACCATATTCACGATTTGAATAAATAAGATTGTTTTCAATAATAGAACCTTCTGCAGCAGGAGTCGAAACAGATATACCCCTACCATTTGATGCAATAACAGAATTTTTCACAAATAAAGTATCACTTTTCGAATATCCTCCAGGATGATGAAACAAAATACCATTCGATTCATTATTTGTGATACTACAACCATCAACGACTATTCTTCCATAGGATCTCACTCCATTTATATTATTCTCAAGTTTACAATTGGAAAGTAAAGTTCCATTTGCATCCGAAAAAACACCATCACTACAATTCTTTATTGTTAAATTTTTCAAAACGACATTAGAAGCACCTTTGTCTATTTTTATTCCGACAAATGTACTGTCTACTCCATCTAACACCGCAGTTGAATTACTTCCATCATATCCATCAATAACTGTATTGGAAGCTGTCAAAACTAATGGTTCTGTCAGTTCTATTTTATTTAAAGAACTTCGAAACTTAAACAAAATAACATTAGGGCCATCCGGTCTGGCGTTTGCTTTCTCGATTGCTGATCGAATATCAGATTCGTATTCCTTAGTAACGATAATAGTATCAGCATCTGCAGCAAATGACGATTCCACATTGAATATCGTCAAAAGAACCAATAAAACTGTATATATTTTTTTCATTGCGATATTTGAGTTCTTGAGAGATTCTTTTTTCATAAAATTAAAAGTTGTCAAAATATAGGAAATATAATATGATTCTCATCATCACATATATTAGTTACAACAATCTTATTAGAAGTTGTAGATTCACTATTTTTGGCTGCGAACATCATCTGCACAGCCATCAAAGCCAATATCAAAGAAAATATTCTTTTCATCGTATATAAATTATTCTCGTGTTATTCTTAAAATATTCTACAAACCATTAAAATATTCCCAGAAAATAAGATCCTTTTTTCACATTAAAGCTTATACACAATAACGAAGACACACATGCATCATCTATCATTCTATATATCAGGCATTTAATTCAAAAACTTCTTTCAAGGCATTCATATTCCTGGACAAACTCTGCAAATTTATGAATTAAATGTTGTTAAAAAATGATTTATAACACATTTTCTCGTGAAAAGGATTAAAAAATGTTAAAAAAAACAACACCGTAGGTGCGACACAACACAGGGTTGGGTGTAAACCCAATCCTCATAAACCCAATTCCATAATATGATTTGACGCAACACTCAATCCCCGATAAATACTACACGTTTTTGTGAAATAAAAAAAGTTGATTATTTTTGCATTTGTGTATCACTAATTTGCATAATTATTGTATAAATGAAAGCGTCATTTCGCTATTGCATAATTTTTATTTATTCTTTTCTGGTATCGGCGTGTGTGTCTACGACCCAAACGTCCACTAAGTATGTCTCTGATGATGGCAGAGTGTTCGGCACTTTCTATAAAATCAAATATGCATCGAATGGAAAGGATGTGAAGACGGAATACCTTGCAGCTCTTGCAGCCGTCGACACTGCCCTATCCACATTCAACAAACAGTCCACAATCACCCGCGTCAACCTTTCTCCCGACTCGGTGCTTCTGACTGATAAGGACTCTCTTTTCATCAAGGTCTACAATAAGGCTTGCGAGATCTCCACAATCACAAACGGTGCTTTCGACATCACCGTCGCTCCTCTTGTGAACGCATACGGATTCGGTTTTGATCCCGACCGCTCCACTCCCGACAGTGTGATAGCCGAACTGAAAAACTATGTGGGCTGGAAGAAGGTGTCTCTTTCTCCGTCGGGATACATAAAGAAAGAAAATCCGAATGTCAAGCTGGACGCGTCGGCAATAGCAAAAGGATTCGGTTCCGACGAAGTGGCTCGCGTCTTACGCAAAAACGGAATCAACGACTTCATGGTTGAAGTGGGCGGCGAGGTCGTCTGCAGCGGAGTGAACGACAAAGGAAAAGTGTGGAGCATCGGAATCAACAAACCGATTGAAGACAGCACAATGCAGCACACCAATGAGATCCAACGCGTGGTGCAGCTCGACGGGAAAGCTTTGGCCACAAGCGGCAACTATCTGCAATACTATTATAAGAATGGCACTAAATATGCCCACACGATAGACCCTTGCTCGGGCAAACCTGTGAGCCACACTCTGCTGAGCAGTTCGATCATCGCTGACGACTGCATGACAGCAGACGCTTTGGCAACAGCATGCATGGTGATTGGAGTAGATTCAGCGCTATCACTTATAGAATCATTGCCCAACGTGGAGGGCTATTTCATATATGCCGGAAATAACGGTGAGTATTTAGAGAAACACACAAACGGATTCAAATTCAAACAATGATGAACTTTAGACTGAAAAATATCATAACCGGAGCCTTGCTGACTGCAATCTCATTCAGCTCTGCTGCAACAGGATTCAAGGGCGTTGACGATCCTGAATTCAAAAAATATGTCGCAGCCGCAAAACAATATCCTTCCGAACTTGTCGGCCCGAACGCACTTAAAGGTGGCGACGTGACTGTCACTTTCACCGTCAACAAGGACGGACATATCTCTAACATCAAGCCTTCTTGCAAATGTAATCCTCAACTGCTGAGAGAGGTGAGAAGTCTTTTTGAGACAATGCCTGATTTTGAGCCGATAAAAATCAAGGGAGAGGCCCAGACTGTGACGCTGACGACAAAGGTCAACTACGCACTGAACACAAATGAAAAGCAACGTAATGGATTGCGACCTAAAGATTATGTCTATGCAGACTCTTTGATCGATGATTACAGACGTGTGCTCAACAAAGGCAAATGGAACTTCCTTTATAAGAACGGCACCGACGTCTTCCCTTACAACTACGAATATATGCAGCACTATCCCGACGGCACCGTCCGCCTTCGTCATAACGACAAATGGGGATTGATGAACTGCAACAATGAGGAGCTTATTCCACACGAATACGAGGAGCTCTACTACTACGAAGAGGGCTACTCTCGCGTCAAGAGAGATGGCAAATGGGGACTAATCAACAGTTTAGGAAAAACAATAGTCAATTGCCGCTACGACACCATCGGACTCTTCGGCATGGAGACATCATTCAACGAGACTTTTGACGAATCTATAATCAAAGATGGCCCTGTAATGAAAGATCTGGCATTCGCAAGATTAGGAGGCAAATGTGGATTCATCAACAAAAGCGGAAAACATGTGATCGACTGCGTATACGACACCCTGTTAAAATTCCGTCCAGGCTATGTGATATTCGTGCTGAACGGGAAAAAAGGTTTGGTAAATGATCTTGGCAAGACTATCATTTCTGCCCGCTACGACGACATGTCATATTTCTTCGGTCATATTGCTCTTGTGAAGACGGGAGCATTCTATGGTTTGGTGGATGAGCTCGGACAGTCTGTGCTTCCATGCAAATATGACGCCATCAAGTGTTTTGAAAACAGCACTGAGGCTTTGCTGGTGAAGAAGAATGGCAAACTTGGCATATACGATTTGTCTGGCTATCCTATCGTGGAATGCGCATACGACTCGATTTATGCAGACAAGACAAAACGAAACTCCGTCGTTCTGATAAAAGGAGAACTAAAGGAGGAGAGCACCGTCTACTATGAACCTTCAATTAAGCTTGAAGACGAGACGAAGCTGATCCATTTTGAGGAGAACAACAAATACGGGCTGCTCACTCCAGACAGTCAGACGGTGTATGTGAAACCAATCTACGAATACATCGATGTGTTCTACAATGGTTTGGCGATTGTAAAAAAAGATGGCAAATGGGGAATGATCAACAAATTGGGGAAAGAGATAGTCGAGCCACAATACGACTATATCAATCCTTACAGCTGTGGATTCGCACGTATTGTGAAAGATGGCAAAGTAGGATTCCTTGACAATAATTTCAAAGAGGCGATATCTCCAAGTTTTGCTCACGCATATCCGTTCAAAGACGGACTTGCGTTGGTGGACAAGAGCTACTATATCGACACTTTTGGCAAAAAAGCAGAAAAACTGGTAGAGGGACTAATCCGCCACGGCAACTGCATAGAAGTGCCAAACTATATAAAAGAAGCGTTTCCAGGATACGAATGCATATCTCATTATCCTGGCGACACGTGTAAACTACAAGAAGAGGAGGATCAAAAGAAAAACAAAAAATGAGATTCGACGAATTAGATTTTGAGCCGTCGTTGATTGACGGTATCGACGCCATGAATTTCCAGGAGATGACTCCTGTGCAGGAAAAGGCTATGCCAGTGGTGATGGAAGGCAAAGATTTGATAGCTTGTGCGCAGACAGGCACAGGAAAGACAGCAGCATACCTGCTGCCTCTTATAAATCAATTGCTTAGAAAACCATCTAAAGATAAAGTGAGAGCGATAATCATGGCTCCTACACGTGAGTTGGCACAACAGATCGACCAACAATTGGAAGGAATCTCTTATTTTGTGCCTATCTCTTCTGTGGCTGTCTACGGTGGCAACGACGCTTCCGCATACGAGACCCAGAAACAGGCAATGAAAAACGGAACAGATATCGTGATCGCCACTCCGGGTCGTTTGATTTCACACATCAAGATGGAAAACGCCGATTTCTCAGGTGTGGAACATTTTATCCTGGATGAAGCCGACCGTATGCTCGACATGGGATTCTACGATGACATCATCTCTATAGTGAAGACGTTGCCAGTGAAGCGTCAGACGGTGATGTTTTCAGCAACCATGCCAGCTAAAATCAAAAAGTTGGCGGAGACAATCCTTCATGAGCCTGAATTCGTGAATGTGGCAATCTCTAAACCTGCGGAGGGAATCACACAGCAGGCTTATATCTGCTATGAAACCCAGAAACGAATGTTGGTGCAGAAATTGTTGGCAAACAACAGCGTCGACAAGACCATCATTTTCTCCTCGTCGAAACAGAATGTCAAGGATGTCTACAACGCTCTACTTCGCATGAAAATCAAAGTCGGAGCCATGCATTCCGATTTGGACCAGGCTTTTCGCGACGAAGTCATGCTCGACTATAAAAGTGGCAAAATCAACGTCATTGTAGCCACAGATATCCTTTCCAGAGGAATCGACATCGAAGGAATCGACATGGTGATCAATTATGATGTGCCACACGACGCTGAAGACTATATCCATCGTATCGGACGTACCGCACGCGCCAACCGTCAGGGTGTAGGCATAACATTCGTGTCGGAGAAGGATCAGGACAGGTTTGGAATGATCGAGCAGTTTTTGGAAAAAGAGATTGAAAAAATGCCTCTGCCTGAAGAGCTTGGTGAAGGACCAGCATACGAGCCTAGGTTGAAAGGCAAAGGAGGCAGAAGAAGACAAAACGATAGCCGCAGACAAAAGGCTCCAAGCCATAAGCCAAAAGCCAATGGTCAACAGCCAAATGCAGATGGCAAACATAACAATAAGCCGAAAGCTGATGGCAACGAAAGCCAAGAGTCTAAAGCCAACCGCCAACATTTTAAGCCAAATGCTAACGGCGACGAAAGCAACAAGCCGAGAAGATACAACAACCACCATCGCAGATTCAACAATCGCAACCGTGGCAACAACAATTCTCAACAAGGCGACTTGGCAAAAGACGATTCTGTGGGATAACAATATAAGAATATGGCAAAACACAACATATTATTCGTTTGCTTGGGCAACATTTGCCGTTCAGCCGCAGCGGAAGCTGTGATGAAGAAGATTGTGGACGAGAAAGGAGCGTCAGCAGATTTCAACATCGACTCCGCAGGTATTCTGAACTATCACCAAGGAGAGCATGCAGATCCACGTATGATATCGTTCGCTTCACGCAGAGGCTACGACGTGACTTCCATCAGCCGACCTGTGAAAACAGCTGATTTTGACAAATTCGACCTGGTGATTGGAATGGACAACACCAACGTCGACGATCTTTACGACTGTGCGGCGACTGCGGAGCATACGAAAAAGATCCACAAAATGACAGAATTCTGCAGAAACTTCACAAACGACTACGTGCCAGACCCCTACTATGGCGGCGCAGATGGATTTGAACTTGTGCTCGATCTTCTTGAAGATGCCTGCGAAGGATTATATGAAACACTAAAAGACGGGAAACTATGAAAGACACCCTAACATTCAAGATGAAAACATTGGAATACGCGTCGATAACATTGATGTTCATCGCCATATTCACAATTTCCATTATGAGCAAACAAGATTTTTTGTATGCTCTCCACGACTATACACTATATCTCGACTCTGATCCTTTCCGCACCATCATATTATCATACGGTGCAGGATGTCTAAGTATGGTGTCACGATTCATCACACAGTTTTTCATATCACCTGTGTTTGGAGCGTTTACCGTGTCAGCGACACTGACCGCAATTTTCGCCATACTACTTAAATCATTCTCCAAACAGGGGAACGCGAAAAAGATAGTGTTTGCCGCGATTCCGCCACTTGCATTGTTTGCGGCAGCCTGCAATCTTGAATATTTGATTTTTGACAAAGTAGACGGATCAGTTGTAATGTCACTACTTTTAGGAAGCCTCATCGCTGTGCTTCTGGCGTGGTGGATGCAGGTGGAAAACAAGATTTCGCTGTACATTGCGATTGTAGTGGCAGAGTTTTCCTACTTCGCTATCGGAATATTCTCTCCATTGTCAATGCTGATAGGAGCATCGTCATACGTAAAGAAAGACAATAAAATAGCGATGATGCTTGCGGGAATCGGCTTGGCATCATGGTTTGGATTCAACTATCTGACTTCAAACCTTCTCCACTACGAAGTCTATTCCGTCGCATTATCCGCGCCTCTATATGTCTCACATTCAAGCACTTTCTTCATCTATTCACTCATAGCACTGGCATTGTTGATTGTCTGTCCGCTCGTGGCGAGTAAGTGTGGAGAGGAGACGGAATTGTCGGCAAAGAGACTTATTGTTCCGGGAATTGCATTTGTTTTGGCAATTGTAGTCGCAAAACTTTGTAGCTACAACGATGAAAGTTTCCACAAGATTCTCCGTTTGCAGAGACTTGAAAACGAAGAGAAATGGGGAGAGATGATCACAGAAGCCAGAAACACCACACATCCGACATCCGACATCTACGCATACTACGTGGAAGCTCTGATCGCAAACGGAGAAAACGTAGACCAGATGTTCAACTTTCCTGTGGAATGGGAAGGATACAGCACAAGCAATTTCTGTATGCCTCACATGATCCACTATGAAGATTTCGCATTTGCTACAGGAAACTACTGTATGTCTCTATTCCACGCAATGGAATATTATCAGTTGACGGGAGAAAATTTCCGTCGATTGAAACGAATGATGCGTTGCGCGGTGATGATGGAAGAACCAGAACTTACCGAGAAATATTTGAATGTGTTGGAGACGAGCACCGTCTACTCAGACTATGTGAAAGAGTGGAGAAAATACAAGAACGACAAGCAACAGTTGTTGACAGACAAAGAGGCTTACAAAAACTTTGACTCGTATTTTGAGAAAAAGGACGATTGGTTTCATGCCTATTCTGCCGCAGACTTCATAGCGGAAAGGTCTAACATTTCAAACCCCAAAATAGCTGAGGCAAGAATTCTTACAGAACTTTACGCCAAAGATCTTGAATCATTTGCGAGAGACATTCCCGTCGCAGCTCAAATATACAGAGGACATGTGCCTCCAAAATGTATTCAGGAAGCTGCTTGTCTTTGCGCGATTATGGGCAATACAAAACCAGTGCAGAGCATCACTGTCGACAGGAATCTTGCGATAAACGTACAAAAGGGTGTCAAAGAGATTCAAAAGGCTGGTAAAAAAGGGAAGGATAAGATGAAGAAATACGAAGGATCGTATCTCTACTACTACTTCTATAAAGAGACCGACACTAAGAACTATAAAGGAGGAGATTTGAAAAAATGAAAAAGACTAATATAATCATATTTCTGTTGGCGACGCTGATGTCAGCCTGCTCTGTAGATGCTCCGAAATCATTCACAGAGAGTTCTGATGCTGCTCCCATCCAACCTGGCTGCTATATCGGCACAACTATTCCATGCAACATTCTGCCAATGAATTTCTGTGTCGACGCAGATAAAGAGTTTATAGTGAAAGTGTCAGGCGGAAAGACGGAATTTTCTGTAGCTTCCGACAACGGCAATGTTTGTTTTCCTATTGACAAATGGAAATCATTACTTGCAGAAAACAAAGACAACGACATAACTTTTGAAGTCTACGAAAAGACGAACAACGGTTATCTACGCTATGCCCCATTCACTATGGCTGTGAGCGGCGACTCCATTGATGAATACGTCACATACCGAATGATTGAGCCAAGCTATCAGGCGAGTGGAGAGATGTCTGTCAACCAATATAACCTGTCGACAGGAGAAGAGAGCATAATAGCGTCTGACCACTACACACACTCACAGCCTGGCTACCGCACACAAAGATGTGTGAACTGTCATTTTGTGCAGCGTCACAATTCACAAAACAGAAGTTTCTACTACCGTGGAGAGAAAGGAGGTATGATTCTTTCATACAACGGCACAGTCCGCAAGATAGACACAAAGACAGGAGATATGCCATTCTCAACATCAATCACATCGTGGCACCCTACCCTGCCTCTGATTGCATTCTCGATGGACAACTTCAAACAGTCGTTCCACTCGTCGACCACAAACAAGATTGAGACATACAATCTTCATGGCGACCTTGTGCTTTATGACATTGAGAAAAACGAGATTACAAACATCATCCGTACAGAAAACAGATTCGAATCATTCCCCGAATGGGCTCCAGACGGAAAGCATCTCTACTTTGCATGCACAGACGACGATAAAAACAAGCTGCCATTCGACAGTGTGAAATATGACATATTGAGAATTGCATTCGACGCCGATTCCCACAGCTGGGGCAAAATAGACACTGTGTATGCGGCAACTAAGCTCGACAGCAGCGCCACTATTCCTAAGATTTCTCCAGATGGCAAATTCCTGGCTATCACACGTGCTGAATATGGCATGCAAGTGCCAACAGAGCATAGTGCCGACGTCTGCCTGATCAATCTGGCGACATCTGAACTCCTTCCTTTGAAGAATGTCAACTCTCCACTTTGCGACAGTTACCACAGCTGGTCGACCAACAGTCGTTGGCTACTCATAGCGTCAAAACGTGAAGACGGAAGCTACGCACGCAACTACATCACTCACATTGATGAAAACGGCAATGCCACAAAACCATTCCGTATGCCTCGCCTCAACCCACGTCATGACGCCGACTTGCTGAAGAGCTACAACGTGCCTGAGTTTGCACAGACACCTGCCCCATTCAGCACAGCAGAATACATGGAGGTTGTAGCAAAACATGATGCGGAGAAAGCTAAGTTTGGCTCTCCTACGACCAAACAAGTGGATGGAAAATCAGGAGCGTCAAACATTCATCACAGATGATTGAATATCAACGATTGATAAAAAGCCGTTTTAGGGAAATCTAAAACGGCTTTATCATATACAGAATTTTAATGAGAATATTTATCGCAATACGCTTTACGGAGGATTTCAAATCCGTGCTTGTCGATGCCCAACAGGAGATGAGAGACCAAGGAGTAGAAGGGAACTATTGTCCGTATGGCAATCTACATCTGACATTAGCGTTTATTGGCGAGACATTTGACCTGCCAAAGATTCGTAAGGCTGTAAGTGAAGTCGTATTCGACCCTTTTGAGATCACACTCGACAAATTGGGGACATTTCAGACGAAGAACGGAACTGTTGTTTGGGCAGGAATCAAAGACGGCACCTCAGCATCAGCACTCGCGTCGCTACTGAGAGAGAGGCTGATTGCCAATAATGTCAAATTTAAGTCGACGGAGTTTTACCCACACATCTCATTGATTCGCAAGCCATCAACTGTTCCGACAGACATATCCATCAAAACTGCATCCATGCGAGTCGATAGGATTTATGTTATGAAATCAGAGAGAATAGACGGAGAATTAGTTTATTCGGAAATTTAAGAGAGGCCTCCGACAATCAATATTTTTCATGCATAATATTGCAATATGCAAAAAAATCGTATCTTTGCCACACGTAGAGACACGCGGACGTGTGTGTCAATGAAAAAAGAATTATAAATTAAGGAAATAAAACATTTTTTACAATGGCAGACGTAAAGTCTTTTTATAAAGTGGCAGAGGACAAGATGGACGGAGCGCTTCTTCATCTTGACGATTCTTTCGCCCACATCCGTGCCGGCAAGGCAAACGTACGAATCTTGGATCCAATCCGTGTAGACAACTATGGTGCGATGACTCCACTTTCAGGTGTGGCATCTATCACAACACCAGACGCCCGCACAATCGCTATCAAGCCTTGGGATAAGAAGATGATTCCGTTGATTGAGAAGGCGATCTTGGCTTCAGAGGTCGGCATCACACCTGAAAACAACGGTGAGATGATCCGTTTGTGCATTCCGCCTCTAACAGAGGAGCGTCGTAAGGCTCTTGTAAAGCAGGCTAAAGCTGAGGCTGAAGACGCAAAGATCAGCATCAGAAACGCTCGTCGCGACGCAATCGAAGGCCTAAAGAAAGAGGTGAAGAACGGTTTGGCTGAAGACGTTGAGAAGGATGCAGAGGCAGAGGTTCAGAAGATCCACGACAAATACATCAAGAATGTCGATGAGATGTTCGCTGCAAAGGAAAAAGAGATCATGACTGTGTAATTTTGACAAACAGTTTCTAAACATACAGGCGGTGGCATTGTCGCCGCCTTTTTTATTTATTTAATTTTTGGATGAAAGGAGTAGTTTTCAGAAATACAGGCAGCAGCTATATTGTACGTACAGAGAGCGGCGACTTTTGGGAATGCAAGATAAAAGGCAATTTCCGCATCAAGGGAATCAAGAGCACAAACCCAGTTGCGGTAGGCGACATTGTGGAGTTTAAGGAGCTTCCCAACTCCGAAGGCTTGATCAGCAGCATATGCGAAAGGAAAAACTACATCGTACGCAAGCCATCAAACCTGTCGAAGCAGCTCCATATCATCGCTGCCAATGTAGACCAAGCGATGCTGACTGTGACTATTGCCCATCCAGAGACATCCACCATCTTCATAGACCGATTTCTTGCCACCTGCGAAGCCTATTCAGTGCCAGCGGTGATCGTGATCAACAAATGCGACCTATATGATGAAGGGGAGACGGAATATATGAAAGCCCTTGTGACTCTATACGAAAGCATCGGCTACAAATGCTTTATCACATCTGCTCTAACCGGAGAGGGAGTGGAAGAGGTGCGAAACGCGTTGAAAGGCAAGACGACGTTGTTCAGCGGCAATTCAGGAGTGGGCAAATCTTCACTCATCAACGCCATTTCACCGAATTTTTCAGCTAAAACCGGAGAAATATCATCTGTCCACGACACAGGTATGCACACGACAACTTTCTCCGAAATGTATCAGCTTGAAGAAGACACTTTCATCATCGACACCCCAGGAGTGAAAGGATTCGGCACCATAGGGTTCGACAAATACGAAGTGGGACATTTCTTCCCCGAGATATTCAAGCAATCCGAATCATGCAAGTTTGGCAACTGCACGCACACACATGAGCCAGGTTGCGCAGTGAGAGAGGCTGTGGAGCAGCACTTCATCAGTGAAAGCCGCTACACCAGTTATCTCAACATCCTTGAAGACGAAAACGAGACAAAGTATCGAGAAAAATTGTAGGAAGCTGTTTAAATTTGGCTATAGAAGTTGGGGATTGTTAAGGGTCATTGTTTGATAGATATTGACACTAACCCACTCTCTTCCACAAGTCCAGAGGACGAGCGGTAAAAAATGAAGTCAATAACAATAACAATATTAAACAAAAGTCAAACAGATTCTAAGATTTTCTCCCAGACATCAAAAGTACTTTTGCAAACTCAAGCACAATAATTTGTGAAATTTCACGTTTAAGATTTAGAGGCCGCTTAATTATTAAACAGTTTCTTAGTGATTATATACAAGTCGCCTATTATAATAATTTATATTTGTGGACGACTATATAATCCGAGAATTAAAAACATCATTTAGGTATGAAGAAGTCGTTTCTAAACTATTCCGCCGTCAAATATATATTTTCATTTTTCGCAATCATCATCTTCCTGCTGTCGATTGTGTTTTCAAGCAATCTGGTAGGAGACATGGCAAAAGAAGAGCGCGACAAGATGGAGATATGGGCTGATGCAACACGTCAGATCGCAACCGCAGGTGATGATTTCGACTTCACTTTCTGTCTGCGTGTGATTCAAGACAACAACACTATTCCCGTGATAATTGTGGATGCGGAAGGTACTCCTTACCAATATAGAAACATCGACATTCCAGACAAATATAATGGAGAGCCAGATTCTGCATTTCTGATGAGCAAGGTGGCATCGTTTAAGACAATCAACGAACCTATTTCTATCAAGCTCGACGAGACGACATACCACAAACTATATTATGGCGACTCAATGCTTTTGCAGAAGCTGTCGTATTTCCCGTTCATCCAATGGGGCTTGATATTCCTGTTTTTCATCGCGCTGTTGCTTGTGCTTGCCAGCGTACGCAAAGCGGAGCAAGACAGAGTATGGGTGGGACTTTCCAAAGAGACAGCCCATCAGCTCGGCACTCCTATCTCCTCACTCATGGCATGGGTGGAATTGTTGAAAGGAATGGATGTCGACGCGAGTGTGGCTCAAGAGATAAGCAAGGACGTCAACCGTCTGCAAACCATCGCCAACAGATTCTCCAAAATCGGTTCCAAACCAGAATGCACTCCAGTCTGCCTTAATGAAGTGATAGACAATGCACTATCATATATGCGTGGACGAGTGTCTAGAAGAGTATCCATCACTTGCCAATACGACAACGACCAGAAATACAATGCAGAATTGAATGTGCCGCTATTCGAGTGGGTGATCGAAAACCTCTGCAAGAACGCCATCGACGCAATGGACGGAGATGGAAGCATCCACGTCAACGTGAGTGAAAAAGATTCTAAATGTATCATAGACGTGAGCGACACAGGCAAAGGAATACCAAAATCAAAGTTCAAAACCGTGTTTGAACCTGGATTCACGACCAAAAGCCGTGGCTGGGGACTTGGACTTTCTCTTGCCAAACGAATTATGGAGGAATACCACCACGGTAAAATATACGTCCTCAACTCCACACAAGGAGTTGGCACAACGTTCAGAATCGAAGTGAAAAAGGAAGAATAGAAACGAGGATTGTTAAGGGCGGAACGCCCTAACGCCTCCCCTCTAGTGCGAGCCGTAGGCGAGCACTTATTTATTATGATGAAAAATAACAAAACAGCTTCTTAATGTGCTAAAACATGAAGAGATACATCTGTGATGTCATGCAAGATATTATCAATCAGCTAAAGGAGAAAAACATTCCTCTAGCAGAATACAGGATGAGCGATTATCACTTCCACGAATTCTATTTTCGAGTAAACGCTGATCCAGAAATTATAAAAACACTGCAAATATACAATGCCAAGATAGTCGACAATTCCATCTATTGCGACTGTCATTGGAGCAAAATGGAATTAAAAAAAGATTGACATGAAAAAACTTCTATTTATTTTGGCGATAGCGGCTGTATCATGCAGCGACAAACAGCCACAAGTGCAAGTGCAACAGACGGAGGCAACACCGTCGACAGAAACGATCAGCGAAGACATTGACGCCAGAGCCATCGAAAAAATCCAGGCATTCTACGGGAAATATATCTTCGGAAGAGAAGAGGCAACAGATTCAGTCATCGCTCAGTATTGCACAAATGCATTGGCTCAAAAACTAAGAGACGACTACAACAACGAGTTCGCCGATGGAGGAGGCTATGCAATCTGGGAATTCCGTAGCGGAGCGCAGGATGGTGAAGACATCCAAGAAGTTGAAAAGATTGAACCTCTAGGAGAAAGCAAATATCTCGTCCACTACAACGATATGGGAAACAAAGGGGTGCTCACGATTTCCACCGTCGTTGAAAACAATGAGATTCTATTCGACAAAATAATCAGCAGTGCTGAATAGACTACAATATCCGACAATGAAAAGAAAACTGTTTTACATTCTTAGTATCTGCTTTATAATGTCTGCATGTGACGGGAAAGCAGCGCCAACATCACAGGAGACAAACATAATTGCAGATACGCAAGAAAAACAGGTCGAATATGCAGGAGAACCAATAAAAGAGCGTCCACGAGTTGCGACGGAAGTGAAGGATGTCACAGGAATCCACAAAAAAGCAGCAGAGGCAAAAAAGTTTGTCAAACAGAAAGGCATGAACACAGACTGGTGTATTCTGATTGACTTTTCTTATAATCTATACACCAAAAGGATGTTCATCTACGATCTGAAAAACGACAAGATACTGGAGACTGCATTGGTAAGCCACGGAGCAGGAGGAGGGAGCGACATCGACAATGTATTCTTCAGCAACGTCGAAGGAAGCGGATGCTCTTCATTAGGCAAATACAGAATTGGCATTCGTTCATACAGCAATTGGGGAGTACATTTCCATTATAAAATGCATGGATTGGAAAGCACAAACAGCAACGCATATAAAAGGCTCATTGTGTTACACTCTTACGAATATGCCTATTGCGACAATCCTACTACCGCAAGTTTGGGTTGTCCGGTCGTGTGTGACGATATGATGAACTACATCGACAAAAAGATCAAAGCATCCGACAACAAGAAAATTCTGCTGTGGATATTTGACTAAGCCACACTCAAAAGCTTCTTAATCAATCAAATTTGGCTATATAGCATGAGGATTGTTAAGGATCCATGTTTTATAGATATTGGTCCTAACCCCTCCCCATGTGCGAGCCGTAGGCGAGCACATAAATTTAATAAAACCACAGAGAGAAAAAGTTCACAGAGAAAGACTTCGTCTTTTTATGAGAAAAAGGGGGTTCGATTTCAATCAGGAAGTGGAATATGATTCACAGATCATTTAAATAACGTGAGTTCGACGAAATCAAAAAGATAGTTGGAAGTGTCATAAACGAAGATTGTTAAGGGCCCATGTTTGATTGATATTGGCCCTAACCCCTTCCCACGTGCGAGCCGTAGGCGAGCACAAAAAATTAAAAAAAACACAGAGAGAAAAAGTTCACAGAGAAAGACTTCGTCTTTTTATGAGAAAAGGAGGTTGGATTTCGATCAGAAAATGGAAAATGATTCACAGATTACAATTCATCGAACTCACGTTAAATATCAACACTTTTCATTTTTTCTTACTATCTCTTTGTGAAATAATAAAAAAGATGTACTTTTGCATCGTTTTTGCGTAACCGCTTATGATGGCAAGGAGCCTCGGTAATGTTGCGTTAAGTTAAATAAGAAAAAAACAAATAAAAAAATGGCAGTAGATTTGATTAAGATTGCTGAAGAGGCTTTCGCTACTAAGAAAGAGCTTCCAGCATTCAAGAGTGGAGACACTATCACAGTTTCTTACCGTATCGTAGAGGGAAACAAGGAGCGTATCCAGCAGTTTAGAGGCGTTGTTATCCGTATCAGCGGACACCAGGACAAGAAGAGATTCACAGTTCGTAAGATCTCTAGCGGTGTAGGTGTAGAGAGAATCTTCCCTATGGAGTCTCCTTTCATCGACAGCATCCAGGTTAACAAGCTAGGTGTTGTACGTCGTGCTAAGCTTTACTACCTACGTAACCTTACAGGTAAGAAGGCAAGAATCAAAGAGAAAAGACAGTAATCAATTTGATTTTCAGCATAAAAAGCGTGTTTTCATACACGCTTTTTTTGTACAAAAAATCCATAATGAAAAATTTATGGCAAACAATCAACCTAAACACGGCACACAATCAGACAAAAAACGATTTTTCGACAAAAAATTCATTTTGACGATAGTGTTCATCGCCATAGTTTCTATCACTTTTAATTTTATTTCTGCCAAACACACACAAGACAACAAATATCATATCATCAGTGAAACCGACAGGACTTGCCAGATCAACATTTCTGTGGAGCAGCCCATATTCTCGATGAATATTTTTGAGTTGGTCAAACACATTAAAAGAAATTCAAAAGAACTCATTATCCCAGAAAAAGTTGATATCAACGGAAAAGAATACACTGTGGTCAAGATCACTGGCAGTACAGAAAAAAAAGAATTTGAATCAGTCGTATTGCCAAACTCCTTGATAGAGATAGGAGACCATGCATTCTATGGTTGTTCAAGTCTGCAAACAATCAATATTCCGAATTCTGTGAAAAGCATTGGGGATGGGACATTCTCTTATTGCACTAACCTACAGACAGTCATCATTCCGGATTCTGTGAAAAGCATTGGGAATTGGGCATTCTATGGTTGCACTAACCTACAGACAGTCATCATTCCAAACTCTGTGAAAAGCATTGGAGGATGGGCATTCTATGGTTGTTCAAGTATAAAAGAAATCGACATTCCGGATTCTGTGGAAAGCATTGGGGATCAGGCATTCAAAGATTGTTTAAGCCTACAGACAGTCAACATTCCGGATTCTGTGAAAAGCATTGGGAATGGGACATTCTATAGGTGTTCAAGTCTAAAAGAAATCGACATTCCGAATTCTGTAAAAAGCATTGGGCTTGAGGCATTCAAAGATTGTTCAAGTCTACAGACAGTCAAGATTCCAAATTCTGTAAAAAGCATTGGGAATGGGGCATTCTCTTATTGCACTAACCTACAGACAGTCAACATTCCGTATTCTGTGAAAAGCATTGGGAATGTGACATTCTATAGGTGTTCAAGACTAAAAGAAATCGACATTCCAGATTCTGTGGAAAGCATTGGGGATCGGGCATTCAAATATTGTTCAAGCCTACAAACTGTCATCATTCCGAATTCTGTGAAAAGCATTGGGGATGAGGCATTCTATGGTTGTTCAAGCCTACAAACTGTCATCATTCTGAATTCTGAGAAAAGCATTGGGTATAAGGCATTCGAAGGGACTCCATGGGAAGAAAATAAACAATAAAATTCGTCCACGACAGAGTAATCCATACATGCCAAACATAAAATGGTTGTTTTCTGAACCTATGGCAGGTTTGTTAGTCTCTCAATTTTTCCGACAAAAAAAAGATACATTTCTCAAAATAAATCACTAGCTTTGCACATGTCAACCTGGTGAAATTGCGACAATTCCGTCTACTCAATTGGGAATAGCGGACTTTTTATTTTGCGAAATCAAATCTATCTATAGAGAGGGGAAAATATAGACATGAACGGAAGAGAAAAATGTAAAATTCTACGAGAGATAAGGCAAAAGATTGCTTTAGACAACAATATCTCTCTTGTGACAAACGAATGCAAACATAAAGGAGAATGCAAAGGGACATGTCCTAAATGCGAATCAGAGGTCATCTATCTGGAGAATGAACTGCGAAGAAAACGGAGCATGGGTCAATACATTACAATCGCAGGTCTTGCGTTGAGCAGCACTGTTGGTTTGTCGGCATGTTTCGAAACAGAAGGTGATATGGCAGAAGAGCCCTCATACTACAGCGACGATGTGTCGAGCAGAGAAAACGCACGAAGAGGGGCAATATACCGCAATCTCATTGATTATATCAAGAGTCATCCAGTTTCGATTTCCGACACTACCAATCTGAAAGAAATATACTCTTGTATTAATTTCACTGTCTCTCCAGAAGGGAAAGTGACAGGAATCAAAAATTTTTATGGAGATGATCAAGTATTGACCATTTTTGAAAATTATCTGAAGGAAATTCCCCAAGAGATACTCTACGGACTCTCTACTGAGTGCATATACAGATTAGACTTATATATTGAAGGAAACGAGATCATTGTCAGAGACTCATACACTAACCTATAATCAACGTTTCAACCAATTATCACAAGACAGGCAAAATGATTTTCAAACGAGTTTTATTATCATTATTATCAGCGGTTGTTATTGGAAATGTTTGTGCCGACGACACCGAAAACGGATACGACCGTCATGGATATGTGCTACGACCAGAGATGGGAATAGGGTCATCCAGCTACCACAGTGAAGGGGCTCCGTACGCCAATGTCGACTTTGGATATCAATTTTCCAACCCATTTTTTGCTGGCGTGGGAGTGGAATACACCATTGCAAGTCCAAACTACCACAGAGTATACAGCACACTTCCAATCTATATATCCACAAGAGTAAGCCCTGTGAAACGACCAGTGACCCCGTTTGTGGATTTGAAAATCGGCTATAACATAGCACTCAAAAGTAGGGATTATTATTATCATTCCTATTACAAAAGTGCCAACTCATTGTGGAATTTTGAAGAAAATATCGAAGATGAGAAATGGAAAGGCCTATTTTTGTTCACTTCAATAGGCATCCAAATCAGAAAAGTTGAATTTCTGTGTTTTTTCAATATCACCGGAGCTCTTTTTGAAAAAAAGATATACAACAGCGAAACAGACATGACAATAAAAACAGAAGAAGAGAGACGGAGATATGGTGGATTAGGAATAAAACTAGGTTATAACATCAATCTGAGTCGTTGATTTCCAGTTTTGATATGATTTCTCTTGTTATAACCATACTTCATCATCATTACACAAGCCAAAATTAATCAAAACGAACGTTTTCTCACACTTTAGGTGCGAAATAAATTCATAATTCATAATGCGTAATGCATAATTGTGGGGTAATACATCGGTTGGTATTGAAAACCGTAGGGGCGATCCCTTGTGGTCGCTCAAACCAGAATATAATATGGTCACCCGGATTTGAAAAATGTGGAGACGCCACAACGCAACGTCTCCACAGGCCAATTCCAATCACGTCGATAATCGATTATTTTGTACGCTTCACAAAAGACAATATATCCTTTAACCAATCACAAAGGAATAACGGTATATTAACGACATTACCATTGATATTTAAATTCCTCATAGAAAAACGAAGTCTTATTTCTGGAGCGTACTTATCTTGGTAAACCTTAAGACTTTGTCCTGAAACATTCTCTTCTGCTTTCACTTCAATAGGACGTATCTCTAATCCGTCCTGAATAAGAAAATCAACTTCCGCCTTATTACCTGTCAACGTCCAGTAATGAGGAGAGTTGTATCCTTGAGCCAACAAAGAGGAAAGGACAAAATTTTCTGCCATCGCTCCCTTAAATTCTTTCAACAAGTCTCCTTTTGCAATCACGGCCTCAGGTGGCAGTTCTGCCATCGTACGAAGAATTGCTTGATCAAGCATATAAATCTTGAATGCTGTTGTTTCTTCGTAGTGTTTAAGTGGCAACTGAGGGGTATCACACACATAAATACGATATACCATACCAGAAAGGACCAACCAATCAAGTGCTGACTCATATTCTCGGGCTCTGGCTCCCTCTCTCACTACTCTAAAAATAAATTTCTTATTCTCGCGAGATAGTTGAGACGGTATACTTCTCCAAATCTCTCTGATACGAGGAATATCCTTAGCATCCACATGTTTAGTGAAATCATATTCATAAGACTTACGAAGTTCAGCAAGATCATTTTCTATCTTTTCCATTCCGACTCCATCCAACATATGGCTACATGGCTTCGGCAGTCCACCACACACCTGATAACGACGGTATTGCTCCGTAAGTTTATTAAACAATATTTCAGGAAGAGGTTCTAACAATTCTAGACGGGACTCCGTTTGCTGCATAAGCAAAGGATCACTCATACGTAGGAACTCACGAAAAGTCACAGGATACATTTCAAGGAAACTGACTTTGCCAACAGGGAATGTATTGACAGAATCATCCGATAGATCTCTATTCTTTGTTTTTCTATTAACAGCAACACCAAGCAAAGATCCAGCAGCAATGACATGATAGCCAGGGGCATCTTCCTTGAAATACTTTAGGGAATTGAGCGCCGCTTTGCAATCTTGAATTTCATCAAAGAAAATCAATGTTTCGCTTTCTACCAAAGGGACATCCGTATATAGAGACAATTCACTTAAAATACGTTTCACATCCTTTGTCTTCTCAAAAATTCCCTTCAGTTCCTCTTGTTTATCAAAATTGAATATAGCTGTATACTTATAAGATGTGCGTCCAAATTCAGCGACAGCCCAAGATTTGCCAATCTGTCTTGCTCCCTGCACGATTAAAGGAGAACGATCAGCATCATTCTTCCAAACTTCAAGTTTTGATATAATCTCTCTTGTTATAACCATACCTTATAATCATTACACAAGCCAAAATTAATCAAAAATCACACTTTAGGTGCGAAAAGTGTGAAAAATTTCACATTTTTCGCACCTAAACTGTGAGATCAATTCATAATGCGTAATGCATAATTCGTAATTGTGGGGATAAAACATCGGTGAAATATAAAACACAAATCATGAAAAATCGAATTGTCTAATTATGAAATGCATTTTCTATACCACTTAAACGGGGTAAAATGGGGAATTTCCGTCTGCATATTTTTCTACCAACATGTTACGTTTCACGGCGTAATTGGTGGGATAATCCATCTGTGGGGGACATTCATAATTTTGCATTCCGCATTCATAATTTATTCCAAATCCGCACATCTCCAATTGATCAGATAGACCTCCTTCGTTGAACGAGTCAAGGAGGTGTAGATCCAGCGATAGAAATTTGTGTCGAGTTGCTCAGCACGAATGAGTCCGGGGTCAATGAAGACTGCCGACCACTGTCCACCCTGTGCCTTATGTGCTGTGATGGCATATGCGAATTTCACCTGCAACGCATTCAGATACTTGTCCTGACGCATCGCCTTGCGTCTCTCCGTCTGCGTAGGGACATCCATATAATCCTCCTCCACCGCAGAATAGAGTTCCTGCCACTCTTTCTGACTGAGCGACGGGGAGTCGCTATGCAGAAGATCCATCATCACCGTCGCCTCCAATTCGACATCGTAATCATTGAAACAGAGCGTCACATCAGCATATTTATGTCCGTAAAGTTCAGTGATTTTGCGCACTCTCTTCACAGATGCTGTATCACCGTTTGCGATGAAGCTCATCTCTGGAATCGTTTTCGACCAATAATAGTTGTTGGCGACAATCATCAGGGAATCTCCACCGCACAACTCATCATCCCTGTCGAGCACACGAGCACGGACAGCCTGATTGAACAGTTTTGCGCGAGCATTATAACGGGTGATGATAATTGTATCGTCTTCCCCATATTTATTATAGCACGATGCGATAGTCTCCACAAGTTCCTGCGGATCAGCATGACAAATGTCTTTATAATCGTCGACATCAAACTCAGGGAATTCGAAATCACACATTCCTTCATTGATCTTATCACGCAACATAGTGGCATTGACAAGGATTCCGCTATCCGACTGCTGGCGGACGACCTCCGTCAACACACCGCCATAAACGGTCAAGCCAAGTCGCTCGAGCGTGGAATTATCAAGAGCGGGAGAATAATCAAGGAAAACGGGAGGAAGCTGGGCTGTATCACCACAAAGAAGGAGCTGGCAACCGATACCCTCATAGACATACTCCACCAAATCGGAAAGCAAGTCAGTGGAATCACCAATCGTCTTATCACTAATCATGGAAGCTTCGTCAACAACAAAAAGAGTGTCACGGAAACGGTTGGGAGCAATTGCGTTGACCTCCATACGATCTATCCCCGACCCCATCTGATATATCCACTTATGGATTGTGTAGGCAGGCAATCCAGAATAGTCGGACAACACTTTCGCCGCTCTTCCCGTCGGAGCAAGGAGCACAACATTATAACGGACAGAACGCAGAGCCTTAATGAGCGAGCTGATGATTGTAGTTTTTCCCGTACCAGCATAACCTCGAAGGACAAAGGCGGAACGGTCTTCTCCAGCGCAAATAAAGAGAGACAAAGCCTGTGCGCACATCAGCTGAAGTTGCGTCGGTTGGTGGCCAATATTGGCAATAATTAGCGATTGTAGCGATTTATAATCCATAAACTGCAAATAAAAAGGCAAAATTGCAACGCAAAATTCTAAATATTTTTATTTTTGCAAAACAATAACAAAGTAAAAACAAAAAATAGACTATAAAAATGAGGCATGTAATCACATCGATGCTTGTTTTGGCATCACTTTTCTTGATTTGGTTGTGCTACGACAGCATCAACACTCCTATTGAGTTCCAAGAGCAGAGAGATTTCCGTCAGAAACCAATTATCGCTCGCTTGATCGACATCCGTAAGGCTCAGATCGAGTACAAGGATCAGAACGGACGTTATGCAGGTAGCTTTGATGAGCTAATTGATTTCGTAAAGAATGGTCAGAAAGCGCAAGTCTACAAGCAAGGAGAGATCACAGATGAGCAGTTGTCAAAGGGATTGACAGAGCAGAAGGCTCTTCACTTCATTGCAGAAAACTTGGCTGACTCAGCCGCTGCATGTGGAATCACTGATTTCGAGGCATTCAAAGCAAACTTCAAGCGTGATACATCATACGTAAGTGTATTGTCAAGCATCTTCCCTGCTGGATTCAATCCTGATTCACTTGCATTCGTTCCATTCGCAGGAGGAGCAAAGTTTGAGCTTGACACTGTAACTCAATCAACAAAGTCTGGTCTTCCTTTGCCATTGTTTGAGGCAAGAACTCCATACACAGTATACTTGAACGGTTTGAACCACCGCGAAATCGTAAACCTTTGCGACGAGGCTAAGAAGACTGACAAGTACCCTGGTTTGAAGGTGGGAGACATCGTGACTCCAAACAACAACGCAGGAAACTGGGAGTAATAGCATAAGATGCAGAGAAAAGAATATTCAATTCGCAATTTCGACGCAGCTAACAGTTATAGCAAAATATTGTCCATCCGCATTTTGCCGGATGGACTTTGTTTTGTTGTGTCCGACCCCAAAGACAACAAGTTGCTGTATATGACCAAGATAATCGACAGCAACCGTCATGGAATAGATATTTTCGCCGACGAATGCAAATCAAACAACGTGTTGGCGGCTGAATATCTTAAGACCCACGTCGTCTACGAGACACAACAATTCACACTCTTCCCCACTCCATTGATGGAAGATGTGGAAGAAAAGAAGATTGCCGAACTGAATTTTGGAAATGTGGACGGTGCGACGGTGCTGACAGACACATTGCCTACAAATGAGATCTCCGTCGTCTACACTGTACCTCAGCGACATGAGGAGGCCATCCGTCGCAACAAGCCAAATGCGACAATCCACAGTCAGATGATGCCATTGCTCTTCAACGCCATGTTCAACAGCAAAAAATGCAAAGGCTCATACCTTCACCTCAACATCCGCACATCTTCCGTGGATGTGATATACATTGAAGGAGGCAAACTGAAACTTGCAAACATTTTCCAATACCAAACCGCAGACGAGTTTCTGTTTTTCGTGCTTGGACTGATGGACAACTACCATATCGACCAATACGATGTCAAATGTGTAGTGAGCGGAGAGGTTGACGAAAACTCAGCTGTCGTTGACCATCTTGCAAGATACATTGCAAAAATTGAATTTTCCGCCACGCCGAAAGGAATAGTGGAGAAATCAGCATTCTCAAGCATAAAGAACAAACATCAGTTTTTAACCATCTATCAACTACCGATATGCGTATAATAAGTGGTTACTTAAAGGGCAGACGTTTATCACCTCCGGCAAACCTGAAGGCACGTCCCACAACAGACATTGCCAAAGAAGGGCTGTTCAACATTCTCAATAATGAGGTTGATTTTGAACAGGTTACCGTACTTGACATGTTTGGCGGAACAGGAAGTATCAGTTTGGAATTCATCTCCAGAGGGTGCACTGATGTGACACTCATTGAGATGAATCAGATAAATTACAATTTCATTCGAAAGACAAGAGACGAATTTAATCTCAAAGACGCTTGGGAGATAATCAAAGGTGACAGTTTCAAGTTTATCGAGAAATGCGGACGCAAGTATGACATCATATTTGCCGATCCTCCATACTCGCACGAACGACTGAAGGAAATACCTCAATTGGTGGCAGATTTAGGATTGCTGTCAGAAGACGGAATGCTTATTTTGGAGCATCCTAAAGATTTTGATTTCAGCGACGACGAGCATTTCTTCCACCACCGCAACTACGGACACGTCAATTTCAGTTTCTTCAGATGAAAGCAATCCGATTGATCCGCCTCAACAACATCCGTATCCACGCATTCCACGGAGCCATTCCGACAGAAAACATTGTCGGATCAGATTATATCGTCAATGTGGAAGTGAAGGCAGATTGGGGAGACGCCGCAAAAGACGACGATCTCACAAAGACGATCAACTATGCGGAGATCAACGACATCGTCAGAGAAGAGATGCATAAGCAACGTATTCTCATCGAGACAGTGGCAGAAAACATCGTCGACAGATTATTCCACACATTCACACAAGTGGAGGAGGCAGAAGTGTCGGTCGCCAAACTGAATCCTCCAATGGCAGGACAAGTGGAATCCGCAGAAGTGATCGTCAAAAAGGTTAGAAACTAACCTCACCAGTGCCGAAGGCACGACATATCCCAGCGTAGTGCGTAAGCTCTACGCAACCCAGCATAGCGTGCCAACGCCAGTGCCGAAGGCACGACATATCCCAGCGTAGTGCGTAAGCTCTACGCAACACAGCATAGCGTGCCAACGCCAGTGCCGAAGGCACGACATATCCCAGCGTAGTGCATAAGCTCTACGCAACCCAGCATAGCGTGCCAACGCCAGTGCAGAAGGCACGACATATCCCAGCGTAGTGCGTAAGCTCTACGCAACACAGCATAGCGTGCCAACGCCAGTGCAGAAGGCACGACATATCCCAGCGTAGTGCGTAAGCTCTACGCGTGCCAACGCTACAACACGCATAATATAACAAAACCTACATAATAAGGAATGAACCAAAAACGAATTTTGACAATACAAGACATATCCTGCGTCGGACAATGTTCACTGACCGTGGCATTGCCTATCCTTTCTGCAATGGGCATAGAGACGGCTGTTCTACCGTCAGCAGTCCTTTCCACACATACCGGAGGATTCAAAGGATACACATTCCGTGATCTGACAGAGGATTTGCCTGCCATCAAAGAGCATTGGAAAAAAGAAGGCATCAGATTCGGTGCCGTCTACACAGGCTATGTAGGTTCCGCAAAACAATTGCAATATATTCTCGACATATACAACGAGACAAAAACAGACGATGCAAAACTCATCGTCGACCCGGTCATGGGAGACCATGGAAAACTCTACGCCGGATTCAATCAAGAGTTCGTGGATAGCATGAAAAAATTCTGTGCAAAAGCAGATGTGATTCTGCCAAACATCACAGAATGCTCCTTCATGCTTGGCGAAGAATTCCACGTCACAGGCCACACAATGGAATATGTGGAGCATGTGATTGCCGGACTACGCAAAATAGGAGGTAAAAATATTGTAATGACAGGAGTGGAAATGAAAGAAGGAGAACAAGGAGTAGCGATATACAACGCCGAAACCGACAAAATCTCCATCTGTTCACGTCCGAGAATTCCAGGAATATACCATGGCACCGGCGACATCTTCTCAAGCACATTCAGCGGAGCATACTTCCTTGGCAAAAGTCTTGAAGAAGCCGCAAGAATCGCTGTCGACTACACAGTTGCAGCCATCAAGACCACAGAAGGTGACACTGCACACTGGTATGGAGTGCGTTTTGAAAAAGCATTGCCTGAATTGATAAAGATGATTCAATAAAGTATTGATTTTACAAACGACCCGACATGGAGGAAGAAATATTCTCATTATCCGAAGTGCTGAATGCAGTCAGCCGCACCATCCAAAGAAATTTGGCGGGGCCATACTGGACATGTGCGGAAATAGCCGAGATCAGCTATCGTGGGCACTGCTACCTCACTTTGGCAGAGACAGACGCATCGGGAAGAATCATCGCAAAATGCAGAGCCACAATCTGGAAAAACACATTTGATTCACTGTCTGTAAAATTTTTCCAGCAGACGGGATTGCAACTATGCTCCGGAATGAGAGTCCAAGTGCTCGCAGCTCCTAACTTTCACTCAGAATTCGGATTCAGCCTCAACATCGTAGGAATCGAGCCACGCTACACTCTGGGAGAAATCGCGCTACGCAGACAGGAGACAATCAACCGTCTTGCCCAAGAAGGAATAATCGAGAACAATAAAAAGCTCCGGTTGTCAATCGTTCCTCAGAAAATAGCAGTGATAAGTTCTGCATCCGCTGCCGGCTATCAGGATTTCATCAATCAGCTCACTAACAATCCTTTAGGATATAAATTCTACACCGCCCTATATCCGGCGTTGATGCAAGGAGAGAAATCGCCACAAAGTGTCATAGAAGCATTATTGCAAATCAAAAATGACGTAGAGACGCACGGACGTGCGTCTCAAAATGGACATGCGTCTCAAAATGGACATGCGTCTCAAAATGGACATGCGTCTCAAAACGGACATGCGTCTCAAAACGGTCGTGCGTCTCAAAACGGTCGTGCATGTCAAGACGGGGCCATCTTCGACGCCGTAGTCATCATCCGTGGAGGCGGAAGCGAGATGGATCTGAAAGCGTTCGACGACTATGCTGTGGCAAGAGAAGTGGCACTGTTTCCATTGCCAGTATTGGCAGGAATCGGTCATACGAAAGACACTAGCGTGGTGGACATAGTAGCCAACCTGGAGCTAAAGACCCCAACAGCAGTAGCAGACTACCTTATCCACGCCATCGATTCCGCATGGAAAAATGTGGAGGATTGTTCACAAAGACTTTTTGCGTATGCTGCGACAACGTTGGACAAAGAAAAACAGACTCTGACTCAAATCACTGAATTTCTGTCGGCTAAGGCAAAAACAGCCACCGATATCGAGAAACAAAAAATCGACTCGTCTGCCTACCGTCTACAGATTTCTGCAAAACGACTGGCAAACGACACGATGCGAACCATCACGTCGAAACAAGATTCTATTTCAAAGGCCGTAAGATTCTCAATTTCAAAAAAATTATCGATTTTCGACCTGTTGGAACAAAAAATCAAAAGTATTTCGCCTGAAGAAGCTTTCAAACGAGGATATTCCTTAACTTTGAAGGACGGCAAACCAATTTCTATCTCCACTTTGAAAAACGGCGACAAAATCGAGACTATTTGCTCAGACGGAAGAATCACGAGCACCGTCGACGAGATTGCTGGCTTATAACGGATGGCTTATGGCAGATGAAAGTTGGCAGTTGGCAACTAAACATAAAAAATAAGATATGAAAGAAAAACTGACATACACTGAGGCATACGAAGAGCTGAACTCTATCGTAGCAGCCGCAGAAAACGACGAGATTTCCATTGATGAGCTTCAAGCGAAAGTGAAAAGGGCATCCGAACTGATCTCTTTTTGCAGAAACTATGTGAAGACCACCAACGAGCATATCGAAAAAGTGTTTAATGAACTAAATTCGAAATAAGATATGAGAGCAAAATATTTTTTGTTAGCATTGTCGTGCGCGGCAACAGTAGCGATGGCAGAGCCGCAAAACAAAACAGACAAAAAAGGCAGAAAACAGGGAGAATGGGGAAAATTCTACCCTAACGGGAACCCCAAATACGTCGGCAATTTCAAAGACGACGTGCCAGTCGGTGAATTCCACCATTTCTATGAGAATGGAAAACCTCAATGTGTGCAGACCTATATCGACGCGAACCACAGCAAAGCCGTGTTCTATGAGCCAGACGGAATAACTATCTCATCACAGGGATCTTACGTGGGCAAAGAAAAAGATGGCAAGTGGGAGTTTTACAACAAAGGCAAACTGACTTTGGAGGAAAACTACAAAGAGGGCAAGAAGCATGGAATGAAGAAGTCGTTCAACAAAGACGGCATAATGATGGAGGAGATTCCATATGTCGACGGCAAGATCCACGGCACAGCCAAATTCTATCTTGGCGACGGCAAACTGTACTACACAGTGGAGTATGTCAACGGATTGAAGGATGGCAAGTATGTGGCATACGACGGCACAGACAAGATTGTGGAGACAGGAATGCACAAGAACGACAAACGTGAGGGCAACTGGGTGACATACGATGAGAAAGGCGAAGTGATCGAGACATTGATTTTTTCTGCCGGAGTGTTGCAGAACGCAGAGGAGATAAACAAGAAACGTGCTGAGGCTTATAAAGAAAAAGAGAGTAAGAAAGGCACAATACAAGAACCGAATGCCGGATCCAACGCCGAAGTGAGGACGCATTGATGGTAAAGAATTAAGAATGAAGGGTTAAGAATGAAAAGTGGATGGTTGAGGAGAAATACTTTAATCACCATTTTATACGACACAAAAAAAGACGCAAAAATGCGTCTTTTTTTTGTTATAATATTGATATTCAATTACAATTTAGAAATCATCTCATCAATCACCTGAGGAAAATATTTGTATTCCAACTCGTGAACCTTGTGAGCCACATCTTCTGGCGAATCAGTAGGAAGTACAGGAACAGTAGTCTGGAACACCACACTACCCTCATCATAATGGTCGTCGATGATATGGATTGTGATTCCGGATTCCTTTTCTCCAGCAGCCACAACAGCCTCGTGAACCTTCATTCCATACATGCCCTTACCACCGTATTTTGGAAGCAAGGATGGATGTATATTGACAATTTTGTCAGGGAACACCGTCAACATCTCATCTGGAATCTTCAACAAGAATCCAGCCAACACCACGAAATCAACCTTTTCAGCAATCAATTTACTTAAAAAAGTACCGTCTTCCAACTCACTCTTCAAGAAACTTTCATAAGGAACACCCAAACGTTTGGCTCTTTCCAAAACATAGGCATCCTTTTTGTTGGAATAAATCTTAAAAGAAATATCCTTTCTGTCCTTGAAATAATTCACAATATTTTCAGCATTGGAACCTGATCCAGATGCTAAAATCGCTATTTTTTTCATCTATATTAAATATGTTGGGTGCAAAAATAACACTTTTTTGCATCCAAAATCAAAAAAACATGGTGGAAAACACATAAAAGTCACTAATTTTTTATTCCTTTGCAGTCGAAAAAAATAAAATTTTATTCGTTAACTAAATTTTTAAAGTTATGTCAACAGCTGAAGTTGAAGAAAAAGTAAAAGCTATCATCGTTGAGAAGCTAGGTGTTGAAGAGTCTGAGGTAACTCGTGAGGCAAGCTTCACAAACGATTTAGGAGCTGATTCTCTTGACACTGTAGAGTTGATCATGGAGTTCGAGAAAGCTTTCGGTACTGAAATTCCTGAGGATAAGGCAGAGAGCATCACTACTGTAGGCGAGGCAATCGACTTCTTGACAGCAAACGCAAAGTAAGAAAAAAACATCTCTAAAGGACAAATGAGTTTTAAGAGAGTTGTCGTTACGGGTCTAGGATCAGTCACACCAATTGGCAATACTGTGGCAGAAATGTGGCAGAATTTGCTTGCTGGGGTGAGTGGTGCTGGACCCATTTCTCATTTTGACCACTCCAAGCATAAAGTTCATTTTGCCTGTGAGGTGAAAAATTACAATCCGGCAGATTACTTCGAAAAAAAAGAGATCCGTAAACTTGACCCTTCGGTGCAGTTTGCAAAAATAGCAGCCCGCGAATGTATGGCTGACTCCGGATTGGATTTAGACTCAGTAGACAGAAACAAAATCGGTGTAATCATCTCATCCGGCATCGGTGGATTAGCATCTTTCGAAGACGAGATCGGTGATTTTTATGCGAGTCAGGACAGAGTGCCTAGATTTAGCCCCAACTTCGTCCCAAAGATTCTTTGCAACATAGCGTCCGGACACGTATCCATAGAATTTGGACTTAGAGGGCCTAACTTCGGAGCTATTTCAGCATGTGCATCAAGTGCCAACGCAATAGGCACAGCCTACGACATGATCCGCATAGGAAGAGCCACAGCCATGGTGGTGGGTGGAACAGAAGCCGCTATCACACCTGGTTCGATCGGTGGATTCGGAGTCATGAGAGCTCTTTCCACCAACAACGATGAATACCAAACCGCATCAAGAGCATTCAGTGGCTCACGTGATGGTTTCGTTATGGGTGAAGGATCTGGTTGTTTGTTGATTGAAGACTTAGACCACGCCATCAACCGTGGAGCAAAAATCTATGCTGAAATCATAGGTTATGGGGCTTCATCAGACTCATACCACCTGACAGCGCCACATCCAGAGGGAGAAGGAGCAATTCTTGCTATGCGGAACGCCATTAGTGAAGCAGGCATCAAACCTTCCGACATAGATTACATCAACGCACACGGCACATCCACTCCAATGGGTGACCTGTGTGAGATAAAGGCTATCAAGAAAGTGTTTGGAGAGCACGCATACAATCTAAATATCAGTTCCACCAAAACAATGACCGGCCACTTGCTCGGAGCATCCGGAGCATTGGAGTCTATCATCTCCGTCAAAGCAATTGAAAACAACATTGTGCCACCAACCATCAATCATCGTGAAGATGACTTGGATCCTAACATCGACTACAAGATGAATTTCACATTCAACAAGGCACAAGAGAGGAAAATCGACATCGCTTTATCCAACTCATTCGGATTCGGTGGACAGAATGCTTGTTTAGTGTTTAAGAGGTATGCAGAGTAAGATGTTGCAAAGGTTCATAAGCAAATTCCTTCCTGCAATTGAAATTGAAGATTTTCAGCCAGAACCTAAATTTGAATCAGATCAAAATCAAAAATTCGAACAAGAAGAGGAACAGAGTCCGGAGACCGCTGAATTGGTTGCCATGCTTGGATTCCAGCCCACAAATATAAGCCACTACCAGTTAGCATTACGACACAAACTTGCATCCAACGGAAAAGGCAACAACGAAAGATTGGAGTTTTTGGGAGACGCAGTGCTAAGTTCAGTTGTGGCAGATTTTCTCTACAACAACTACAAGACACGAGACGAAGGCTATCTCACCAACCTGCGTTCAAAAATTGTCAAGAGAGAGACATTAAACGTCGTGGCAAAAGAGATAGGGCTAGACAAATTAGTGAATCTGCCCATCCACACAACATCCCACAACCTTAACGTGTATGGCAACGCATTCGAGGCCTTAATCGGTGCCATCTATCTCGACAAAGGCTACGAACAGTGCAAAAAATTTGTCTACGACGTGATTTTTGCCAAATACATCAGCGTCAAAAAACTGGAAAAAGCCACAGAAAATTTCAAGAGCCAGCTTCTTGAATGGTCTCAAAAAAGAAAAATCAATGTCGATTTTGAGATTATAGACGACGTGATGGATGCCGAAAACAACCATATCTTCAAATGCGCGGTGAAAATCGACGGCAAAGTTGTGGCTAACGGTAACGGTTATTCAAAAAAAGAGTCGCAACAAAGAGCAGCTAAAGCAGCCATCAATTTCGTAAAAAAACACTACGAATGCCCTAAAAAGAGCTCGATTAACAGTCAAATAGGGCAATAAATGGCCCATAGTTTCTACTTTAATTATTCAAAATTTGTCTTTTAACATTTTTTAAGATATTTTTGCCCCCAAATTAAACACAAAGGGCATGAATTCATTTCATATCGGAAGACTTGCATTCGACAACGCAAAAAAATTTGGAGACAAAACAGCGTTAAAATACCGTGACGATAAAGAAGGTGTATGGAAACCAATATCTTGGAATCAGGTAGCAGCAAGTGTAAGAAGAGCCGCAAAAGCTTTTCTATCTATCGGTGTAAAAGAGCAAGAAAAAGTGGCGATATATTCACAGAACAGCCATGAAACAATAATAGTAGACTTAGCGCTTCAGGCTATCAGAGCCGTAGCAGTGCCACTATACGCAACATCATCATCCGAACAAGTAAAATATATCGTGGATGACGCTCAATGCGCAATGATATTTGTGGGTGAGCAATACCAATACGACCAGACAGTCAAGGTGCTACACCAGACAAACGTATTAAAAAAGGTCATCACCGTCGATCCAGAAATCAATCTTAATGGAATAGACACGTCTATGGCATTTGGTGATTTTCTAAAGTATGGCGACGGGAATGAGCAAGACGCAGAACTGGAAAGACGTCAGAATGAATTGAGCCAGGACGACCTTGCCACACTCATCTACACGTCTGGAACATCTGGAGAGCCTAAGGGTGTGATGATAATGCAGTACAACTACACTCACCAGATGAGAATCCACGAGAAAGTGATGCCATGTTGTGATGAGACAAGAACATCCATGATGTTTCTTCCTGCAAGCCATATCTTTGAACGTGCATGGGACTATCTATGTATGTACAGAGGTGCGATGATCTACGTCAACAAAAATCCAAAAGAGATTCTGACATCAATCAAGGAGACTCGTCCTAACATGATGTGCGCGGTGCCCCGTTTTTGGGAAAAGGTCTACGCAGGTGTGCATGAAAAAATCGAGAAAATGCCAGGATTGGTAAAAAAATTGATGTACCATGCAATCGCTGTTGGAAAGAAAAGAAATCTCGACTATGTCAGATTCAACAAATCTGTGCCATTCTCCACTGAAATACAATACAAGATTTTCAAGAAAACTCTTTTCGCAAAGGTAAAGAAGGAGTTGGGATTGGAAAACTCAATGTATTTCCCTTGTGCCGGTTCACAACTTTCAGAATCTGTATGTGAGTTTTTAATGAGCCTCGACTTCAATATGGTAGTAGGTTACGGACTTACAGAGAGCACAGCCACTGTGTCGTGCTTCCAGCCAGCACACAAATACCACGATTTGAAATCAGTGGGTGAGGTGATGCCTGAGTGTGAGGTGAAAATCGGAGAAAACAATGAGATTCTTCTAAAGGGCAATCTTATAACACCAGGATACTACAACAAGCCAGAAATCAACGCCACTTCATTCACAGACGGTTGGTTCCATACAGGCGACGCTGGTAAACTTGAGAATGGAATACTGTATATCACCGACCGTATCAAAGATCTGTTCAAGACATCAAACGGAAAGTATATCGCGCCTCAGCAGATTGAGAATCTGTTGGTCACAGACAAATATATTGATCAGGTGGCTGTGATCGGCGACCTTCGTAAATTTGTCACCGCACTTATTGTGCCAGACTATGCGGCTGTAAAAGATTATGCAGAGCAGATGAAGATCGAATACAAAGACATCGAAGATTTGCTAAACAATCCTAAAATAACTTCGTTGATTGAAGGTAGAATCGCAAATTTGCAGGAGGGATTGGCCAAATATGAGCAGGTAAAACGTTTCAAACTGTTGCCTAATCCATTCACATCAGACAACGGTGAGCTTACACTCACTCTAAAGTTGAAACGTAAGGTGATCAACGAACACTACAACAAAGAGATCGAATACATGTATTCTTATTGATTAAAAATGAAGAATAAAGAGGGTGTATCACAACTTAGTTTTGATGCACCCTCTTGATATATTCGTCATTACAATGCTGCTTTCAAGAATTCGTCTGGAGAAAACACTTTAATTAACGTTTGATCAGCATACTTATAATCACTTTGATTAAAAGTAACAATAGCATCACAATTGTTGTTTAACGCACATTGATATTGCATACTATCTTCAAAATCAGAAAATGCAAGATCATTAGTGGCGAGAATCGTTCTCACATGATTCGTCTCAACAACCTTAACTATCTCCAATACAACATTCAAGATTTGTCTTGTCTTCAAAGTTTTTTCTGGTTTATGAAACCCCATTCCTTTCAACATCATTTCCACATAATAAGCTATAGTACAAAATGAAGAAGAGGAAATAAATAAAGAACTGTTTTTTTCTTCCAATAGATCAAGCAAATCATTTACGACAGACGCTTTAGGTCGTTCACAAAGATACTCTAGCAGAATATTCGTGTCTAAAAAAACTCTCATATCCCATATTTTTCTTCGACGTGAACAAGCTTATAATCTATTTCAGGATTCTCTTTTAGAATACCTCTCAACACATTATGTCTTCGAGGCTTACGAATTGTCGTTTCTTTTGAATTGGGGACTTTGCTAAGAAGATCAGAAACTTGAGTTTCCAGCCAATCAATCATCATGTCCTCATTCTGAAAAATCACTCTTGCGTTTTCAACAAGATTGTCATCGATTGCTAAATTGAATGTACACATATACTAATCTATTTTTTAATTACATTTGCAAATATATTAAAAATTTGTCAGTCTACAATTATAACACATTTATTTTGAAGAAAAATTTCTATTCATCCATTTCGTCAATTCAAAATAAAAAAATAAAGAAAATGACAGTTGAAGTGTCATAAATGAGGATTGTTAAGAGCCCATGTTTAATAGATATTGGCCCTAACCCTTCCCCATGTGCGAGCCGTAGGCGAGTGCAAAAAATTAATAAAACCACAGAGAAATAAAGTTTACAGAGAAAAGCTACGCTTTTTTATGAGAAAAAGAGATGAGAATCCAATCAGAAAGTGGAATATAATCTGACCCTTCTTGTGAGGATGGATAGCGAGTGTCGGCAATAGGGGCGAACCCATGTGGTCGCCCTCTTATTTTCACCAAGGATAGCCGATTCCAACGAAGTTGGTGTCGGAATCGGGGTATGGTTGATGATTAAACGATATTTGATTTATGCCACATTCCGTAGTTAACGAGACGAGAAGAAGCGTTAAATATTGTGAATAGAGACGATGTTGATGAAGAAAAATTTGGAATAAGTGCTGTTCTTACTTAATTTCGCCGAATCAGATTATGTAAAATCATAAAAATTCGCAGATCTATGTTGACACTCATTTTATTGATAATAGCACTGTATTCTTTGTTTGCATTCTTATGTTACTGGCATTACAATCTGGTAAAAAGTTCAGAAGTAAAAGGCGACAAAGAAAAGCTTTGCAAAATAGTCAGGATTGTTTTGATTTGCAATGCGGTGAGTGTCTTGCTATGGTTAATGACGGGTATCTACCATTGGATAATATATACCAATCATTGTGAACGTCAAATATATAATTTCTTTCTAGGATGTTTCAATATATATTTTCCATTAGCTATTGGAAGCTACATATGGATGAAAGTGAAAGAAATAATACAGATCAAAGATAAAAGTCTGAATTTAAAGAATCTTTATTTACTTTTATCATTGATTTTAATCACTCTGACAGGATTTTTTCTATACTGCATAGGAATTTTCATGTGTATGGAAAAATTCTAAAAATTCGCAGATCTATGTTGACACTCATTTTATTGATAATAGCACTGTATTCTTTGTTTGCATTCTTATGCTACTGGCATTACAATCTGGTAAAAAGTTCGGAAGCAAAAGGAGACAAAGAAAATCTTTGCAAAATAGTCAGGTTAGTTTTGATTTGCGATATAGCATACGTCACAACATTAATGATCAAATCTTTCAAAGAGATAGATTTGGACATCGCCTTGCTACAACTTTTTTATTTCTATCTTCCAATATTGTCTAACAATCTTTTATTTTTTTATCTTCCAATATTAGTTTTTGGAGGATTTATATTGATGATTTTGTACGAAATGTTTCAAATCAAGAAAAAACGTCTGATTTTATTTTTACCCTTGATTTTGATTCCTGTGATTGGATTTTGCATATGGGGCTTGGGATTTTGCACGACTTTGTTTGGCATCTGAGAGATTCGTCTGAAAGACGTCACCGAGCAAAGCGAGAATAACCCGTGACAAAGTCTCTGGGAAGTGCAGCAATATCATATTTTGCCTGAAAGGCAATACAATAGATATTTTTCCTCAAAAATGTAGACTTTCTCTTAAAACTCCACGTTTGTGTATTTATATGTGCTCGCCTACGGCTCACACATGGGGGCGGGTTAGGGTCAATATCTATTAAACATGGGCCCTTAACAATCCTCATTTATGACACTCCAACTGTCATTTTTCTCCAACTATAACATTCTCTTATATTTCGCCAAATTAACCTTATCATTAGCAATTGCACGGATTCATTTCAGCAAACCAGTCTTGCTTCTGAACGTCCATGTTTTGTCGTCAAAGAAGACGTTTCTGCCTTCAAACAACGTATCAATCTGATGATTCGACACAAGATCTTCAGGAGTGCCTGTCTGTAAGCCATTTTTCGTCAATAGCCAAAGCTGATCTGAAAGACGGAGTGCCTGCTCAAGATCGTGGGTGGAGAGCAACACTGCCCTATCCTGCTGATGCGCGATATCGTGAAGCAATTGTGTGATCTCGATTCTGCTTGCCACGTCAAGAAATGCAGTCGGTTCGTCAAGGATGACGATGGGGCATTCCTGCACCAACGATTTGGCAATCATCACTTTTTGCCGTTCTCCATCCGACAGTTCGGACATATACACCTCTTCTTTCCCCGTCATTCCGACTGATTCGACAGCTGAATCCACAAGCGTTTTATCCTCTTTGGATAGACGTCCGAAAAATCCAGTATACGGTTGTCTGCCCAACGCCACCACCTCTTTAACAGTCAGTCCTCCTGTGTGGGCACGGTCTGTCAGCACCACTGTTATCGCATGAGACAACTCCTTTTCTGAATAGCTTTTCATCGGTTTTCCCATCACTTCAATCTCCCCACTTAGCGGCGGTTGAAGATTCGCAATCGTACGCAGCAACGTCGACTTGCCCGCGCCATTTGGTCCGCACAGACTTATCAATTCCCCACGTCGCAACGAGAAATTGAGATCCTGGTGGATTTGAATGTTTCCACCATTAGAATGATAACCGATGCATAGATTTTTTGCGGAAAGCAGTGTCGACATAGCCATCAATTGAAATATTGGAGTTTACGCTGGTTGATCAAAACATATATAATGACAGGGGCACCGAGCAACGGAGTGACCGCATTCAACGGCAAGACTCCTCCACTGCCGGGAAGTATGCATGCCAGATTGCACAGCAGTGCCATCACCGAGCCGGTAAGCAACGTGAAGGGCAAAAGTATCGAGTGGTTGGACGATCCAAGCAAAAGACGTGAGATATGAGGAACCGCCAAACCAATAAACGCTATCGGTCCGCAAAAAGCGGTGACACATGCGGTGAGAAGCCCCACCGTCAACAATATATAATTACGTGTATGGCGAACATTGATTCCTAAATTCGTAGCATAACGTTCGCCCAAAAGAAGCGCGTTGAGCGGTTTGATTAAAAGGATTGTGCCAATGAGACCAATAATAATCGTAGCAGAAAAGAATGGCAGCTGTGCCGACGACACTCCTCCAAAAGTGCCCAATCCCCAGATGACATATGAGTGGACACCTTCTGCTGTGGCAAAAAAATTAAGCAATGAAATCACAGACGAAGTGATGTAGCCAATCATTATGCCGATGATAAGCAACGTCAGACTATCTTTCACCAACGAAGAAAAGAAAAGCAGGACCGACATCACAAGCAACGACCCGATGACAGCTCCTACAAGCACTGCCAAGAATCCAGAAAACGAAAGGCTTCCAATTCCTACTGATCCGCCTAATATCAGCATCACAACTCCCACACCGAAACTGGCTCCCGAACTGATGCCTAGTATGGATGGATCCGCCAAATAATTATTGAAATAGGTTTGGAGCAGCAAACCAGAGACAGCCAAAGCCGACCCACAAAGTAAAGCCGTGATTGCCTGAGGAAGACGGGAATCGAGAATAATGAACCTCCAGCTCTGCTTTGCCGCGTCGCCTCCACAAAGGATATTGAAAGTATCACTGTATGGAATGTCAACAGACCCACAAAAGATATTGCAGAGGAAAAGCAAGATGAGCAACGACGTCATCAAGATGGTACATCTTATATTTTTTTTCATCAATTTCTATATAGAATAAATATGAATATTTTCCGTATTTTTTCACTCCGCTAATTTACGGTAATAGTGTAAATATTCATTGACATCGCCATATTTTTCTGAGTGGAAAATGACGTAGAGGTCTTTCAGCAATCGTTCAGGATGGAACGGTATCTCATCAAAAAAAGATGTTTTGGTAGTGTTACAGGCATACACTCGTTTCTCCTTGTAGGATTTGAAATTTGAAAATCTCTGCAAATCCTTATACGTTTTATCAGCCACCTCTGTGCCGAGAATCAGCCAGATATCCGCATTGCAACCTTTATCGTAGACAGTCTCAAAAGCGAACGGCTCAGCTCCGGAATGCGTCGTCTCGCCAAAAATATAATTAGCTCCTGCAGACACGAACATTTTTGCCATATAGCTCTTTCCTCCAGGTATGAACCACGAGCCACCGTTATCCAATCCATATAGCAGAGACGGATGTGATCCAGTCTCTTGTTGTGCCTCTTTTTCAATTTGGGTATAGGTTTCTGTCACCTTTGAGAATATGGAATCAGCTTCAGTTTCTTTTCCGAAAAGCATACCATATAATTTAATCCACTCCGCACGACCAAGAGGATCCGACTCCATATAGTCGGCACACTCGACTATGGGAATTCCCAGTTTATCCAAGCCTCCATGTCCACCGCTATTGTTGAATGGGGAAAGGAGAATAGCGTCAGGTGAGACGGTGATGATTTTTTCAATGTCGGGACTCATACTTGAGCCGAAATCCACAATTTTCCCTGATTGTGTGAGTGATATAATATTAGGGTTTGTGATATATTCCAGTTCACAGATTCCAGAAATCGAGTTGACCGCGCCCAACTCCTCAATAAGAGAACAGTGCACAGTGGTGAAAACAGCTGATTTTTCCAACGGGACACGTACAACTACACCACCGGAACAATTGGCAGGAATCTCTTTTGTTTTATCCACAAGCAAATAGGTTTGCAACAGACACGTGGTGTCCCATGGATTGCGGATTTCCATTTTTTTGAATCCGTCGCACTCCCACACTCTTATCAGCTTCGCATAGTCAAACCTAATCTCCTTTCCTTCGTGAGTCTCAGATATTTTATTGCGGTGACATCCAGCCAACAGCAGAATAAGACTGACAAGGATGAGAAAACCTGTGTTTTTCTTCATTTCAATCTGTTCTCTAAAAAAATAGGATTGAAACCCTCATCCACAATTTAGCATTTCATGGATGAAGGCTTCAACTTTCCTCAATTATATTTGTCAATATCTATTAATAGACGAATTTTCTTGGACCTACACCAGCATTGTATCTTGCCTTGAACGCTCCGTTGGCATACTCATATACATAACCGTTGCTCAAATAATCAGCAGCAGTCAAATATGAGCCGATAAAGATGTTGCCATTCTTAGGATTAACACTGATAGAATGAGGATTTGTAGGAATCTGATCAGCAGATCCTGTAATAAATGCATCACTTTCCTTAACGCCAGTTGCAGTGTTATAGCTTACAAACTCAATAGCAGGAGCACCATATGGAGCATTGACAGTATAAAGTGTATTCTCGTAGCAAGCCATAAGAGTAGCGCGTCCGACAACAGTAACACTGTCATTCTTGTCTATTTTCTGCACTGTTGCAGGAATATCACCGTAGTTACCCATTGAAATCACAAAGACATTTCCAGCCTTGTCTGATGTAATCTCAGTCGGATTTACCAAAACATTGATCTTAGACGCCACCTTGAATGAATCAAGACCAATCTTTGAGACATACTTTCCGTTATCATAACCAGCAGACCAATTTAATCCATCCGAAACAGTCACATAAAGATTTCCATTTGCGATTGTGATTTCCTCTGGATTCGGGCCGACAGCTATTGAATCCACAATAGCAAGTGTTGCTGTGTCGATCTTTGCAACGTAGCCATCATAAAGAGAGACATAAACCTTACCGTCGGAAGCTGCAAGAGCACGAGGATTACCTGGTTTGCCAGTTTCAGGCTTGATAGTTTTGACGCTTGCCAAAGATTTACCATCTACAACCTCAATGGTGTTGGAACCAGAAACAGCGATGTAAATCTTGCCACCGTAACGGATAGCGTCCTGACCTGTGTCTCCCAAATTACGTCCGTTGGCTGCGGCGAACTGGAAAAAGTAGCTGTTTCCATCCGTCAAATCGATTGACGACACAGAAGCGTTGTTGTTACCCATCGATCCCTCGTTTATCACATAAACGACATTTCCGTTTGATGATGGAGTCAACTCATCATCATCGTCTTCACAAGCTGTGAACGACGCAACGCCCATCATAAGAAGAGCCATTGCTCTAAAAGATCTTTTAAAGTCCATTTTATATTATTAAATTAAAATTTGAATTCTACTGATGCTTTATACGACCGTTTTGGCATAGGATAAAACCTCACCACCTCGTATTGTTTGTCGGTCAGATTAACGACATCTCCTCTCAATTTCATATCAAACTTCTCAAAATCAAATGTTTTATATAGAGAGACTCCATGCTCTGCATACGCCTCCATCATATTAGGTTTGATATTTTGTGGCAGACAATATCGTTTTCCCACAACATTGACATTATACGAAACATTTACAATCGGATTCTCAAAAGCGACGCTACCATTACCCGAATGTTTCGGAGTGTAAGGAATCTGATGTGTATAGATATCCGATTTAGGATCTGTCAAGTCGACGGCATATTGATAGGCATACTTGGCAGTTAAAAACAACGACGTGCGTTTTGAAGTGGCGACTTCAAGGTTAGTCACAAAATCGATTCCTTTAATCTCCACATATCCCATATTCACAATGCTCCAAATAAACATCTTCGGCATTGCGACAATCTTGTCGTCGACTTTATTGAAATAATAATCCGCTGAAATGGCAAATGATTTCAGACGTGATGATTCCACAGACTTGTCAGACTCATACAAATATGTGGCCCCGACATTATACTGTTTCGTTTTCTCTGGCTCTAAGGTTCTGACTCCAAATGAATTGAAATACAACTCATTGAAATTTGGCATTCGGAAGATATTCTTGTAAGATGCTCTGAAATAAAGAGAAGGAGCAAAAGGTTTATAAGAGACGGCGATGGAAGGAGACAGATGTTGATAATTTTCCGGAGCGTCGCCGATCTCCACTTGGTTGAAAAAGAATGAGCCTAACAAAGTGGCCGTCGCTGTCACTTTCTCATTTTCAAATTTTCCGCTCAACGCATCCAACAACGTATGACGCTGAGGGAAGACACAATCATAGATATTGGAGTTGAAACTGTCAAGTATATAGTCGGTAGCGTTTGCCATCGAGAAATGTTCAGTAAAATTATGTCGCACCACCGCTGTCCCGTACCACTCTCGTTGGAAATAGCGGTTATCCAGTTTTCCTCCAGGATACATCATTGCCTCATCATGATAGTAGCAAGCGCTCCAATTAAACTTGCCAGCAATTATCAACATCGTACTATCCCAATCTGTGCGTGACACCACCTCGGCGAACGCATTCTTATCCTTCAAAGTCTCATTACTCTCAGTATTGTAGAAAATCACACCTCCAGGCAATTCTCTGTCTGATACGTAATAATGAGTTTTGGCTCTTAAATGAGTCTTTGGAGATAAAAGGAATCGTCCCGACAACTCACCATGTCCACATACCGACTCACTATGCTCACGTATCTCCTCCGTCTTCAACGTACCATTGGTAAGAGTGTAGGGATAATTACCATCGGCACGGGAAAAATTAGCTGATGCCTTGATACTGTTATGATCTCCTAATTTATGATCAAAAGAGACATAAGGATTGACAAAACCGAATGAGCCACCGGTGATTTTGGCTACAACGTTATAATTTTTATCTGAGTAGATAGGTGCAGAACTCATGAGGTTCAACACCGAAGTAGATGCGAAATAAGAAGCAGCGACATCAATATCACAATCTTCTCCTATATACAACTGAATCTCATCAAGTTGATCAAGAGAAAACCTGCCCAAATCCACCTGACCATTCTGGCAATCTGTGACTGGCATTCCGTCGTAACAAACCAATGTATGCTTGGATCCGAGACCTCTGACCGAAACCGTTTTAAGTCCACCGATACCACCATAATCTTTAATTTCGGCTCCAGCCATACGTCGCACAGCATCCGATACATTTTGCAAAACAAGACGATCTGATTTTTTTAGGTTGATTGTCTGAGATGTGTTGGTTGTCGGCACAGAAGCATGTTTTTCTCCCGTCACCACCACCTCCGGAATATTCGTATGAGAGGAGACGCTGTCGGGCAGACTGCCGTAAACAGATACGGGAGCCAACATCAGAGACATCAAAAATTTGACACTGAAATCAAAGTGCATCCTGTTTGGTAAAAATCAGTTAAATAAAACACACCAAACACAGAGGAGTTAAACGTTAACGAAGACGTTGACGATAACATGCACAATTGCGGAGACGAGGCAGATCCCCGTCTTACGTTTGCCAAGAAAAAGCGCACGTGAATCCCACATTCCTCTCCTCGGAGGTGCCAGGTGTATGTTGTTTTGCAGGTCTTCTGACTTCCTTCAATTGCTCGCCTTCCCATCAATCAAGACAGTGGCTTTTATCCAAATTGAGCAATCCTCTACCAAAGGTTACAGCAGCGGGACTGTCCGGGACTCACACCCGATTCCCTTTTAATCCGAAACGAAAAAAATACGAGTCGGAACAAAACAGGTGCAAAGATACAAAAAAAAACGACTATCTCTTCTTTGGTCTGAATTCATTGATCAAATTCCAAAATTCTGGAAGCTTCTTATACTCTTCCATATCCACATCAGCAAGGATAGTGTCAACATAGTTAGGGTGCTTTTCCAAAGCCTTTCTTATATAAGGCAAGCCACTTGAATATTCACCCATCATACCATATGCGCAGGCTATATTAAATAAGTCACGCGAGTCTTCCGCATTTTCAGTCTCACACAACGACCTCACCTTATCCTTTTGGCCTAACAGAGCATAAGCATATTTTGCGCTTTTGCCAGAAGCGAACTCTTTATCCTCTAGCAATTTGTTCAAAATCAATTCTCCATCTTTCTGTTTTCCCATTTTATACAACAACTCCGCCTTTTTTATTCTATCTAAATTATCCTCGTTAAATGCACACGATAATTCTAAATCAGCCATGGCACCTTGCAGATCACCTTTTAGTCGTCTGATATCAGACCTTTGGCCTAAAAGTGCCATTTTACTTTTATCCAAAATCACATTAGAGCTTGAAATGTCGCCAATCAACCCATCAGCAGTCTCCAATGCTTTATCGTAATCTCCCATTACTGTGTAAATCCTCAGTTTTGAATGCCAGCATCTCATTTTTTTAGGGTCAACCGCATAGGCTGAATCACAGTATGCCAAAGCTTTGTTGTAATCACCGGCCAACAAATAGCAGTCTGCTATATACAGATAAGCAAGATATTCGTTTGCTTCTCCAGAACGCAATGAAGAAGAATAAATATCTATAGCCTCATAGACTTTTCCATAATTATAGTAAAGATTAGGAATTACGTTTTTACTGATACGTTTAGAAGGCTCCTTCTCTACCCTATCTTTAAGTTTGGCCATAACACTATCAAACGATGTAGAATCAACCAGCTCATTTAGCAAATGGGAGGCTTCCTCAAAATATTTTGTAGAAATAGCAGACACAGCATCATCAAATGCCTTATCATACTCTTTCATCATCAGATATGATTTTCCGCGTAAGATATATGTATAATAACTATCAGAAAAATTTTCAAGTGTTGTTGTGTACCAATCAGCAGCCGCCTTATAGTTTTTCTTTAGATACTCATTTTGAGCCACACCTCTGTAGGCCTGATGATTTGGTTCCATTGCAATAACCTTCTTTAATTCAGCTGTCGACTTGTCATACTGCTTCATTTTTCTAAACATGATTGCCCTATCCAACAAAACATCTTTATTACTAGGATCTAAGGAAATGGCAAAATCATACTCTTTCAATGCCGCAACAGTATCGTTCGACTCCAAATAAAAAGAGGCTTTTGTCCCATGATAAATCGGAAGATTAGGATCTTTCTTACCGTATTTAATTGCTTTATCTATATATTTGAAAGCATTATCAAAATCATTCATCTCATAATAGAGAACCGACAGCATAAAAAGAGCCTCTACATCCTTAGAGTCTTCCTTTATCGCCTTCTTCAGATTTTCCATAGCTCCCACATAGTCTTTTTTGGCATATAATGCACGCGCGCTTCTAACTTCAACCGATGAGGCACACACAATGGCGATAGAAAACCAAACTACATATAATAAAGCAATTATTTTCTTCATGTTCATAAAAATTTAATAGTCCTTAATATTTTCAGAAACAAATATACGTATAAAAAGATAAAAAGCAAGTTTACTGTTAATAATTGGTTATAGTTTCACCTCAAACTATCCGCATTTTGTCATTTTGTCATCTCATAAATAATCCTTAACTTTGCGACAAAATTTATATCCATATTTTTATGATTACAATAGACCAACTAAAAGATGTGTTGGAACGCGAGGACGCGTTGAGGAGGTATCTTTGACATAGATGCCAAGCGTGTGCAGATTGAGGAAGAAGAGATGCGTACGCATGATCCTAATTTTTGGGAAGACCAGAAGGCAGCCGAAGTCCAGATGAAGAAGGTGAAAGACCTTAAGCGTTGGGTGGAGAAATACGAAGCCGTGCACAATGCGGCACAGGAGGTACAGTTGTCGTTCGACTTCTACAAAGAGGAGTTGGTGACAGAGGCTGATGTTGACCAGGCATACGAAAAAGCCATCACTTTGATTGAAGACCTTGAGATGCAGAACATGCTTCGCGCGGAAGAGGACAAGATGAGCGCGGTGCTAAAGATTGTGGCTGGAGCAGGAGGTACAGAGGCTCAAGACTGGGCTGAGATGCTATTCAGAATGTATCAGCGTTGGGCCGACCGTCAAGGATATAAATGTGAGATTTCCAACTATCAGGAAGGTGATGAGGCCGGACTTAAGACTGCCACAATGAAGATTGAGGGCGACATGGCATACGGATACCTGAAAAGTGAGAACGGAGTGCACCGTCTTGTGAGAGTGTCGCCATACAACGCGCAGGGAAAACGTATGACATCATTCACATCCGTATTCGTGGTTCCGTTGGTAGACGACAGTATCGAGATCGAGATCAACCCGGCAGGATTGTCGTGGGACACGTTCCGTTCTTCAGGAGCTGGAGGTCAGAACGTCAACAAGGTGGAGTCTGGTGTTCGTCTACACTATAAATTCCACAACGTCTTGACAGATCAGGATGATGAAATCGTGATCGAGAACACAGAGACACGTGACCAGCCAAAGAACAAGGAAAACGCGCTACGTCTGTTGAAATCACAGTTGTACGACATCGAGTTGGAGAAACGTCGTCAGGAGACTGCCAAGATTGAAGCTGGAAAGAAAAAGATTGAGTGGGGAAGCCAAATCCGCAGCTACGTGTTCGACGACCGCCGCGTGAAGGACCACCGCACTGACTACCAGACTTCAAATGTCAATGCCGTGATGGACGGAGACATCGACGGATTCATCAAAGCTTATCTGATGGAGTTCGGAGGTGGACAATGATTCTTTAAATAATTAAGAGTTAAGAATTAAGAGTGAAAAATTATAAGGGTGTATTAAAATGTGATGATTCCGTTTTGATACACCCTTAATAATTCATAATTCATAATGCATAATTGTTGGGAATTTCCACACATCTGATAATACACCCTCTCGTAGAGACGCACGGTCGTGCGTCTCTTAGGTCGTGCGTCTCATAGGTCGTGCGTGTCTGGATAAATTCATAATGCATAATTGTTGGGAATTTCCATCTGTGGAATTAATTGGATTTCCACACAATTACGAATTACGCATTTTGAATTATTAATTTTATCCTCTATCCGCTTGATTTTCCATTCAAAAGCCTAACTTTGTATAGTTTTCATCAAAAACGCACTAATAAGATATAATATGGTAAAGAATCTATTTGTACTAATATTAGCCGCGATCTCCATCGTGCTCGCCTCATGCAGAGAGCAGTTCGTGGATGAGATTGATCTGACCCCCATCAACAAAGATTTGCTGAAGGGGGGATGGCACTTCGACTCTGTACGTGCCGTGATCAACACTAAAAACGGAAGTATGCAGAACACCGCAGCCAATGTGTGTCAAAATTTCATGAAAAAGACCATGGGCTGCCGCACTTTGTATTTCACAGAAGACACCGCCTACTGCATCGTCGACATTGACATTGAGGACGACATGTATATGAGACGCAGCAAATACTCCGCTGATGGTCATATCCTTAATTTCGAAGAGACAGAAAAATTTATGGGCAGCTGGTATCTCCCCTTCTGGTACATAAAGGATCAAACTCCTGACAATGCGACTTTCTATCTCACGAAAGATGAGATAATCGTCCTGCTGGAAGCCGACGGTTCTGTGCCACAAACCATCATCAACAAGATTGAGAGCGGTGCCTGCTACTGCTATTTCAGCCGTTGCCACTACCCTATTTTCGACGAGATTGAAGAATCTGAAAAACATGATTCTTCCGAAATTCAGGAATAAACACAAGTGGCAGGACTTTATATTCATATCCCTCTCTGCACTCAAAGATGCAGCTACTGTGATTTTTTCTCCACTACGCTCCTCAACAAACGTGTGGAACTGATCGACGCGCTCTGCAAAGAGATGAAAATGCGCACCCATTATCTTCCCGTCGACGGGAATGTGCTTGAGACAATCTACATCGGTGGCGGCACTCCCTCTCTGCTCTCGTCGTCGGAGATAAATATTCTAATCGACTGTGCGTTGGAAACGTTTCCCCACGTCGACATCAACAGTATGGAAATCACCATGGAGGCGAATCCAAATGATTTGTCTGACAGTTATCTGAAAGAGTTGTCTGGCACAGCCATCAACCGCCTTAGCATTGGTTGTCAGTCATTTAACGACACCACACTAAAGATCATCAACCGTCGCCACAACGCGGAGGAAGCAAAAAACGCTATTGCCAACGCCCGCAAATATGGATTCAACAATATCAGCATAGACCTAATCTATGGTCTCCCGTCGCAAACCATCGACTCTTGGAAAGATGATGTGGCGACAGCGATCGCACTGAAGCCAAACCATATTTCCGCATATTGTCTTGAATTACACGAAGGTTCGCTTCTGACAAAAAAAATCTCAAAAGGAGAACTGACAGAGATGGACGAGGCGGACTGCCTCACTTGCTTCAAACATTTGAGAGAAGCGACATCCGCTTCTGGTTACGAGCACTACGAAATCTCCAACTTTGCGCAAAAAGGATTCCGTTCACGCCACAACTCTTCTTACTGGCACGACATTCCATACATCGGCATCGGACCTGCCGCACACTCCTACAACGGAGTAAGCAGGCAATGGAATGTGAGCCATCTGCCAAAATATCTCAAAGCCATCAATGAAAACAGACTTGACACAGAAATTGAGACTTTGAGTGTGACGGAAAAATACAACGACTATATTCTCACAGCATTAAGGACAAGTGACGGAATTGATTTTCAATATATAAGCAATAAATTCGGAACAAGGTTCTCTGATCTTGCCAAAGAAGTGGCGGATAAACAGCAAAAAGAGGACAATGTGGAAATTATCGGAGAAAAATGTCGTCTCACAGAAAAAGGCATCTTCATTTCCGACTCCATCTTCACTGAATTCATCGTCGTGGATGAGGAATAAAACATATTCCGCCATATAAATAGACGAAGCTTCATCAAAAACATCAATGGAGCCACGACCGATATATATTTTCTTAATTATTTTCTCAATATGTTAATAAATGTTTATATTTGTAGCGTCGCTTCAAAATTGCACTCTACAATTTTGGATGAGCGTATTACAAATAGAACAAGAGAAAAATAATTTTTTGATGAGAAATCATTACTACTCACGCAAAACAAGACAAATTGTCAAGTTTAGTTCTTTATTCGTCGCAACATTACTCAATTTTGCATCGTCATTTGCCGAAGACGATTCCGGCAAAATAAAAGTTGCCATTCCACAGGCAGACTCAACAACGTTTGTTTACAATGGAAGCCTTCAGGCCTACTCGCTTGCCGAAGACACTACACACTACACTATTTTAGGCGACAAGCATACAAGTGCCGGAGAATACGAAGTGACCGTCGCACTCAACAACGTTGCCCTTTTCGAATGGGAAGACGGGAGTACAGACACCAAGACATACAAATTTGTGATTAGCAAATCACAAATAGAGATTCCATCAGCAGACACGACTTCATTTGTCTACAACGGAGATCAACAGACTTACGCAATCGCAGCAAACGATAATTATACCGCAGATGGCATCCACAAAACAGTGGCAGGAAACCATACGGTGACTGTATCACTCAACGACACTGCCAACTACCAGTGGACAGATTCGACTGTAGCAAACAAGGAATACAAATTCGTGATCAACAGAGTGCAGGTCGATATTCCGTCGGCAGACACAACAAAATTCACCTACAACGGTGCTGTACAGGTCTATGCGATATCACCCAACATCAATTACGACATCACTGGAAATGCTCAGTCCAATGCAGGCAAACACACTGTAAACGTAGCTCTTTCCGACAGTGCCAACCATGAGTGGACAGACGGGACAACAGAAACTAAGTCATTCGATTTTGAAATTTCCAAAGCCAAATTGGAAATCCCGTTTGTAGACGAAGACACCTTCTATTATGACGGCAAAGTCAAACACTTTGATATAGCGACAAACAGCAGATATACAGTCGACATAACCAATGAGATGGCATCTGCCGTCGGCACCTACGAAAGATTTGTTTACATCAACGATGCCGAAAACTATAAGTGGGCAGACAACACGTCTGAGCCCAGAAAAATAACATTCGTTATCGAAGAGGGAAAAGTAAAAATTCCTGAGGCAAACGATTTCGTCTACACTGGAGCAAAGACGACACTTGTTCCGCAAAACGATGGCTATACTGTTGAGAATGGGGAAGCTGTAGACGCTGGTGAATACAACGTAAGATTGACTCTCAACCCTAGTTACGTGTGGGAAGATGGCTCTAAAGAGACGATAAACCTATCAGTCAAGATTCTTCCAATCTTGGTAGAGAAACCAGCGGCAATTTCAAGTGTCGTCACTTACGACAGCACCGTCTACGCAATCAAAGTCCCTGAAAATCCAGCATATACAATTTCAGGAAAGTCAATTGGTTTGGAACCCGGCACATACACTACCGTCGTATCCTTGAAACCAAATTACGCATGGAGTGACTCCACAACAGAAAACCAAATCTACGAGTTGAAAATTGCTAAAATCAAAGTGTCAATTCCGTCGGCAGACTCAACTATTTTCTACTACAACAGAAAAGAGCAGACATATATGATTGATGAGAATGACAACTACTTTGTAAATGGAGAGAAGCAGACCGCAATTGGAAACCATGATGTAGTAGTCACGCTCATTGACACAACCCACTACGAATGGGCAGACGCGACTGTTGAGCCAAAACATTACCAGTTTGACATCATCGAAAGCGAAAAATTTGGTTTTGAGACGACAGAAACCAACACGAATGTCATACCGGGAGAAGATTTGACAATAGACATCGATGTAGATGGAATAGTGCAATACTACCAAATCAGCTGTGATCAGATGCCAGAACTTGGCGACACATTGAGAGAGTTCGACAACGATCAGCACACAATAAAGATTCCGACATCAAGTAATGCAGTTCCAGGCAAATACAAAATGAACGTGACTCTTATTTCTGGCAATATCGACTCGACATTCTCAATTGATGTCACAATCAATTATCCAGCATCAGCCATGAAAGTATTGTGGAATGACGTAGTTGCTGTAGACAATTCAATAGTCAAGACGACAACATACCAATGGTATAAGGATGGCGAAATGATTTCAGGAGCGACAGGACAATACTACTGTGACAAAGCTGGATTATGCGGTTATTATATGTGTGAAGTAGACGGTGGATTGACCGTCGGACCTACATATTTGGATTTCGGCAGACCATTGTGTCTGACTGCGCAAGGAGAGACCGGAAAGATAATCGCAAATGTTGTAGGAAGCACAACAGCAAACGTATTGCTGATGAGTGTTGAAGGCATGTTGATTGATTCAAAGCCAGCTGCCAAGGAGATGACATTCACCGTCAAACCAGGAATTTATGTGTTAGTTCTTGATGGCACAGACCAAAGTGTCAAAGTGATTGTTAAATAAACAAAGGGTTAAATCAGGATCGAGACAAACGAAAGATGAAAAATACAGCAAGTATAATATTAGCGTTGTTCGCTGCATTTGGCAGTTTATCGGCACAAGAAAAACAGACAGCAAAAGATTCCTCTACAGTCATGCTGCAAGACACAGCGTCTGGGCTGGGGATAACGACATCAGAAGTGCCACAAAGACAAGATTTGACCCTTCCCCTTTGGGAGCCACAAAACAAATATCTAAGTCTTGGATTTAGCGGTGGACTCAGCACACTGAAATACGACCCTAAGGATTGCGACCGCTCTCCAATGGGTGGTGGATCAATCAATATCGACTATAACGTCTTCTTTGGAAAGAAATGGGGACTCTCTTTCGGAGTTGGAGCCTCTGTCTACAATGCAAAGACAATAATCGACACCCGATACACGTCTACAGAAAAAATTCCTGTGACATACACAGACGGGACGACAGCAATCGAAGAGAGCGATTTCTATACAGACTTCAATGATTGGGAGGAAAGACAGACATGTATCGCTTTGGAAACACCAATCGGGCTTCTCTACCGCAGATACCTAGGCGGCAACACTACCCTGCTCACAGGAGCCGGCGTGAAATTGTCGTACCCTGTCAAGACAACATACAGAGTGAAAACTGGAAACCGCAAAACAAGCGGACACATAGAAAATTCAGACATCTATTTAAATCCAGACCTTCCTCAACATGGCTATACGACAAAATATGAGCGTCCAAGCGGAACGACGGGGACAAAAAACATCTCCGCTGGAATATACCTCGATATAAACTTTGTGCATAAGACAGCCAATGCGAACTTTTTCTACGGCATTTATGGAAACCTCGGTTTGTCCAGCATACGCAAAGGTGAAGGCAAATCATTGACCGACACGAAAGAGTATTGCGGAGTATTGGCTTCCAATGCAGTCGACGCTACGACTCTTAACTCTGTTGGTGTAAGATTGGGAGTGAAGATTCCATGTCCAAGACTAAGAGATGACGACAACGACGGAGTGCTCGACAAGTTCGACAAATGTCTTGGCACACCTGCCAACGTAGCAGTGGACTCATTCGGATGTCCACTCGACACCGATAAAGACAGCGTACCTGATTATCTCGACCAATGTCCTGGCACACCTAAGGGAGTGCAGGTTGATTCCGTCGGATGCCCGATAGACTCTGATGGCGACGGTGTGGCAGATTATCTTGACAAGTGTCCGAACACACCAGACAGCATCGAGGTAGATGCACATGGATGTCCGGTAGATAGCGATGGCGACGGTGTGGCAGATTATCTTGACAAGTGTCCAGACACACCAGATGAAGCTCAGGTTGACACTAGCGGATGTCCAGTCGACACAGACGGAGACGGCATTCCAGACTACCTCGACAAATGTCCGACAGTAAAAGGTTCTGACAAGAATAATGGATGTCCTGTGATTTCCGCAAAAAACAAAGCAGTGCTAAAAAAAGCGGTGCACGGAATACAGTTTGAGACAAACAACGCAGTCATCAAAAGCTCGTCATACCCGATCCTCAACAAAGTGGTGACAATGATGAAAAAGAATCCGTCATACAAGCTGCACATCTCCGGACACACAGACAGTGTTGGCAAACCAGCTCAAAACATGAAGCTGTCGAAAGAAAGAGCCGCAGCGGTAGTGAAGTATCTGACGAAAAAAGGAATTAAATCGTCAAGATTGAGAAGCGACGGATTTGGAGGCACAAAACCAGTAGCATCAAACAAGACAGAAAAAGGAAAAGCGTTAAACAGACGAGTTGACTTTGAAGTGGAATTCTAATGACAAAAATTATCACCCACGGTTGCGGTATCCATACCTGCCAACCGTGGGTGAATTTCATATGCGGATAGATAAAAACATTAACATTTATTCACCATTATCTTTTTGTCATACAACAGGAAAGAGATAATTTTGTATTGTTTTTCTAGATCGTTTATGATGACTTATACTCATCGACGATGACACTTTAAGAGGAATATGAAAAACAAAAATTGGCAATATATTTGATAAAAATCGCAGAAAAAGCTTTATGGCAAACCAGCACACCGAATCAGACCAAAAAACGATTTTCAACAAAAAATTCATTTTGACGATTACAATCTTCGCCATAATCATTTTCATTTTACATCATTTTATTTCTACACAAAGCCCAAAAGAGAGAACATACAGGATCATCAGTGAAAACAATGGGACTTACCTGATAGACCCCTCAGGAGAGCCATCTATCTTCACAATGAATATTTTTGAGTTAATCAATCATTTCTCCAATCCTCCTATAGATAAAGAAACGTTTTGCGCTTCTAATATAAAGCATATTTCATTGCCAAACACATTGCAATCCATTCCAAACGATGCATTCGTCGGTTGTTCAAGCCTGCAAACAATCAGCATTCCGAATTCTGTGAAAAGCATTGGGGAATACGCATTCGCCGGTTGTTCAAGCCTGCAAACAATCAACATTCCGAATTCTGTGAAAAGCATTGGGGAATACGCATTCGCCGGTTGTTCAAACCTGCAAACAATCAACATTCCGAATTCTGTGAAAAGCATTGGGGAATACGCATTCAAATATTGCTCTAATCTAAGGACAATCAGCATTCCAAATTCTGTGGAAAACATTGGAAATGGGGCATTTAAGAACTGTTCAAGTATAAAAGAAATCAACATTCCAAATTCTGTGAAAAGCATTGGGGAATACGCATTCGACGGTTGTTCAAGCCTACAAACAATCAACATTCCGAATTCTGTGGAAAGCATTGGGCATTGGGCATTCTTCGGTTGTTCAAGCCTGCAAACAATCAGCATTCCGAATTCTGTGGAAGGCATTAAGACGTCGGGGCTCTCTAAGATTGACAGTATATACATTACAAACCCTAAAACTAGAATAAATTATAATTTTTTTTGCACGTTAGATCCAAAATATATATCATTACCGGACTCAATACAAACTATTCCAGACAAAGCATTTTCAGGATGCAGCAATCTTTATTCTATCAAACTACCATCTGATCTAAAGTACATCGGGAAAGAGGCATTCGCTTGTTGTTCTAATCTGCAAACAATCAATATCCCGAATTCTGTGAAAATCATTGGAGATGGAGCATTTAAGGACTGTTCAAATATAAAAGAAATCAACATTCCAGATTCTGTAGAAACCATTGGGAATGAGGCATTTAAAAACTGTTCAAGCATAAAAGAAATCGACATTCCAAATTCTGTGAAAGGCATTGGAGTTGAGGCATTTTATGGTTGCTCAAAACTACAAACTGTCAACATTCAGTTTACGTATTCGGTGAGATATACTGGAATAGATGCATTTAAAGGTACTCCATGGAAAGAAAATAACAAAAAATAAAAAATAGAGGTCCGATGAACCTTACTCTTAGATTCTAAATTCTAGCTTTTAGATTCTAACATTACTAAATCACCACAACTTCTACCCGATTATGCTTTTTATATTTAGCATTTCCAATTTATCCCGTCGCATTTATCGTTTGTAATTTAATTATCCCTATCTTTGTGACAAATAAAAACAGATATTTTCCAAATGGTAAGAGCAATATTTCCAGGCAGTTTCGACCCGCTTACTCTTGGACACTATTCAGTGGTGAAAAGAGCGCTTTCATTTGTCGATGAGGTAATCATCGCAATTGGTGTGAATGAGTCAAAACGTCCGTTTTTTGATACAGAAGCAAGAAAGAGAATTATCGAAGAGACATTCAAGAATGAGCCTCGTGTTAAGGTCGCAACCTACGACTGCCTGACTGTAGATTTCGCAAAACAGGTCGACGCGACTATCATCCTCCGTGGAATCCGAGCCGTGGCAGATTTTGAATACGAGAAGACAGTAGCAGACGCCAACCGTCAAATTTCAGGAATCGACACCATCCTGCTGTTCACAGAGCCTCAACACTCTTTCATCAGTTCCACCGTCGTACGAGACATTCTCCGCTACGGCAAAGACCCAAAGAACATGTTGCCTCCAGGCATCGACCTGAAAGCAATCCTTGAAATAAAAAATGAGCACAAAGATTTAATTTGTTAAACTATTCTATATGGCAAAAACGCATTACAATGGACTACGCAGTCAAGAAGTCGTTGATTCAAGAAACAAATTCGGATCAAACATTCTTACTCCACCAGAGAAAGAATCGTTATTCGTAAAGTTTCTAGAGAAATTCAAAGATCCTCTAATCATCATCTTGCTCATTGCCGGTGCATTGTCTATTTGCATAGCCATCTACGAATATTTCCAACATCCTGACCCCACCGTCTTTTTCGAACCAGTCGGCATTTGGGTAGCCATTTTCCTTGCCACTGGTATGGCTTTCTATTTTGAGTATGCCGCCGACAAAGAGTTCGAAGTGCTCAACCAAGTGAACGACGACGAACCGGTACAGGTCATCAGAGACGGTATCACAACGGAAATTCCACGCAAAGATGTGGTGGTGGGCGACATCGTGATCCTTGTCACCGGGTGTGAAGTGCCAGCCGACGGTGAATTGTTGGAAGCAACATCTCTCAACATTGATGAAAGCACCCTTACCGGTGAGCCTATCTGCCTGAAAACCATCAAAAAGGAGGATTTCGACCCTAACGCGACATTCCCGTCCAACCACGCCATGCGAGGCACGAAAGTGATGGAGGGACATGGTATAATGAGAGTGTTTGCTGTGGGAGACCACACAGAAAACGGAAAAGTTTTCACAGCCGCAAAAATAGACAACAGCATAAAGACTCCTCTTAACGAGCAGCTGGACGGGCTAGGCAACCTGCTCGCCAAAATAAGTTATGTAATCGCAGGGCTTATCATCGTCGGACGGATCGGAATGTATTTCATCAACAACGACGGATTCTCATGGCTTGGAGACGAGACGACAGCCGGATTCATCACCGAGACACTGCAGGCTTGTATGGTGGCTGTGGCTCTTGTGGCAGTGACTGTGCCCGAAGGTTTGCCAATGGCAGTCACGCTATCACTCGCATACAGTATGCGCGCAATGCTCAAGACCAACAATCTTGTCCGCAAGATGCATGCCTGTGAGACAATGGGAGCAACGACAGTGATCTGCACCGACAAAACAGGAACACTGACACAAAACAAGATGCAGGTACACGAGACAAAGTTTTTCAACCTGCAACCAGACCAGACTCTAGTAGGCGACGAAGCCAGCAACCTTATTGTGGAGGGAATTTCCGTCAACTCGACCGCCCTACTCGACCTTTCTGACGCCAATAATCCAAAAGCATTGGGTAATCCTACTGAAGGAGCTCTGCTTCTTTGGCTGAACAAGCATAATATCAATTTTGAAAAGATAAAAGAGAATGCAGAAAGAGTGGATGAGATTCCATTCTCCACCGAACGCAAATACATGGCATCTCTTGTCAAATCACAATATTTGAACGGCAAAAAAGTATTGTATTTGAAGGGAGCTCCCGAAATTGTGCTTGCGCTCTGCTCAAATATAGCGGGAGGCGAAACAAAGCACTCCATCAATGAGACTCTGCTCAAATATCAGAATCAAGCGATGCGAACTCTTGCATTCGCCTATCAGATTGTGGAAGACGGAGAGACTGCCATCAGCGACGGCAAACTAACTGCCAACAACCTGACATTCATGGGTGTGGTAGCGATCGCCGACCCTGTACGCAAGGAAGTGCCAGATGCCGTCAACAGCTGTATCGAAGCTGGAATCGACATCAAGATCGTGACTGGAGACACAACAGCGACCGCTAAAGAAATCGGACGTCAGATAGGTCTTTGGAAAGAGAATTACGGAGAAAACAACATCATCACCGGTCCTGATTTCGCTGCATTGTCAGACGAAGAGGTATACAACAGAGTAGAGGAGATAAAAATCATTGCCCGAGCTCGCCCACTCGACAAGAAGAGATTGGTGGAGACGTTGCAAAAACGCAACCAGGTCGTGGCTGTGACTGGAGACGGAACAAATGACGCACCAGCACTGAAGGCGGCGCATGTAGGACTTTCAATGGGAGATGGAACCAGTGTGGCAAAAGAGGCGTCGGACATAACTATCATCGACAACTCATTCTCAAGCATCACACGCGCGGTAATGTGGGGACGATCACTCTACCAAAATATCCAGAGATTCATTTTGTTCCAGATGACAGTAAACGTGGCAGCATGCCTTATCGTGCTAGTCGGAGCATTCATACCGGGCATCAAATCGCCACTTACCGTGACACAGATGCTATGGGTCAACCTGATAATGGACACATTCGCCGCCATGGCTTTGGCGTCACTTCCTCCTTCAATGAGCGTGATGAAAGAAAAGCCAAGGTCAAGAACAGCTTTTATCATCAACAACACGATGATGAAATTCATCCTTTCTGTCGGATTCTTCTTCTTCGTAGCTATGCTTGGACTACTGTTCATGATGAAGAATCACGAAATCACATTCGACACAGGTATATTGGGCATGACATCAGGCGGAACAACGCTATCATCGTATGAATGCAGTCTATTTTTCACAATATTCGTCATGCTCCAGTTTTGGAACATGTTCAATGCAAAAGCATTTGAGACAAACAAAAGTGCTCTGCATTTCAAGAGCTGCAAAGGATTTGTCACAATTGCAGCGTTAATCTTGTTCGGACAGATTTTGATCGTGAATCTTGGTGGCGCGATGTTCAACGTGACACCAATCAACATAACAGACTGGCTGATAATCATAGGGGCGACATCAATTGTATTATGGATCGGGGAATTAGTGAGGATGATCAAGAAATAATCCGTAGAGACGGGAATAATCCCGTCTCCACAAAATTCTAAAACATGAAAAAATTTATCAAGACGACATTGGCATTCATATCGGCTATCACAATGGTCACTTGCTCACAAGTACAAGGAGGCAGAATGGACAGAAGAAAAATAGTCAAAGACACAACTGAAAAAGAGGTCACAGCCACTGACTCTGCTGACATAACAGTAGCTGTCGAAAAAACCAAAACAAGCATAACACTATCTCAACTCAATTACTTCGACAGAGACAAAGAGTTCAACGACACAGTCAAACTGCATCTGGCAAGCATCATCATTCCAGCCAAAACAAACCCTTCGACAGGTTTTGATTGGGATGTTAGAATCGAGACACAAGACAGTTCGATTTTGAAATTGGAGAATGTGAAGAACACCACCCAAAGAGATCCGTCGCAGCCAATGATGTGTGGAGCACCGTCGACAAGGGAATATGAATTTACATCTGAGAAGGCAGGATTCGCAAAAGTAATCTTTGAATACAAGCGACCTTGGGAGAAAAAAGATCCTGAGACAACAGTCGTTTACAATATCACAATTGAAGAATAACCATGTGGACGCAAGTAGAATTCTCTCTTAATGAAAAAAGACGCGGATTTTACCTCGTCACAAGCGAGATAATGTCGCATCTGCCAGCATTGCCAAAAGTAGGATTGCTAAATCTATTTATCAAGCATACATCTGCCGGATTGACAATCAATGAGAACGCAGATCCAGACGTCCGCGTCGACATGGAAAGCATATTCAACCGCATGGTCAGAGAGCGTGAGCCATATTATCAGCACACCCTCGAAGGCGACGATGATATGCCAGCCCACGCAAAAAGCACCCTCGTCGGCGACAGTCTTACAATTCCAATCACAAATGGCAGGCTTAATCTTGGCACTTGGCAAGGAATATATCTTTGTGAATTCAGGAACTACGGAGGAGCAAGACACATTGTCGCGACAATAACGGGCGAATAGCAAACATGACAAAAAAGAAGAAAAAAATCATAGGTATAACTCTGTTGGTCATAGCGATTCTAATCTTCACTCCAATCTGTTTCTACAAATTAGTGGAGAATAAAACCGCAGACAAGTTGTACAACGACGTCAACAGCATCCCATACAATGAGGTAGGAATGGTGCTTGGCACAAATCCCAATACGAAAAAAGGGAATGGCAATCCATATTTCTACAATCGTGTGGATGCGGTGGAAAAGCTATACAAGGCAGGCAAGATAAAATTTATCCTTATAAGCGGAGACAACAAGACAAAAGATTATTCCGAACCTGATGTGATGAGACAGATCCTTATTGAAAGAGGCATTCCAAAAGACGTGATCTATATCGACTATGCAGGATTCAGGACTTTGGATTCCGTGGTAAGAGCAAAAAATATCTTTGGTCAGACCAAAATGACCGTTATCTCCCAAAAGTTTCACAACGAAAGAAGTATAGTGCTCGGTGAATGGCAGGAGATGGATTTAATTGGCTTCAACGCAAAAGATGTAGAAGTCAAAAGGAGCAAATATAAAACATTGATCAGGGAAGGTGGAGCAAGAGTGAAGCTATACCTTGACATGCTTATCGGCAAAGAGCCACATTTTGGTGGAGAGCCAATCAAAATCGCAGTCGGACATCCGCAAACAGACTTAAACGAATAAGATTATGCTTACAATTTACAAAGGAAGACCAGAAGATTTATCCGGCAGACTCGACAGGGAAATCAGAGTGTACGACCTGCTCGACTCACTGCACGTGGAATACGACCGTCTTGACCATGAGCCAGCAATGACCATGGAGGTGTGTGCAGAAATAGACGCAGCATTCGAACGTATGCCACTAGAGGCATTCAAAGCAGACCTAAGCGCAGACAAAAGCAAACATGCCATCGTCTGTAAAAATCTGTTTCTCACCAACAAACAACATACCAAATACTATCTTCTAATGATGCCAGGCGACAAGAAATTCCTGACAAAGGACTTGTCTGCACAGATAAATTCAGCCAGATTGTCGTTTGCAGGAGAAGACGAGATGCTTAAATACCTAGACGTCACACCAGGATCGGTATCTGTCCTCGGATTGATGAACGACAAAGACAACGCCGTACAATTGCTGATCGACAGCGACGTGTTGAGAAGCGAGTATGTCGGTTGTCATCCATGCATGAACACATCCAGTTTGCGTATGCTTGTTAAAGACCTGACAGAGAAGATTCTCCCTGCCATCCACCATGAAGCGATCGTGGTAAATTTATAAAAGACCTTGAAATTTTGCCTTAATACAAAAAATTGTTATTTTTGCATACTAACTACCACGATGGAAGTCGCACATAGGTGTACTAAACTACACGTCTAAACATTTTCAATTGCTATCCTAACAAGAAAAAGCAATGATTATGATTAAAAGATTGATAAAAGCTTCGACTATTCTGCTTGTTTTATCAGCTATTTCTTCATGCAACAAGAAACAGGTTGAAAGTCCGCAATATATACTTGAAGCACCAGAATTCAAAGATGGTGTTGACATCCGTTATTTCCAGAAAAGACTAGATGGAGAGAACGGACACGACTATGTGGATTATATGGCAATAATCTACAATGAGAAAAATCATTATAGAGACGAAACACTCTATTACTACTCATCTCAACACAAAACCATTCTTAACCAACGGAAATTCAGATTCCTTGTAAAGGATGGAGAGCTTATTATGTTTGAGAATGAGGCAGACACAGTAGGAAGATGCTATCTTTCGGTAAATACAGATGCCAGAGTGATCTATTCGACCGAACCAAAACCGCCTGGTTACATTCCAATCACACATACTCATACCTTGCAAGGCACTCGCAAAGTAAAATTGGGACAAATGGCAGACTCCATATATGTGTATAGTTTCTATACTCCATACACATACGTGCATGAAGAATACTACGACAGATCGTTAAAACTAGTGAAATTTTCTGAAAGCTACTACGATCTGGATTTCTCCATGGAACAGATTGACTCCATTTACGCGCCTAAAGATTTCATGGACATTCTGCATAAGCAACTGACAATCTCGCCAGAATCCGAAATGCCAGACAGTTGCGTCACTTCTGAATATGTCAACAAGATGGAAAAGAACATTTTGATGACGGTAGCATTATGGAGAGAGTATCTCAACAATATTGAATTAGGAAACGCTAACTCATGTTCCGAACGTGAAAGCAAAGCTTTGTTCAACTATCTTCGCAACAATTCATACAGGAATCTGTTCCTGACAAAAGCGTTGGAATACTCTAACAAGAAGAGCGAATATGCTGAAACAATATTCATGCAGATGCTTCCTGAAATCAATAAGAACTACAAAATATATGCCAATGTGGTGGATGATTTTCCATTTCTTTTGGACTATCCTGAAATCAAAAACAAATTCAAAAAAGGCAAATAAAAGTTCAAATACAAAGCAAGATATTTTAGATATAGATATAAAAAGAGCCCTTGGAATTGATCCAAAGGCTCTTTTTTCAATGTGCATTGGAGATTGCATCTTCTGCGATTCTCATTTTGTCATTTTCGGACAAGTATCTTTCGTCCATTCACTATATAAATAGCAGAAGGGAAATCCTGTCGAAATATATCTCCCTTGTGAAGACGACGAGAGACTAAGATGCGTCCGTCAATCGTTGAGATTAGAAGCGATGCATCATCTATAGCCTCAGCCACAATAGAGCCGTCAATTGTCCATATTTTCAAACTGCTGTTGTCTGATGCAACCGTCTCAGCAATCTCTGTTCCAAAGTCTTTCTGAGCAATAACCGTGTAACGTTGTCTTCTCAAATCTCCTTTTTTATAGATGATCAAATTACATGTATCACTACCAACGGCAAGCGACAAAGGTATATTTTTAAGTGAATGAGCAGGAATGTCAACAGTGTAAGAAGCTATCTCTCTGCCTTCAAAATTTCCTGTAGTGTCTATTTCAAGAATATATGTCGCTGAATGCTGTTCAGATGTTCCATTGTTGATAATGAGGTTGCCCTCCACTATCTGATCAGAGCTCCTATACCTGTTGCAATTAAAGTTCACCGACACCTCTCCACTGTTTGCCAAGCCACCACCCATATTATCAATCACCAACAAAGCTCCATTACAGTCGTAGACCGTATAGCGTGAATACTCAAATTCGTTAGGGATAATATTGCTGATCGTCGTCTCCTCTCCAGGCTTCAAATAAAGATGTGGCTTGACGGTATAAAATCCGCTTTCATGATTGAGAGTGATAATCACGAGGTTGTCATAATAAGCGTCTCCCTCATTCTTCACTTTTAGTCGGCAAACAAATGCTCCTGCGTCAGTTGTGTCTATCACAACCGAGGCTGTTAGACGGAACTCTTTATTGCTCTTATAAGCGATTCCTTTTGTCAGAACATTCTTTTTAGAATCAGTCAACCAATAATAAACCGAGTCTGATATTGGCACAAACTTAAAATCCACCTCACTACTATCTTCGGATTCGATTGTGACATAAGAGCCAAACGAGCTGTATTCAGGAAATGTATCCACTGAATTTGTAAACAGATAAACAGCATCATAGTATTCTCTGCTGCCTGTATTACGCAAATGGATTGTGCCATGGGCATACTGATTAGTCGAATTGAAATCTGTCATCTCAACAGATGCGGATATCTCATAATCTTCCACCACAGTCACCACCCCATCTTTTACTGTATACATGAGGTTGACGTTGTTGAATCCGACACTTGGAATCCACGTTTTTCCATCCTCGCTTTCTATCAAGCCCACCTTATAAATCTTGCCCTCTTGGAATCCAGAAACATTTAGGTTGTAAACACGTTCCTGATTATAGACAATGAAAGGAGAGACCACTACTGAATCTTCTGAGAATCCTATATTAACAACATTTCCATTTTCATCTATATATCCGCTCGACAATCTTATTTTTTTCTCTTCAAGAGAATTGTTCACATAAGAATAGAACTGAAAAAAATTGTTTTCTGACAACACGTATGATACACCAACAGCTTCAATCACCGTGGATTTATCTATAACATCTGCGACTCCGTTGTCTGGCACAATGCCATAAATGATATAATTACCTTTAGAATAGCCATCATTTGTCTCACTTGAACCCACTTCCGTCGTGGTGTTTGGATTCAATATTGCCAAATCATAATAGCCATTGTAATGTCCGTTCCATCCCCAATTAATGTGGAACAATCCATTTTCATCTATACCATCACACAGGAATCTATGTCCTTTTGTCATCGAAGATCCTGCCATAAGGACCGGACGGTTTTCTTTCAACTCTTTGTAAATAAGATGCGACCATTCTTCAAATGTATAGCCGGCACGATAAGATATGCGAATCAAATCAGGATCAAAGCCAAACACATTGACAAGTTCCTCGACACATGTCTTGTAGCAAGCACTCTCTTCTTCTCCGTAATCCATTTCAGCAGTAGCGTCTACAGCCGTCATTAAATCGGAAGCCGCCTTTGCCTGGGCTTCTGTGTATCCTTCCTCATACGTATCCAATATGTTGTCCCAATCAAACTTTGTTCCCTTTTCCACACCTGGGACATCTATTTTTTCAGTCTTGGTGGTGTAAGCAGGTATGTCGGAAAGAGTAGCGGCAGGATAACGATAATATGTCAAAAGCTGTGCAATTGCTGTAGCCGAGCAACCAACAGGAGACTGTGTCCCTTTTATTGTTGGCGTGTTCAAGTTGAATGGGGCATATTGTCCCCACGCGATATTTTTAAGCAACGGTGCAATGGGGCTATCTGTAATGCGTGTCGCTCTCAATTCCGATGTCGACGAAGGGAGTTCTATATTTTGATGTCGGTTTTTGTCTATATTCTCCACAAAGACATTGAGCATTTCCTGCAATTCCTGATTGACTTCGTCATCTTTGCTATACGCAAGAAGAGCTGGGACACGAGTATCAGCTGAGACAATAGCATATCCACCGTTATTCCCTTTGAATGTGTAGCAGACAGTGTCTCCATTCGCCGTTTTCACATCAGCAAGATAAACATTGCCAGAATTGACAAGTGTTTTGTTCGCTATAGTTTGGATCTCATCAAAGGTTCTAGACTCTGCAAAAACGCTGTTGGTTGCAAGTGCAAGCGCAGAAAACAGTAGTAACTTTAATTTTTTCATAGCATCAAGTTTTTAAGGGGTTCTCCACCCGAGTTCACAAATCAATATAATTAAATCTTTTATGCTTTTCGCTTCTGTCAAAAATAAATAAAGATTTCGCAAAAACATCTTTTCTAAGCATATATTTCATCTACATATTTTCAACAACATATTTTCGCATATTTGGGATCTTCATTAAGAAGCCACTTAAATTTTATTCAAAGAGATTTCAGTCAAGATGCTACAACGCATTATTGACTCCACTTAGCATCGGCACAAAATTGCATTCTTCTAATTTATCTACATCGAAATGAGTTTCATCAACGCGTCTCACCCGATACATATTGCTGACTCCCGACTTATCCTCAACAGGAATTATCATCATTCCTCCTACTTTCAACTGAGCCATAAGCTTAGGAGGAAACTGAAAAGCTCCAGCAGTCACTATGATTTTGTCAAACGGGGCATGCTCAGGCATTCCGAGATAACCGTCGCCACAAATATTATTGACTTTGACATTCAATTTCTTGAAAAGAGCAGACGTAAGATCATACAGCACTTTCTGACGCTCTATCGAATAAACATCTGCTCCAAACGCCACCAAACAAGCGGTCTGATACCCACTGCCTGTGCCTATCTCCAACACTTTCTCCCCAGGCTTCAGTTCCAGCAACGACATTTGTCGTGCCACTGTGGATGGCTGGGAAATCGTCTGTTTTGCGGCAATGGGCAACGTCATATCCTCATAGGCTGAAGCTATATACATCGGCTGACAAAACAAGTGACGTGGCACCTGTGAGATCGCATCCAAAACATCAGCCGCAAAAGCAAACTTATTTGTCTTGAGCTGTGCTACCATCATCCTTCTTCTCGCCGCAAATTTCGGTTCTTCTACAAAATTCATCATTATTATTTCATAACATACACCACACTCTTTGTAGAGAAAAACTCCTCATCGAAATAGTTAGTCAGAGATTCGCTCATTGCGTTTCTTCCTAACGGTTTCAACTCTTCTGTCAAATCTCCACCTTTCAATGCTATCACTCCGACAGGAAGAGCCGACGACGCAACTGGTTTCAATAGTGGACGAGCCAATTTCATCAAGTCTGGCATCTGCATCACTGCACGGCTCACCACATAGTCGTACTTTGCCTTCACATCCTCCGCGCGCAAATGTTCACCTTTTATATTCGTCAAGCCGATCGACTCAGCCACCGCATTCAAAACCTTGATCTTCTTACCTACTCCGTCAATTGCATGAAAAGAGACATTAGGGAAAATGATTGCCAACGGAATTGCGGGGAAACCGCCTCCTGTACCTAGGTCTAAAATCTCCGTGCCATCCGTAAAATCCGTAAATTTTGCTATTCCCAACGAATGAAGCACATGATGCTCATAAAAATTGTCCATGTCCTTGCGGGAAATCACATTGATTTTTGAGTTCCAATCCTGATAAAGAGCATCCAGGGCTGCAAACTGAGATTTCTGCACATCCGAAAGATTCGGAAAGTATTTTTCTATAATAGATATGTCAGCCATAATTTAATCTTCTAATAAATATCTCACGATGGACTTCGTCGTGTCCATAAATTGACGTAATTGTTTGTTTGCGACGGGAATTTTGACGCTTCTTTCTGCCTCCATACCAAGTTCATACGGAGAATAGACGAAATAAATGGTATCCTTCGTCAACAAAAATTTCCGGCTTGGTGCGATTTGTTCGACAGATATACCCTTCGAAGCAAGCGAATCCTCATTCACAACTCCATATTTCTTCACCATACAGCCGACCAGCACATTACGGATATCCTCCACATCTTTTTCTGAAAACAGATCTTCGTATTCCACCTTTTCCTTCAACTTCTTGTCCCAGTTGCTGTACGACAATCCAAATAGTGGAGTGCTTCCGGTGTTTTCATATATTCCCTTGGCCATACAATAAAGTCTGGAATCCTGATAGGTGTTTTTCGTGAATCTCGCCACAGTCCAATCAAAATAGCGGCTCTTGGAAAACTCGTCAGCCGCACGGAACTCTGTCTTAAACCTTGTGGCGACAGAAGCGAAATATCCCGTCGTCGCGACAATTGGATCCGTCATCAATCTCTCTGTAGCAAAATTCATCACGTCGAAACGGATGTCTCTCACCAACTTATCTGAATCATTTCTTGCAGGCATCGCCAGCACCGCCTTGTATTTCACAAATTTATGCAGCGGCTGATTCGGATCCACAAAATATGCAGTGTCGTAGATGAAAATCTCAGTGTCATACAACAAAGTCTTCGGAGTGTCCGGAAGGACGGAATCCTTCGCTGCTGTGTCCAAGACTATCTGTATCGAATCAGCCACAGTATCTGGTACTGAAATTTCGGAAGATTTTGTATTGCAAGACACAAAAAATGCAACTGCAAAACAATAAATCAACAAATTCTTCATTATTCAGCAAATTTATACAGAGGAGAATCTGTTCTCATCAATGGTTTCAAATCAGCGAATGAAAACCTCACTTCAATTGGACCGACAGCATAAGCAGCGATCTCATAAGGCTTGTAGTTGAAACTCAACGAATCAGCAGACACCAATATACTGTTGTTTGGAGCGACATCTTTCACATCAGGTATGCCAGCGTCAGTCAGATTTTCATGTCCCTTTACATCCATCATTCTGCAAAGAGTATCAAGGATCATCTCCGTAAGTTTGGATTTTGAATCGTCTACGAAAATATCCTCAAGAGACAATCGCTTCGCATTTGTCTTGTCCCAAATCTTAAAATCCGCATAGTAGTATCCATGAGCCCCACCCATATAAGAATAAGCCGTGAAGACGGAATTGTAGATATCTTCATCTTCAAACACCTTATCAGCAGTGCATTCATATACGCAAGGAGTCTCCTTAAGAGAAAACATCTCTCTATAAGCCACGACGTCTTCCTCATCCATTACAGCGAGCGAAGCTATTTTCTTTTCTCTTGCAGACAAGATGTCGTTTGTGCGCACACCGGTTGCTTCCGCGATCATCGACAATCTTATGGAGTCGGCACATAGAGAAATTCCTTCATTAGGAAGAGTAAGGCGGTAAGAGTACATGAACTGTGGATTAAGAGTATCGGAAAAGATATGGCCGACAGTGTCGAAAGCCAAAACAGAAGTCGCATAACCAGAATCTGCAGTTGAAGTTTCACCCTTTTTCTCTACGGAACAACAACATAAAGCCGCAGACATCGAAGTCAGCAATATATTCTTAAAAATATTATTCGTCATCAGATATTATTTTTAGTTCTATATTCCACAAAAGTAACGCAAGATTTTCACAAATACAAAACGAACCTTTACAAATTCCGCTCCTTTTTTTCATCAAAATTTTCATTAAGTCCAGAAAAAACACCATTATTCCATTTTTTTGTTTGTCATTATTTATTTTATTGCTATTTTGCATTTAATTAACACTGATGCAGATGAAAAAATTGGTCACTTTCATATCGACATTGTTGTTGCTAACATGTTGCAACAAATCGGCGGACAACCAAAATTCGTCGCAGAATCAGTGTGTGTCGACTCCAGACTCCATTCTTCGTGTCGCCACAATTTCTCGCTCCACATCATACTATACTCTTCGAGGTGGTCACGAGATGGGATACGACTATGAGCTAAGCAAAGGGTTGGCGGAAAAGATGGGCAAACGTCTTGTGGTAAAAGTGGCGAAAAGCAACGAAGAGCTGATTTCAATGCTTGGCGATTCTGCCGACGTGTTGGCATTTCCAGTCGTGATCAACAAAGCCAATAAAGAGAAGATGGATTTTGTCGACAAGGAGACAATAACACATCAGGTGATTGTGCAGAAGAAGAGGAAGTCCAACAAACAGAAACAGGATGTGCTCGACCTAATCGGCAAAAAAATCACTGTGGTGCAGGGATCAAAATATCACCACCGTCTGCTCAACCTTAACGACGAAATAGGAGGAGGCATGGAAATCAACGCCGTCTCCACAGATTACAACGAGGAGGCTCTCATCAAAATGGTGAGCAAAGGAGAGATTGAAATGACGGTGTGCGACAACGACATCGCCCAGCTTCAACGTCGCTACTATAGAAACCTCGACATTCATCTTGAAGTGTCTCACCCTCAACGCAATGCTTGGGCTGTAGCTAAAAATGATTCAGTTCTTCTAAAAGAGATCAACAGCTATTTCTCAGACAACGAAAAGTCGATCAACAAACTATATACAAAATACTACGAGCCGAAGGTTGCCAAAGATGTAAAAAAAGATGTGCCTATCTTCATCGACGACAAACATATTTCCGTCTACGACTCTATCTTCAAAAAACAAGCTGACAGCACAATCTGGGATTGGCGACTCCTGTCTGCCATAGCTTACACAGAATCACGTTTCAACCCGAACGCAGGAAGTTTTGCCGGAGCAAAAGGTCTGATGCAGCTGATGACAGAGACTATGCTGGCACTTGGAGCTGACCCCAAAACCATGTTGGAACCAGAGGAAAACCTACGGTTGGGAATCGAATACCTCAACCGCACATACCAACTCATGCAGTCCGCGCGTACCAATGACGACCGCATCCGTCTGACCCTCGCAGCGTATAACGCCGGTCTCGGACATATCCGTGACGCGCAAACTTTGTGTGAGCTGCATGGAGAGAATCCAGCCGAGTGGAAAGTGGTGAAGAGATATGTCAGGCTGCTGGCTTCTCCAGACTACTACAATCTGCCATCTGTCAAATGCGGATATCTTCGTGGTTCGGAAACGGCTGATTATGTAGACGACATCATGGATTTGTATGCCACATACAGGAGAAAATTCAAGAAATAAGACGGCTGGCAGCAATTTCTTTTTTGATTTATAAAGTTTCTTATTTCCTTTGAAATCAATCGGAAATCTATATCTTTGCACTCGATTTCAAATTTTAATCAAAACTTATATGGATAGTAACAAGACAGAATCATGCAAGGGGGAAATCATCCTCTACCAACCCAACGAAAGTTTGAAACTAGAAGTGCAAATCGAAAACGACACGGTTTGGCTAACACAACAACAAATGGCTGAATTGTTTGGAGTCAAACAACCAGCTGTTTCAAAACATTTAAACAATATTTTCAAAGAAGGAGAATTAGATAAAGCCTCAGTTCATTCCATTTTGGAATATACTGCGGCAGACGGCAAATCATACAAAACTCAATTCTACAGTTTAGATGCCATCCTTTCAGTTGGATATAGAGTCAACAGTAAAAACGCGACAAAATTTCGACAATGGGCAAACAAAATTCTAAAAGATTATCTTCTCCGTGGGTATTCTGTCAACCGTCAACTTGTGGAACTACAAGGATACACGGATAACAGATTTCTCCAAATAGAAAAGCGTCTGGACGAGCATCAGCAACAGATAGATTTCTTCGTTCGCACAAACATACCGCCTCACGAAGGTTGCGTCTTCGAAGGTCATCTGCTGGAAGGACGTGAAGTAGCAGAAATGATTATAAAAAGTGCCAAACATGAGGTAATTTTAATTGACCCATACATAGGTTCTGACACTCTGCATATTCTTGAGGCAAGACAAAGAAACGTGTCCGCTACCATCTATACAGAAAAAGTCAACAACAACATACTAACTCTACAACACAACCATGAGACGGAATATGGAAAATGTCGACGCATCGACATTTTTCAATACAAAACTAATTTTCACGACCGTTTCCTAATCATTGATGAAACCGTTTATCACTTCGGGGCTTCAATAAAAGACCTAGGAAAACGGCTGTTTGCATTCGACGTAATCCATCTGTCTAAAAACTTGATTATGGGAGAAGTAGTGTGAACTATAATTGGGGCTATATAATTGAGTGGCTCAATTCGCCGAACCGAGTTCAAATTTGTTGATTTTATCACGCCATTTCTGAGAGACCAACACTGATTGCTGGGTAGCCATATCGAAAGCACACATCACTCCGTGGCAGATGGTTTTTATCTTTCCATTATCCTTATCCACAATCAATTGAAGGAGCTTGATACTTTTGTTGCCAATCTCTGTTATCTTAGTGCGGACTTCAATATTGTCATTCATAAAAATCTGGTCGACGTAGCTGACATTGATATTCACAATCACAAACTGTGCGTCTTTCCAATCAACAATTCCATCGTTCATAGCCTCAAAATAGCGGACCTTTCCATAGTCCAGAAAAGAGATTTGCGAAGCATTGTTGACATGTCCAAGCTGGTCGATGTCGTTGAATCTGATCTGTATGTCGACGCTATGGTTGAAGTGTATATTTTCTAATTCTTCCATCTTTCGTATTTTTTTGTATAAGCCATATCTACCCGTGTCTAAAAATGAATTGCCGACAACACGGAGGAGTCAATCTCAAACCTGTCGTGAATCTTCTTCAATATTTCACTTCGACGCATCATCAGTTCATTACTTGCGGCAGGTGAAAGCATCGTGACATACAATTGTTTGTTTTTCATCATCATTCCTTGCGTATATTTCACGAATTCCTCTCCGACAATTTCCGGCCATACCCGTTCAATGTCGAGTGCGAGCATATCCTCATCAAGTTTCACCCTATGCACATAATCCTGCAGCACAGATGATATGGTTATTGCATTCTTTCGTTTCATTTTTCCATTATTTTCACCGCCTTATCCTCGCTCAGTCCATCATTTTCATTTATCTCGTAGACGGTGTAGGAAATATTCTCCGTCTTCTCGAGAAGCAATGTTATATGCTCTCGATTTGTATCGGAGATAAACACTTGCCCTGTACGTTTGGAATCACTGATGAATTCGATGATTCTAGCCATACGATGTTCATCCAGTTTGTCAAAAATATCATCGAGAAGAAGGATTGGTTTGACGTCGCTCTTCGCCACAAACATGTCTATCCAAGCGAATTTCAAAGCCAGAAGCATCGTCTTCATTTCTCCCTGCGACGCGATTTTCTTAATCTTTCGTCCTGTCCGTTTGAAATTATAGTCATCACGATGCACTCCCCACGTCGTGAAGCCTCGACGCTGGTCTTCCCCACGCAATGTGCGGAGCATAGTGAGATAATCCGACTCCATCGTCTGTGAACGGTATTCTATATCGACACCTTCACCCTCCTCCGTATCGTAGGATATTTTGCGATACACCTCATCAACCTTCCCTTTGAACGTCTCTATAAATTGCTGGCGCGCGTCTCTAAGAAATATTCCAGCCGACGCGAGTTTATCCTCATAACTTTCAAAAATGATCGGGTCGACGTAGGTCTGCGATGTCAGCAGTGCGTTTCTTCCACGCAATGCATTCTTATAGACAAGCAGAGCATCAAGATATTTGCGGTCGAACTGAGAGATACAGCCGTCGATAAACTTACGTCGCTCCTCTGATGCTCCCTGGATAATCTCTATATCTTTCGGAGCCACCAATATCGCTGGAATCAAACCAATATGGTCTGACACTTTCTCATACTCTTTGCCATCCCTCTTGAGCATCTTTCTTCCCTTGTCGAGTGCGCAAGAGATGTCGAATTCAGATTCTGCACGATGATAATGGGCTTTCAACTGAAAACCAGTCTCCCCAAATGTGATATTATCCTTGTCGTCACGGTTTGACGGACTTTTTGAAAATGACAGATAATAGATTGAGTCGATAATATTTGTCTTGCCGACACCGTTTTTGCCGATGAAGCAGTTGATATGCTTGGCAAATGTGAGGTCGGACCTGCGGATATTGCGGAAATTATATATAGACAACTTATGTAGAAACATACTCCCGTCTACTGGATATTACTCATCGTCATCTTTTGGGGTGAGCGGGATAATCTTTTTCGCCTTCTTTGCGTCGTGCTTTGCATACGCCTCCACGATCTTCTGCACAAGTTTGTGGCGGATGATATCCTTGGCATTAAACTCAATCTTTGCCACTCCGTCGACATTCTTAAGCACACGTAAAGCCTCACCCAATCCCGAACGTTCCTTTGCAGGAAGGTCGATCTGAGTCATGTCTCCTGTCACAACGATCTTACTATGTTCTCCCATACGGGTAAGGAACATCTTAATTTGCTGAGTGGTGGTGTTTTGTGCCTCATCAAGGATGATAAAAGCGTCGGAAAGAGTACGTCCACGCATAAATGCCAACGGAGCGATCTGAATGATTCCGTTCTCCATATAATCTTTCAGTTTGGCTCCAGGAATCATGTCCTGCAACGCATCGTAAAGAGGCTGTAAATACGGATCTATCTTCTCCTTCATATCACCTGGAAGAAAACCGAGTTTTTCACCAGCCTCCACAGCAGGGCGGCTCAACACAATCTTTTTCACCTCTTTGTTTTTCAAGGCTCTTACAGCAGTAGCGATAGCGATATATGTTTTTCCGCTACCAGCAGGGCCGATAGAGAAGATAAGGTCGTTCTTCTCGTAGGCAGCCATGAATTTCTTCTGAGTTGGAGTGCGGGCAGTGATTGGTTTGCCGCTTATACCATAGATAATCAGATTGTTCTCCACCTGAATTTTAGGTTCACTACCCTTGATATAGTCGATGATGACCTCCTCCGTCAACTTATTATAAGTGGCGCAGTATTTTTCAAGTTTGCCAATCACCTCCTCAATTACAGCGATTTCTTCCTCATCGCCATGGATTTTGATTGCCGTACCTCTGGCTACGATTTTGACTTTGGGATACAAATCCTTAATCAGACGGATGTTAGAATTATTAACTCCGTAGAAAATAGTGGGGTCTGCCACTTCCAGTTCTATGATTTTTTCTATCACTCTCTATGGTATAAATCTGTGTTTTGGCAAAAATACTTCTTTTTGGGGAAATATTAAAATGGAGAGGGAAAAAACGTTAGTCGATGGCGGATGGCGGTTACTTTGAGAAGATATAATATGTCAAGTTGGCATGGAAGTTTCCAATCCAGTCTTTGCCAGATTCACAAGACCGACTAAAACTATGATTCAAATCGTAACCTATGCCTATTTGGACAGATTCTCCAATATTAAAATTCATGCCACCACCAAATGCAAATATAGGATCCATACCAAACCTATCTATAGTGGCATCCAAAATACCATAAACCTTTGGAGCCAAGCCAAATTTTTCCGCAAGTTGGAAATTAAGACCTACACCAACCGGGACTTTCAAATACTTCTCCTTGACTATAGGTTCAAAGCCTCCAGAAGTCAAAACGATATCATAAGGATCAATCGTTCTATCCTTATATGCAAAAGAATATTGTTCCAATGAATAAAGAATACTTGCGTCGATAAACGGATAATTATTTCCTGAATTCCTAAAACGATGTTCGTATGCGACACCTACATTGAATCCAATCTTACTATAGTAATCAACATCAAAAAAGTCTTTATCATGTATATGACTAAGATTGCATCCTCCCGTCACACCGAAATAATTCTGAGCAGAAGCACATACATTTGCCAGAAGCAAGCCGAATACAAATAAAAATTTACTTTTCATAAACTTTTTTTGGATAAAAGGAGACGCCGCATACCCGACGTCTCCACAAAATTAGTAATTCATCTTTACTCTAAATATGATTGACTTTAGAGAATAGCAGACAACATTCGTCTGCTGTCTTCATTTTCTGCATTCTTATTTGGAGAAAAAATAATAAGTGACATTGGCATGAGCATTGCCATAAACGACAGTAGGGTCAAAATCTGTTTCCGGATTCCAATCATAGCCCAAACCAACCGACAATCGCTCTCCGATATTTAGATTCAATCCCGCACCAAATGCGAAATCAAAAACAGGATTGGTTTCATTATGGTCGACATCTAACTGAGACTCCAAGATTCCAAACACTTTTGGAGCCAATCCGAAGTTATCGCTGAGCTTGAAGTTGTAACCGAAACTAACTGGCACCTTCAAATTCTTGATGTCTACATTATCCTCATACTCAACAGGAGCTGAGCTTGATTTCAATTTAATGTCGCTTCCAGTAGGGATCGTTGTTTTGTAATGATAACCCTCCAATGAGTATAGGACATTTGCTCCTATGAACAAGTTGCCCTTATCGGAACCAGTAAAACGATGCTCGTAAGCAATACCAGCATTGAAACCAGACCTAGGAGAATGCTCTGTCTTTACTCCATAAGGATCTCCAGTTAATTCTTCTATCTTCAGTGTAGATAAGTTGTAACCTCCCGTCACACCGAAATAATTCTGTGCGGAAGCACATACACTTGCTAGCATCAAGCCAGCGACAATCAATTTTTTTTTCATGACAAAAATAATTTCACATGGGAAAGTTCATCTTCAGTATTCATCTACAGGCAATTTCCCAAGCCATATTTATAAATTTTGTTATTTTATCCGCATTTTACATTCGCATCTCATCATCTTCTTTTCTTCATTTACAAAACAAAAGTAAGACAAATTTCCAACATAAACATTTTTTTACAATTTTTTTAACAAAACAGACCAACAACTCATAAATTATGGCACAAAAAAGGCATCCACGAAAGATGCCCATAAATATACATAATAACGTTATTTTTCACAGACAGGACGGATACAACGTCCTCCGCTTCTGCCGCTACTTGCAACCTTTGGCCTACGCCGTGAGAAATCCAACGCATAAGAGAAATTTCCATTATCATAGCCCGTAGACGTCCAATAGTTGCCTGTCTCATCCGTGTCGTATAACTGAGAACCGAAGAAATATCCTTTTGCAGGAAGAAATATACTTTTTCCATTAGGTCCTGTCACCTTATAACCTTTCACTCCATTCTTCAGTCCCCACTCCCATTTACATTTTTTTATCAACTCCTCTGCCTCTTCTCTAGTCGGCATGCGCCAATTCTTTCCTAGTTTTATGGTCGCCGCATCTTTTGTAGGAAGAAGAATATTATTTGAATCTATCACTTTCTTGGATCTCAATTCAGTTAGTGAATAGGAATAAGTGGCAGAATTGTTCGCATTGTAGTTTGCTTTTTTATTCAATTCTCCCCATGCATAGTAATTGCCAGGCTGTTCGGACTTTGACGCCCCCAAATTGCATGATGCCCACTTCACAGAAAGTCCCATGTCGACAATCTTAAAGCCATCTTCTTCAACATTGAGAGTCTCGACCATATTATCGTTTGCAACAGCACACTGCTGCTCCGCAAGGGATGCTGTAATCTTTTCTATGTCGGCATTCGAATTGCGTGTCTCGCCACAGCCTATCAAAGACGCAACACACAACACACTGGAAACCGCCTTAAACTTTATCATTTTAACCTTCATCCTATCCTTTTTTTTCCTCTTTAGTCCAAACATATATTCCATCAATCAATTGTTGAAAAAGTCAAACTTTTATTTTCGATCACCTTTTGAATTTACTGTTTTTCAACATGTTCTTTGCATTTTCACTTCCTAGTTTAGCAGCCTTTTCATAGTATTTTTTTGACTTTTCAAGGTTGCCATTATGAGAATAGTGGAATGCTAAGTTTTCAACTGCAGGAAGGTATTTTTCATCAATAGAAATAGACTTCAAAAACATTTTTTCTGCCTCGTCAGGCTGGCTTTTAAATGCATAAGCCAAACCTAGGTAATTATACACATCTGCCAGATTAGGATTTTCATCGAGAACCATCTCTAAATTAAGAATCGCATCATCCAAATCACGGTTGTCTATCTGTACAACTGCCAGATTTTTTCGGGCTAACACATAGTGTGGATCGAGAAGTATAGCACGCTCAAAGTTTGCCTGAGCTTCGTTGACATTTTCCACCGCACGGAATGCGCACCCTAAAGCGTTATGGAGTTTGGCATTGTCTGGGATATATTCCATCTGTGTTCTTAGACGTGATATTGCCAACGGTGCAGAACCTCCATTCATAAGCACGTCTGCCGATCCTACAATTGCGTCGACATACATACTGTCTAGAGAAATGGCTTGATCATAGCTATATTGAGCAAAAGATGAATCATTCAAACCAAGATATGCGTCTCCTAGACATTTATACACGACCGGATTAGTCCTATCCTTCTTCATATATGCCTCACACATCTCTTTTGCAGTATTCCAATCTTCTTTTTCACACGCCTCCTGTATATCTTCTACAGTAGCGTCTGAAACATTCTTACATGAAGACAGAATTGTCACTGCAACAGCTATAAAAAAAATCAGTTTTTTCATTGTCTGAACACATTTTCCACAAAAATAGAAATTTGTTTTTACACTTCATACGACTCCGCATCCTATTTATTAACATTTATTAACAAAAAACCGCATTTTTATAAAAAAAGCGAAGTCTTCCGACCCCGCTTACACTTTCTCCATACCTTAGTATCTGCTTTTACGTATGAGTATCTCGATGGATCAACATCTAAATACCAATATGTTACAGCAAAAAGTGTGCCAATTCTTAATTCTTCACTTTTAATTCTTAATTTCTCACTTTCTCATACGCCTCATTGATTCTCGCCATCAGTTCCTCACACTCCTCTACTCTGTCCGCATTCTTCGGCAGATCCGGATGATGCTGTAATGCCAGATTGTGATATGCTTTTTTGATCTCCACGTCGGACGCACCCTCTTCTAAACCCAAAATAGCAAAATAGGCTTTCAATTGTGAGACGGGAATGTTTTTCGTCGACGTATCGCCACCAAACTCATCTCCTTCAAATTCCGTACGTAATGGTCCATAACGTTTTATGAAAAAGTCGAAGTAATTTTTGTTGAATTTCAACTGCTTCATTATATCCATCAGCAGATTCCACTCATCATTATGAATTCCGTCGTCTACCACAGCAAGTTTGAATAATTTTTCAACGAAGAATTGACGATACGACATCGGCTCTTTATTCAAAATTTGAATCGCAAGGTCAAAATCTGCATCACGATACGTCATATTAAAATCAAATTTTTTATCATACATCACGCCGAAGTGTTCATCATACCCTTCAGATGTAAACCATCCATTTATCTGCTCCTCTTGACTGGATTGTGCATCCGGATTCAATCTACACATCTTCTGCACTATTGGGTAAAGTTCACCATAAATCGGATTTTGAATTATCGAGGCATATCGGCGAGAAGCCCGTTTCTCACTCATTCCCAGTTCTTTTTTTTGCTCTTTTTGTTTTTTCCAACCATCTCTTATATCCATTATGATTGGCAATATTAATACTATAGCAATCGAACATACGTACAGATAGCCTGCAATATCTTTAACCATATTTTTACCCATATTAGATATCGCCAAAAATGAAACAAATCCCAAAAAGAGCAATTTTACAATTAAAGATAAAGAGAGCAATTTTTCAATTATAAAAAAGCATCCATAATTTTTCTTATAACTATCATACTTCTCTATAAATTCTCTATCTGATAAATTCTTTTCGCTCATTCTTAATTCTTCACTTTTAATTCTTAATTTCTAATCTTCTCATACGCCTCATTGATTCTCGCCATCATCGTCTCACACTCCCTCACACGTCCGGCATTCTTCGGCAGATCCGGATGATGCTGTAATGCCAGATTGTGATAGGCTCTTTTGATCTCCACGTCGGACACACCCTCTTCCAAACCCAAGATTGCATAGTAGGCTTTCAATTGTGAGACGGGAATTTCTTGCGTCGTCGATGCATTTCTTGGATCATCATCATCGAATTCCGTACGCAGTGGCCCATAACGTTTTATGAAAAAGTCGAAATAATTTTTGTTGAATTTCAACTGCTTCATTATATCCATCAACAGATTCCACTCGTCATTATGAATTCCGTCGTCTACCACAGCAAGTTTGAATAATTTATCAACGAAGAATTGACGATACGACATTGACTTTTTATTCAAAATTTGAATCGCAAGGTCAAAATCTGCATCACGATACGTCATATTAAAATCAAATTTTTTATCATTCATCACGCCGAAGTGTTCATACCCTTCAGATGTAAACCATCCATTTATTTGTTTCTTTTGTTCAGATCGAGCGTTCGGGTTCAACTGACATACCTTTTGCACTAACGGATAAAGTTCTTCGATAATTGGATTCTCCATTATCGAAAAATATCGGCGTGAAGCCTGTTCTTCACTCATGCCTAGCTCTGCCTCATTTCTGATCTTCCTGGCTGTTGTGCTTCTTATCATCAATATAATTATAAACAATGCCAATGCAGCAAATTTACAAGCCACCTTATATTCTCCGACTAACAAGAAGATTATAAAGAAGCCACAAGAAAACATTATTATTGCCGCAGACGCAATCAAAAGAGATCCACTTTTTCCAAGACCATTATATGCTTTTACAAATTCTTTATCAGACAAGTTCTTCATTCTTAATTCTTAATTTATTAAGACAAAAAAGACGGTGCATTTCATATACGCACCGTCTTCATTATCATCATTTTATTTTTCCTCCTTCAAAAGGAATTTCTTTATCGCATACCATACAGCGAACAGTCCTGCGAAATAGATAGCGAAGAAGATAAACGCTGTAGCCCAATTATTCGGTTTGTGCATCTGCATCTCCTCCACTTTCTCCATGTCGCCGCCCGCATCGTCGAGCAACTTCTGGAAATCAGGAATATTCTTCACTGCCCACTTGTTCACCACATAGCCTCCCTTGATCAACACAAGTCCGGGGTTGGAACGGACGATAGTCTTCAATGTGATCTCGTCGGCATTCAGGAATTTGTATTGAGCTCCCGTCTCCTGGATGAAAGCATTCAGCTCATCGCTTCCGATACCTGTGGATGTAAGCATATATAGTTTCAAACCATTAGCCTCGCAAAACTCGTGGACTTCATTGATCTTATGGGCCTGCTCCATATCAGCCTTGTCTATTCTTGAAGAGACGGCGATGAAAGAGAAACCTTCGTTTGCCATGACATCCTCCGTGAGATCTCCATCGTCTGGATCCTCCATTGTGAAATCGTGGATAGGCGGTTCGTAGCCCTTCTCAATCAGCTCGCTGCGGCTGTCGACGAAAGTCCATGTCGAATCATTCTTAGGGTAATCCTGAAGAGTGAACTCCTTCTTCTCCCCATTCTTTTCATAAGTCAGATAAGTCTCATACACATCCGACGGTGCGCCCTCAGGCACCTCCATGCTTGCAGGGATATTTGTACCGATGCTGTAAGGACGGAAGTCAATTATTGGCAGATTATAATAGCAGTAGTAGCTGACGACAACCAAGAACAAACCGGTATATGCCGACACAACAATGAATTTCAAGATACTCTTGTCGCGAGTGCTGTGTTCATGCCACATATATAATATGACACCCATTATAGAGAAAATGACATTTTTCCAGAATGTCTGCCAGTTGGAAATTTTCAGAGCCTCACCGAAGCATCCGCAGTCAGTGACAGGATTATAGATAGCTATATAAAGAGTGAGCGGAGTGTATATCACCATAAAAATCAAGACACCTATAGACGTCATTCTAGGCCATACACCAAGAAGCAGGCAAGTGCCGAGAGCGAACTCAACGATATTCAACAGCACACTGCCGAGGAAACTCAACGTCTTCAACCCATCCCATGAGAACGCAGTCAAATAGTCGTCCACCTTATACCATCCGCCAAGAGGATCGATAACCTTAGCGAATCCACTGAATAAAAACACCAAGCCCAACAGTATCTGCAGAGCCATCACTACTTTACCTTTCTGCTGATCACTCATAACTAACAATTAAATATATATATTAATTGAGTGCAAAAATAATATTTTTTTACCAACAGACAAATTGAAGAGTAAAACGTCGTTGTATTGTCATAAATAAAGGCTGTTTATATTTTTAGATCTTAAAATGAGGATTGTTAAGGGCCCATGTTTATAGATATTGGCCCTAACCCCTCGTTCTCTGCGAGTCCGCAAGGACGAGCATTCAAAAATTGAATTTATTCCATATAAACCGATTTAGATCTCTTTTTTTCTCATAAAAAGGCGTAGCCGTTCTCTGTGTTCCTTGTAGCTCTGTGGTTTTATGCACTGTGGTTTTATTAAATTCGTGCTCGCCTACGGCTCGCACATTGGGATGGGTTAGGGCCAATATCTATAAACATGGGCCCTTAACTATCCTCAAAAAGACAACGCCATTCCAGATCCGTAGGGGCAGGTTTCAAACCTGCCCGCATTTTATCAGGATCATCACCGCAGTCATTCGTATACATTTTGTAAGTTTCCGTTTGATAAAAATCGCATATTTTGTGTTTCAGAATGTATCATTTGGACGTTTTTTTGCGTCGAATTGTAAAATTCAAATATAAAAATGACACAAAAACAACCATTAACATGCGGCAAAATATGCATAAGGTTACAAAATGTTACAATTCGCATACAATTTTGAATAAAAGTCACCAAAAATGGTTAATTTTTAGATTTTTTCCATCTTTTTCGATTTTTTCCTACATTTTTGTTTGTTTTTGTCATTTTTTTTATACTTTTGCAAACGTAAAACGAGCACAACGGTAAACAAATGCAAAAAGCAACCGTGAATATGTATTCTTTTTACACATTTTTAGAAAAAGAAAAAAAGAAATAAAAATTTAAAATTATCACAAAATGAGCAACAAGATGGTTGAGGATTTCATGGCGAAAGTCATCGCTAAGAATCCAGGCGAAGAAGTATTCCACCAGGCAGTTCGTGAGGTAGTAGAGAGCTTGCTACCATTCATCGAGGCAAACCCTAAGTACAAAGAGGCAAAGATTCTTGAGAGAATGTGTGAGCCTGAAAGAGTAATCATCTTCCGTGTTCCTTGGATCGACGACAAAGGCGAGTTCCAGATCAACCGTGGTTTCCGCGTTCAGATGAACTCAGCTATCGGACCATACAAAGGCGGTATCCGTCTTCACCCTTCAGTAAACCTTGGACTTTTGAAGTTCCTTGCTTTCGAGCAGGTTCTTAAGAACTCTTTGACAACACTTCCAATGGGTGGTGGTAAAGGAGGTTCAGACTTCGACCCTAAGGGCAAGTCAGACAACGAGGTTATGCGTTTCTGCCAGAGCTTCATGACAGAGCTTTCACGTCACATTGGAGCTGACACAGACGTTCCTGCAGGAGATATAGGTACAGGTGCTCGTGAGGTTGGTTACATGTTCGGTCAGTACAAGAGACTTCGTAACGAGTTCACAGGAGTTTTGACTGGTAAGGGTCTTTCATTCGGTGGATCTTTGATCCGTCCTGAGGCAACTGGTTACGGTACAACATATTTCGCACAGTACATGCTTGAGACTAAGGGCGACACTTTGAAGGGCAAGACTGTAGCAATCTCTGGTTCTGGTAACGTAGCACAGTACGCAGTTGAGAAGTGTACTCAGCTAGGTGCTAAGGTTCTTACAGTATCAGACTCAAACGGTACAATCTACGATCCAGAAGGTATCGACGCATCTAAGCTAGCATTCATCTTCGATTTGAAGAATGTTAAGCGTGGTCGTATCAAGGAGTACGCTGCTAAGTATCCATCAGCTAAGTATTACGAGAACGCACGTCCTTGGCAGATCGCAGACATCAAGACTCTTGATGTAGCTATGCCATGTGCAACTCAGAACGAGCTTGATGAGGCAGATGCAAAGGCACTTCTTGCTAAGGGTGTTAAGGTAGTTGCTGAGGGTGCTAACATGCCTTCTACTATCGGTGCAGTTGAGGCATTCCTTGCTGCTAAGATCCTTTACTCTCCAGGTAAGGCTTCTAACGCTGGTGGTGTTGCAACTTCAGGTCTTGAAATGTGTCAGAACTCAGGTCGTATCTCTTGGACAGCTGAGGAGGTTGACAACAAGCTTAAGAGCATCATGAAGAACATCCACGACAACTGTGTTAAGTACGGTAAGGAAGCTGACGGTACTGTCAACTACGTTAAGGGTGCTAACATCGCTGGATTCGTTAAGGTTGCTGACGCTATGTTGGCTCAGGGTCTTTGCTAATCCTAAATTGAAATATGCATAATGGAAAGGATAGACTATCGAAGCAATTTGAATGTCTGTCCTTTCTTTTTTTAATCCTTCCGTAAAACGGCAGGATTTCCTATTTTGGACTTAATCACATAACAACAATTCAAATATCAATATTCAGACATGAGTAAATTAAGAGTCGCTGTAGTTGGCTACGGCAATATCGGAAAATACGCAATCGAAGCTCTTAGAGTAGCTGATGATATGGAGATTGCTGGTGTAGTAAGAAGAAATGCCAGCGTCGTTCCAGATGAAATTAAGGATTTGAAAGTAGTGTCTAACATTGACGAGCTTGGAAAAGTAGACGTTGCTATTCTCGCAACTCCTACTCGTGATGTCCCAGCAACAGCTTCTGCATTGTTGGCAAAAGGCATCTGCACAGTAGACAGCTACGATATACATGGTGGCATCTGGGATCTACGTCAGCAGCTCGACGCTATCGCAAAGAAGAATGGCACTGCAGCTATCATCTCCGCAGGTTGGGATCCAGGTACTGATTCAGTGATCCGTACACTTCTTATGGCTATGGCGCCTAAGGGTATCACATATACAAACTTCGGACCAGGAATGAGTATGGGACACTCTGTAGTGGCTCGCTCTAAGAAAGGTGTGAAGAACGCTCTATCAATGACTATTCCATTGGGAACAAGCGTACACCGCCGTATGGTTTACGTTGAGCTAGAAGATGGAGCAACTCTTGAAGAGGTGACTAAGGAGATCAAGGCTGACGACTATTTCGCACACGACGAGACTCACGTCATCCCTGTAGCGAGCGTTGATGATGTAAGAGACATGGGACACGGCGTTCTTCTTGAGCGCAAGGGTGTGAGCGGAAAGACTCAGAACCAGTTGTTCACATTCTCAATGAAGATCAACAACCCCGCGTTGACATCACAGGTACTAGTATCTTGCTGTAGAGCCGTGAAGAAGCAGAATGCAGGATGCTACACACTTCCTGAAATCGCCCCTATGGATCTTCTTGCTGGCGACAGAGAGGCTTTGATCAAGGGTCTAGTATAATAAATAAGGCAAAACCGCATTTATATATGGAGACGCGAGTAATTGCGTCTCCTTATTATTTGGATTCGGCAATCATGGTATTTTCTCATTTTGTTTCACCGTCTATTCTAATTATAAATCTATGATTCATGTGAGCAATCATCTTTCTACCATAAAAAAATCGCTTATTTTATTGGGTTTCTTATGCATTAACATTGCCATAGTTGTTCTAGACATTCATTTTAATGGGGACTTGTATAATCGTAACGTAGTGATTCATTCTACAATCATATCACTCTTGGCAATGATTATCAGCACTATTATAATGATACCCCAAAAGCAATGTCAGAAAACCGCAATTTTAATCATGGTCAACATCTTCTTTTTCTCCGTCATAAACTACTTTTCTTTTTTCCATCTTAAATTCATGCCCATATTTGTTGTCGCAATCGCAATATCGTTCTGGAACTATAAAAAAGCAAGCGGTCTCAAACAATTTATTTTGCTCAGTCATAATACAACACTCTGTTATACCCTTAATTACACCTGTGGCAGTTGTCTTTATGTGCAAAATTGCCATGATGATTTAGAAGGAGCGGGGCTTGCCAGCTTATTCTTTCTGTTCTCATTATTTCCATTGCTTACAATAATGTCCATTCTATTACTTACAATAGCAGACAAAAGAAAAAACAAAATTCAAGAAGCAATTTAAGTTTGATTAAAATATTCTGCCATAATATCGATGGCATCATTTTCCACCGAACAAACACAATAAAATCAACATATCTCCGTTATAATTACAGATTTGCTCATCCATCAGCTGAAATAAAGAAAAAAAACGTATAGTTTACAGACTAACACGGTTAAAAAGCAGTGGGCGACAAGCTGAAAATCGTCTTGACGAACCAATAAAAAGTTGATAAAGAAAAGAAGCAAATCATAAATAATGCTAAATTTAAAAAAGGCATAGAAAGAATCGGCAATTTTTATTACTTTTGCCTAAATTATGATATAATAGGCTTTATGTACGAATATATATCAGGTAAGATTATAGAGTTAAACCCGACCTATCTGGTGATTGAAGCCGGACAGATCGGCTACAACATAAATATAAGTCTCACTACGTATGCAGCACTTGAAGGGAAAAGTGAAGCAAAAATTTATGTACAGCATATCGTAAGAGAGGATGCTCATCTTTTCTATGGTTTTGCAGACAAACGTGAGCGAGAAGTGTTCAATCTTCTTATTTCAGTAAGTGGAGTCGGAGTGAACACAGCCCGTTTGATTCTATCATCCTATACATCAGCGGAATTGGCAAATGTGATTATGTCAGACGATGTGGTAGCGATCAAAGGTGTGAAAGGAATAGGACTGAAGACAGCGCAAAAAATAATCATCGAGTTGAAAGACAAGATAAAAGGTTATGCAGACGACGGTGATTCTTCTTCTCCGGCAGGAAGTGCGGCAATACAAGCCAAGCAGGAAGCTGTCGCAGCATTGGTGATGATGGATTGTGCACAGGCAGCAGCAGAAAAAGTTGTGTCTGCAATTCTAAAGACGACACCAAATGCCACAGTCGTCCAGCTAATCAAAGAGGCTTTGGCCCAACTAAAAAGAGTTTAATTTTAGATACCCTATAATGCATTCAATATTGAAGCAGAGAAATATAAAATTCAGCAAAAGGGCGAAAATCTTTATTTTCACCCTTATCGCATTTTTCGCTGGATTGACAACCTTCGCTCAGGATTTGATTCTCAACTCAGATGAGAAGCCAGCAGAAAAAGAGAAGCAAAAAAATCAGGCAGACACTACAAAACTACGTTATCCGATTGCCAAATCAAATTTGATCTCACAAGATGAGATCAAACAAAACAACCCTATCGACATAAAGCAAGGCACTGACTATCAAACAGATGTAGAATACGACCCAACCACAGGTCTCTATATTTTCCACCGTCGAATTGGAGACATGGACGTAGCGTCGCCATTCGCCATGACAACAAGTGAATATTCCGACTACCAGATGAAGCAGTCTATGAGCTCCTATTGGGCAGAGAAAAATCGTTTGGGCGGAGAAGGAGGCAACAAATTCGGACTAGACGGAATCGAAATCGGACTTGGAGTAGCTGGAGACAAAATCTTCGGACCTGGCGGTGTAAAGCTAAAACTTCAAGGAACTATAGAGTTGGATTTTGGACTCAGCTTCACAAAACGAGACAATCCAAGCATCGCGGAAAGAAACAGAAAAATCACCAATTTCGACTTTGACACAAAAGTTCAGATCAACGCGAGCGGAACAGTCGGCGACCGCATCAACGTAAAACTAAACTACAATACAGAGTCGTCATTTGAGACAGACAAAGAACTTATCAAACTATCATACCAAGGTAAGGAAGATGATATTATCCGCAAAATCGATGTTGGTAATGTCAGTCTGCCACTTTCGTCGTCACTTATTCCAGGAAGCAACTCACTTTTCGGAATCATGACAGAGCTACAGTATGGGAAACTGAAAGTTTCTGCAGTAGTGTCAAAACAAGAAACAGAATCCGAAACCGTAACTTCCAAGAACGGTGCGTCGACAACTGAATTCGAGGTCGACATCACCGACTATGACGAAAACAGGCATTATTTTCTTTCTAAATACTTCCGAGACCACTACGACGAGTGGATGAGACAAGTGCCCGTAATTCAAAATGGCATAGTCATCACGAATATCGATGTTTGGATAACAAACACAAACTACACCACACAAAACCAGAATACGCAAAGCACACGTAATGTCATAGCTTTCACAAAATTAGGAGAGCCTAAAGGTTCAGAGACTCCAAAGAACGACAACTGGGAAGTATACTCAGAAATAAAGGACAAAAAGCATCCTTTGCGTACTGCAAACATGATAGAAGACATTCCCGAGCTTAGTCTTCTAAAGAAAGATGAAGATTACGCAGAGATAAAGTCGGCAAGAAAACTGACTCCAAGCGAATATACCCTAAATGAGAACTTAGGATACATTTCCCTACGTACAGCATTGAACAACGGAGAGGTCTTGGCCGTAGCCTATGAATACAGAATGGGAGGCAAGACATACCGCGTCGGAGAGTTGTCGTCAAACCTATCTTCGACGATGGAAAACGAGACAGAGTCCGGATCTGCGAACGATGCTCCAGCATTATATGCTAAGTTGATCAAGACAGTTGAGGTGGATCCTAACAACAATGAGATTTGGGATTTGATGATGAAAAACGTCTACAACATAGGCGGATACAATATTCAAGAAAAAGATTTCGACCTACAGATCAAATGTTTGAGCAGTGGAGGATTATATCTTGACTACGCAAAAGAAGGACAGGTCAAGAATCAAAAATGGATCAAAGTCATCGGTGCCGACAGATTGAACAGCAAACAACGCAAAATGTCAGATGGCAAATACGACTTCCTTGAAGGTTATACTGTGCTGGCATCCCAAGGCAGAATCATACTTCCGTGCGTTGAGCCTTTTGGCGACGCACTCAAAGGAACCGGATGTGAAGACTTGATGTTTGACAAACTATACAAAAACATCAAGAGCGACGCGTATGAATATGCGGAGAATGCGAAATTCAAAATCACCGGAGAGTATAAGTCATCATCTGGAAACGAGATTCGAATCAAGCCATACGCAAAGAAAGGTTCTGTAAGAGTGACAGCAGGCGGTCGAACTTTGGAAGAAGGCACTGGCTATACCGTAGACTATGCGGCAGGAATCGTCAGAATTCTGGATGAGGCAGTGCTTGCTAGCAACTCTCAGGTGAACGTGACATCAGAAAGTGAAAACATGTTCAGCACACAAAAATCGTCACTTATCGGTGTAAATACCGAATACAAATTCAGCGATCAATTGTCTGTTGGCGCCACAATTATGCATCTGTCAGAAAAACCAATGACAGAAAAAGTGAATAACGGAAGTGAGCCAAAATCAAACACAATTTGGGGTGTGAACGCAGCATACACAACCCAAAGCAACTGGTTGACTAAAGTGACAGACGCCTTACCGTTAATAGAAGCAAAAGCTCCGTCTAACTTCACTTTATCAGGAGAATTCGCTCAACTTATCCCAGGCCACGCAAAAGCTATCGAACAAGATGGAGAAAGTGTGGCATACCTCGACGACTTCGAAGGCACAGAAAGCAGCATCAACATAATGAGTGCAAATTCATGGACACTTGCCAGTGTTCCTATCAGAAGAAGAACAGACAATCTTGAAACCGATTTTGTTCGACACAACGACAGATTCTGGAGAAACCAAGACAAAGACAGTCTGAAATTCAAGAACATAGAATTCGGCTTGAACAGAGCTCATTTTGCATGGTATCATATTGACAACATTTTGCAACGCAGTGGAAAAAGTGCGATAAACGGCATATCTAATGACAATAAGTCAAGCAATTTCACTCGAGAAGTGATTGAGCAAGAGATTTATCCACAGAAGGAAGATATGGAAGGAACGCCTTCTACCATAACGACATTAAATGTCGCATACTATCCAAAAGAAAGAGGTATGTACAACTTGGATGTCGACGGAATGGGAACCAACGGTGAGCTGGAGAACCCAGAAGACCGATGGGGAGGTATTATGCGCAAACTGGAGACCACGAATTTCAGCAAGAGCAATATTGAATACCTTGAGCTATGGTTGCTTGACCCATACACAGAAGAAGGCATCAACAATAACGCTAAGGGTAAATTGGTGTTCAACTTAGGAGAAATCTCAGAAGACATCCTTCATGACAATGAAATTGAAGCAGAAGAGCGTTTCATTCAAGAGACAGACCCTACCAAGAAGACTGAAACAATATGGGGTAGAAAGCCATTAGGCCGTGCAACAGGTAAATTTGACAACGACTACATCAAATATCAAGACTTAGGTTTGAACGGAAAAAGTTCAGAAGAAGAAAGAGAATTCGACACATACAAAAGATATCTTGATGGTCTATCCGCAAAGAATGTGGCCAACTATGATGTGTTTGCGTCTGACCCAGCAGGCGATGATTTCGTACATTTCAGAAAAAAAGAAGTTGACAATAGTGAGGGAAACAAAAAAATTCTTGAACTATATCATCAATATAATGGCATGGAAGGAAACTCCATTGTCGACGGAAGCGGAGAAAACAGCACCGCCGGATCATGGGTGCCTAACACCGAAGATATCAATGGTGACAAAACTTTGAACACAAAAGAAAAATACTATGAGTATGTGATCAACATTTCTCCTGAAATATTCTCATCAGACACATCAAAGTGGAAGGACAACTACATTGTCAACAGAACAGAGACAAATTCAGGAAAGCTTAAAAACGGAAATGACAAGCATGTGATATGGTATCGCTTAAAAATTCCTCTCCAGGACGCAGATGTAAATGGATCTGACGCCTCTAACAAAAAAGGGCCAAGTTTCACATCCATCCGCTACATACGTATGTACATGACAGGATTCAAAGACACCACATACCTTCGTTTCGCAGGAATGAACCTGACACGTACAGAATGGAGGACCATCAGCAATCGTGGAGACAAAGCTTTGTTTGAAGGCAGCGACAACAACTACTCAAACAATATCAAGACAAACACAGAAGCAATGCAAATTTCTTCTGTTTGCTATGAGAAAGACCGTCAGAAAAAACCAGTCGGATACATGACGCCTCCTGGCATCAGCAGATCTTTAGACCCTACTTCCAGCGTCGACAGATTTGAGAACGAGCAATCAATGCGAATGGTTGTGACTCAATTGAAGTCCAAAGAGACTGCTGGAGCATACAAACGTACATCTCTTGATGCACGCCAATACAAACGTTTAAAGATGTTCGTTCACTTCGAGGACGAATACAATGATCCTTATCAGTCTGCCAACGGCGTTCAGTTCTATCTTCGTATCGGTTCTGACTATACCGACAACTACTACGAGTATAAGATCAATAATGTGATCTACACTCCAGCTGGAGAGATGAGCAAAGAAGGAATCTGGCCAATGGAGATCGATTTTGCATTTGACGACTTTGTAAATTTGAAGATGGAGCGCAACAAAGCCGACAAAGCAGGAAGAGCTTTTGACCCGACGATGCGCTACACAAAAGCATATGGCAACAACGAATTGACAATCAAAGGTCATCCTTCTCTCGGCGATATCCGAACACTTATGGTCGGAGTAATCAACGAAAGCGGTGAAACCAAGAACATGGAAATCTGGCTGGACGAATTACGTATGGCTGGATTTGACGAAGACGGAGGTTGGGCCGCATTAGGTAGAATTGGCTTCACATTAAGCGACTTTGCTTCGTTTGATGCGACTGGACGTATCGAGACCACTGGATTTGGAGGAATTGAATCTAACGTCATGGACCGCAACATGGAGGACATATATTCGTTAGATATGTCTGCGACGGTGCAGCTGGGCAAACTATTCCCAGAGAAAGCCCACGTCAACATGCCACTTACTGTGACTCACAGTCGAGAAAAAGAGAAGCCAAAGTACGATCCTACTAATACAGATGTACTATTAAAAGACGCTTTAAAAGATGCGACTGACGTATACAAAGACTCACTTGAAAAAATTTCAGTTGTATCGAGCGAGCAAACAAGTTTCGCACTCACAAATGTAAGAGTCGGCATTGCAAGTAAGGAGCCTATGCCTTACGACCCTGCCAACTTCTCATTCTCAGTGGCATTCACTAAACGTAATGAGCATGATATTGATGTGCAGTATGATATGACACGCACTTACCGTGGCGACTTCAACTACTCATATTCACTGTCTCCTAAAGCGTTGATGCCATTCAAAAATTCAAAATTCTTCAAGACCAAGAAATGGAAACTGTTCACTGACTTTGGATTCTATCCTATGCCTAACAGCTATACATTCTCTCTCAACATGGACAGATCATACAACGAAGTGTTGGCTCGTGAATTAGGATCTGATCCTACGACGATCACAAAGAGAGACCTCATCACAGACATGACTTGGGACAAGAATTTCAACATGACACGTCGTGCGGACATCAAGTGGAACTTCACCAAGAACATCAAGCTTTCGTTCGCTACTGCAATGAATTCTGAGATTGAAGAGTCGCTGGCTTTCAACTCTGAGTATCTTGACTTGCCTCGCATGAGAGAGTACAAATATAACCGTGAATATATCTATGATTTACGTGAAGACTCTATCACACAATGGGCTAAAGACTTGAGGGAATCAACATTGAAAAGTTTCTTGGCAGCTGGTGAGCCATACAACTATTCTCAGCAGCTCAACATAAGCTATGCCATCCCAATCAACAAGATTTCAGCATTCGACTGGATCACTGCAAATGCTTCTTATACAGGCAACTATGATTGGCAAAGAGGTGTCACCATTAATCCAAACACATACACGTCGAACAATGACATTGCAGACTCAAAGCGTTCTTGGAACGGTGATATTCGTTTCAACATGGAGACTCTATACAACAAGTCGAGCTACTTGAAGGATGTGAACAAGAAATTCTCAAAGACGGCACTTTCAAAGAAAGCAAATGAGAAACTTGCGGCAAGAAAAGACACAACCAAGAAAGATGACGAAGTTGTGGATGCTCCTAAAGCAAAGGAGGCAAAGACGTATGAAAGAAAGAATCTGCGTCTGAAGAAGGGCAACAAGACAAGAATCAGCCACCGTCTTGCAGCAAACAGAATCATCGTGGAGGCTGTCGACAAGGATGGCAAACCATACGATTTGAAGTATGAGGTCATCGACCAGAATGCTATCAATGTAATTGCCAAAGAAGACGTCGCTAATATCACCATCACCGTCAAGGAAAAATTGAGGAAGAACGAAAAACTTGGAGACATTCTTGATGGATTCGTAAGAGGTCTGATGATGGTGAGAAATGTTAGCGGAAACATCCGTCTGACTGAAGGAACCACACTGAACGGATATAACAAGGGTAGCGGATTCTTAGGTCAGGCAGGAAGCGGAGAGCCAGGAGCTAAATTCACATTCGGTTTCTACCGTGCTGCGGATGCAATTGAAGAGGCTATCAACAAGAACCAGTTGGGTCTTGAAGATGTGGTCAACCCTATTGTCCTGACTCACGACCAGACCGTGCAGGTAAAGACCGTTTTGGAGCCATACACAGGTATCAAATTTGATCTCAATGCAGCCGCATCATGGAACAAGGGAGATGAGATCTACTACTTTGATGGCTACCACAAGGGAGTAGAGGATTTGTTCAGCGGAACACACAGCCACACCGATATCGCAATACGCAGATCGTCATTCAAACGTGGAGCCACGACTTCAAGCGAGACATTTGCAGAGTTCATCGACAACGTCTACAAGATGCGCGCTCATATTGAGAAAACCAATCCAAACAGAGGTGACGCGGAAGTGCCACTGAACTCAGCCGACGTGCTGGTGCCAGCATTCCTTTCCGCATACAAGGGAGAGAGTCTTGACAGAAACAAAGACGAAAAGATCATCCGCAGAGTCGGAAAGATGCTGCCAAACTGGAAGTTCACTTTAGATTTGTTGAACAAGGCACCAATATTGAAAGAGGGATTCAAGGCATTCAACATCACTCACGGATACAAGTGTACATACAATGTCAACTCATTCAGCAAACATCTGGACTGGGATCCATTGTACGACGATGTTAATGGATTTGGTATAATCCAAGATGAATCAGAACCTACTCCATTCTTGGTGAGAAGCACAAAGGTAGACAATGTCAACCTGACTGAGGCATTCAACCCGTTGATCGGAATCAACTCGACTTTGAAGAACAGTGTCCGAATGAAGTTTGAGTTCAACAGGAACCGTACCGTCGGATTGGATATTCCTGCTCTTCAGATTGTAGAGTCTTACAGCAAGGGATTCAAGATCGGAGGAGGATACCGAATTGATAATTTCGGAGTTGTCATCGGATTTGTCGACAAGAAGAAAAAGACAAAAGTCAACAACGACTTGAACCTCAACTTGGATATAGACTTCAAGAATACAGAGGCATTCATACGTAAGTTTGAGACAATCGCCAACACAATCGAAGAGAGAAGCAGTGGATTGCAGACTCTAAAAGCCGAGTTTACTGCGGAATATGTTGTGAGCCAAGCGATGAAGGTATCGTTCTTCTACGACAGAAGCGTGTCAAAGCCAAGGGTTTCTACGTCGTACCCAATCACTACATCTAAATTCGGATTCAAGCTTCATCTGTTGTTGACCGAGACAACATCAAGAGATGATTAATTGAAAAAACGATTATACCAAAAGCCGGCAGACCAATCTGTCGGTTTTTTTATTTTAACGTTAGTTCGATGAAATAAAAAAGAGAAAATGATAGTTGTAGTGCCATAAAGAGGATTGTTAAGGACGGAACGTCCTAACCCTCCCCACGTGCGAGCCGTAGGCGAGCACACAGAATTAAATAAAACCACAGAGACTCAAAGTTCATAGAGAAAGGCTACGCCTTTTTCCTGAGAAAAGGAGGTGAGAATTCAATAAGAAAGTAGAAAATCGTTATTTTGAATTCGCAGATTGCAATTCGTCGAGCTCACATTAAAATACATAATGGAACAAAAAAAATCAACAATAAGTTTTGATGGAGAAAAAAGGTTTTCTATTTTTGCTCGTTATAAGTTAGTAATCAAAAGTTTTCATTATGAGTAGGACAATTACAAAATTTTTATTTGCAGTAGCACTATTATTTGGGCTACTCAATACTGCACTTGCCGCCGACTACACCGGCAAGTATAAAGCGACTATGAAATTCGGAGAATCTGCTACTGGCTCATCCTCTGATGTTGACGCGACCATAAATTACAATGACGACGGCACATACAACCTCACATTCATCGGATTCGATGTGACTATCAACCTTATGATCCAGCAATCTACAGTCACAAATGGCACAGCCACCGTCTCTAAATTAAAAGGAGAGGAAGGAAGCAATGGACTAACGCTTACAGAGACTTCTAATTCTGATTTGGAAATCGCAGACCAAACACTTTCTGTAACAAAATTCAACGCAACTATTGACAATGAAGGTAATGGTCAAGGTTCATTCACTGGTACATTTATGATGATCAAAGCATCATGTGAGTTCACACTTGCTAAAGTTGTGGATACAGACACAATTGTAAGCAAAGAAATTGAACTTGACAACGTGCCTTTCTACAACAAAGTGGTTGATCTATCAAAAGGAGACGACACTACAAAGACAAACAACGACGCATCTGCTGTTGGCATCAGATTATACGAAAAGAAAGCATCTTTCACAATGACAGACTATGAGATATCTGTTGCCGGATTGTCTCTAAAACAAAGAATGGTGCTTGAGAATCTTAAATACACAACCGACGGCAACTCATACCAAATTTCAGGAGAGACACAAATGTATGTTGACCAACACAAACTATACGTGCCTGCCCAAGCAAACATCACCGTTGACCAAGATGGCAAAATCGATGGCACCGTCGACATCACTCTTGACATGCCACTTGTCAAACTGAATTACGAAATCACAGTAGTTTTTGGAAAGTCAGCTGAAGGTGTGGTAATCGAGAAGAAGGATCTAGAATATACGAAGACAGACAGTTTCAAAATAAAGTCTGATTCAGCATTTGTTCTCGACTCAAAAATTTACATCAACGAGGAAGGCATCTTAATTGAGAACATCCACTACTCTATTGTTGATCAGCCTATGACTTTGTTGATCAAAGATTACGTGACAGCTATAGAAGATGGAATGGGTCCAGGAATTGCACCTTGGATTTACACTAAGAATCACGTTGCAAGCAAAGCCGAGGCATATATAACTGTTAAAGGCCAAGTCTCATATTTTAAGGATGTAGATATCAAACTTAATATTTTTGAGATAAACACATATAATATAAACACAGTCATAGGAGAGCCTACTAAGTTTGTCTATGGTTCTTTGACAATTGAAGACGCTGGTTCAAACACTAATCTATTCATTGATCCAGAAGGTCCATTTATGCTAGAAGATGAATTTCCTCACATTTCCATGGCTATGGATACGACAGGAAACGGTTTGCATGAATACACTATAGATTCAGAAATTAAAGTAAACGGCATCTATGACCTAGTTGACAGTTATATCAAAACTGTCAAATTGCCAGAAAACGATTTTGACGAGATTATAAAGACAGTAACTAACGCGGCTAAGAATGGAGCTAAAAGCTGCGATATACCTGTCATTGCCACAGACAAGGCTGGCAATTCAAACAGAATGATAATTCAGTGTTGGCCAAGTGTAGCTCCTGTCTACATTGAAGAAGAGACTCCTAAATTGTCTTCATACCGCGTCGTGGCAGATTCTTTGACTGGCAAGGCTACCATAAAACTAGAGCCACTGACAATCAAGTATATTGCAAAGAACGACAGTATTGGCAAAACAGCTATTGCTAATCAGGTTGTAGCGGAAGCCACAATCGATGGAGAAAAAGTTGAGTACATGACTCCATTCGAGTTGCCAGTAGGAAAGTATGAAATCAAATATGTATGGAGTGACCCTTACAAAACAGGTTATCAAGCTGAAAGAGAGGCGACTGCGACCATCACAGTTTACGAATCAATGGCAAGCTACACAGGAGTTTCAAATGTTGCCAACAAGGCAGTATCAGTGTTCTATAAAGATGGCAATTTGGTTGTAAACGGTGCGAACGACGCGGATGTAAAGGTAATAAGCATCAGCGGAGCCACTGTATACACAGGCAAGGCAGGAGCTATCAACCTACACAAGGGAATCTACATTGTGAAAGTTGAAGGCAAAGCCTACAAGATTATCGTGAAGTAAAATCTTTTACATATCATTATTCTGAGAGGGCATATCACATTGTGGTATGCTCTCTTTTTATACTATGTGTCGTAGGCAAGAAAGATTATAGAGTCGATATGTAAAGTCATCTATTCTTTTTCAGGCAATGATTTCGTTTCGACATCACCATCAATATCAAAGTGCTCTGAAGCACGTTGGGATGATATGACACTACGTTTTATCTGCTTTTCGATGTCCAAACGGGCAATTTTTGCTGCGTGTCCACCGTTTTGTGCCACCTGACGATTTTCTCCCATAGTTTTGGGATTACGATGTTTTGATATTTCAGTTGTTGCCGCCTCAGCAAGAGTGTTGAGTGCAAGTTCTAGATTTGTCATATTATCACGAAGGCTTTCTTTAGTGAGGCCCTTAAATTGTTTGTATTCTCCTGTAGTCATGCCACTCCATGCTTTAGTAAGAATGTTCGTAAGAATGGCAAAATCTTTTGTCTCTGTCACACCCGAACGCTTCCATTCGTTGGTTAGTTCATTGCGTGTACGTATAGACTTCAAACGATTTTCAATCCACTTTTCGGGATATCCCAGACGACGATAATCATCCACTGCCATCTGAAAGGTAAGTTCAGGATCTATCATTTGATCCACACGTTGATGTCCGACATCTGCAAGCCAACGTTTGACTGGCTCAGCTTTCTTTGAAGGAATCGTCTGTATTATTCGAAACAACTGTTCTAGATCTGCGACATCTGTAAGACGTTTTTTCCCATCCGGTGAGACTAATTTCAACTGGTAACAATTTGTTACCACTTCAAATCCTTCTTTTACAAGTCTGCCTTTCAATACCTTCCAGTATTTACGAGCCGTCTGATAGTCGCTGTCGTTGAGCACAGCGATGACATCAACTACCGAAAACCAATATTTTTCCTTTTCCGAATCCCATTCCACGCGAATCAGTTGTCCATCGAACAACTCTAATGATGTGTTTTTTTCCATTTTATTTAACTTTTGTACTTGTTATATCAACCTCATAATCCAAGCTGTCCCTATTTGTTATATGTACACCCAAGGAACAGACGTTCGACTACTATTTAACTTCAATTCACAACAAAGACTCTCAAACTTGACCAAGGAACCGACATGTTTGATAATTTCGTCGGGACCTAATTTTTGAAAAATTTTATCGGAATCCGTTTCATAGTTCTTTTTCGAGCATAAGAATTTTCGTAGTAAAGATAGCAAAAATGAACAGAAAAGCTTTCAAAAGCTACAAAATAAATTATTTATGTCTTTTTCCAAATACAAATAGTCAATCAAATCCATGATCGTAGGGGCATGTTTCAAACCTGCCCGCAATAGAAATGCTTTGAGCTTTGTGTCTCTGTGGTTTTATTATATATTTTTCATCTACTTGACGTTAAGCTAAGATAAGGCCGATAAATCACCTCCAAATTTCACTCTTCTTTCGCAAAGCAGACAAATCCTATGCGAGGAATGAATTTAATTGATTATCTTTGCATAAACTAAAAAAGACAAAAAAGGATAAAAGAGTAAAACAACATATTAAATAACAAAGCATTAGCTATTATTCTTGTCCGAATCAAAAGCCTCGCAAACTGATGATTCCGAATCATTGGGATAAACGCTAATCCACAGGAGTATACGCTCCCGTGTTCCACCATAAAGTTGATGCTCATACCGTTAAGGTGTGGGCTAATCTAGGTGGAATACGGGGTTCATGCGAGGCTCCTCGTGGACGAGATAGAAAGGCTCACACCTTTCTTATATCCTAATGTGAAGATTGATAGTGGATGCAAAAGCTATCAATCGTTATGGCAGGAAATAAAAGTTTGCATGCTGCAAACAAGGCAAAAGAGGATGAGTTTTACACGGAACTCTCCGACATAGAAAACGAATTGAAGCACTACAAAGAGCATTTTAAAGACAAAGTAGTGCTTTGCAATTGCGACGATCCACGCATAAGCAATTTCTTCCACTATTTCAGCTATAATTTCGAGCAATTAGGTCTGAAAAAACTCATCACTACTTGTTATAAAAATCAAGAGCGAGACCTGTTCAGCCAAAATAATTCGGAGCGTGCCATCTGGCTCGAATATACTGGCGACCACAACGGCAATCGAGTGCCTGATCCTGAGGAGATAGGAATCAATTATCTGAAAGGCGACGGAGATTTTCGCTCCCAAGAATGCATCGAACTGCTGAAGCAAGCGGATATTGTGGTTACAAATCCTCCATTCTCCCTTTTCAGGGAATATGTAGCCCAATTGATGAAATACAACAAGAAATTTGTAATTATTGGTAACCAAAACGCCATAACATACAAAGAGATATTCCCATATATAAAGGCAAACCAGCTTTGGCTTGGAAGCACATTGTCTTTTGCAAAGTTCAAAGTGCCTGATTATTATGAGCCCAAACCGACACGTTTCTGGATTGACGAGACTGGGCAGAAATGGAGAAGTATGGGAAACATCTGTTGGTTTACCAATCTTGATATAGCCAAACGACATGAGGAATTGATTCTTTATAAAACATATAATGCGGATGAATATCCTTTTTATGAGAATTACAATGCAATTGAAGTAAAAAAAGTTGCTGAAATTCCTATGGATTACTATGGTGTTATGGGAGTTCCTATTACGTTTATGGACAAACATAATCCAGAACAATTTGAAATCATAGGAATGGGAGAAGATAATGGCATGGGACAATCAGGTGGAGTTTGGTTAGGAGGTTCAAAATCTTGTTTAGTGAATGGGAAAGCTGCATTTAAGCGTATTTTCATTCGTCGCAAGCAACCTCATATTGCGGAGACGGAGCAAACGTCGTCGCCAAAAGCATATCAGATAATTGAGCCTGAGATGGGCATGGTGGCGGAGCCTGAATTGGAATATGGGAAGAAGTAACATAAATGCGGTGAAAACTCGCCACATTCACCGCATATTTTGCGGTGAAAAGCAGAAATATTCACCGCATAATTTGCGGAGAAAAGACGAAATGTTTATTTGTAAAAGATAAAGAAAAACTAAATTATATGATCACAAAAAGATTTTTTTATTATTTGGTACTGAGTACTATACTATTTTCAGTTGTGTCATGCGACAAACAAGTACTAACCGAAGAAGAAGCACAACGTGCAGTTATCGAAGGAGAAAGAGAACATCTGCCACTTATTTTGCAGAAAATGTCCAACGTGGATTCCATCACCATCGATAGTCTTCACATTCACGTAAAAAAAGAACCTATGAGTGGATTTCTATATACGACATGGGAATATACCCCATCTTCGTTCCTATCTTTAAACAGAGGAAAGAAAATGACAAAAAATATTATAGTATCAGTGGATAGCATTCGACAAAGCCGAACTCACGAAGGTTACATCGAATGGCAGTCAAACTGGAAAGATGCATATGAGATAGTGCTAAGAGACATGCTTCGGTAATATTAACCCCAATCTCAACAAAAATAATTCGATATTCTAATGAAAATAGAGCTACATAAAATCACCGTCCGCGAGCTGACCGAGGGTTATGCGGACAATGCCGAGCAGGGAGTGAAAGCATACGGAGGAAGGCTAGATGTGCGTCCACCCTACCAGCGTGAATTTGTCTACGGGGAGAAACAACGTGCGGCCGTCATCGACACTCTCACTCAAGGATTCCCTCTCAACGTGATGTACTGGGCGACGCGTGAAGACGGTACGTATGAAATCATCGATGGCCAGCAACGCACTATCTCAATCTGCCAGTTTGTAAATGGAGAGTTCTCTTATATGTTCAGATACTTCCACAACATGCAGGAAGACGAGAAGGAACAGATTCTTAATTATGAACTGCAAATTTACATCTGTAGCGGCACCGACAGTGAGAAGCTGAAATGGTTTGAGACAATCAACATCGCGGGAGAAAAACTGACGGAGCAGGAGCTTCGCAACGCCGTCTACGCAGGAAGTTGGGTGAACGATGCCAAACGATATTTCAGCAAGATAGGTTGTCCGGCAGCTAAAATAGGCAGTGATTACATGACAGGTGCTGTCAATCGCCAAGACTATCTTGAGACCGCCATTTCCTGGATTTCAGACGGTAATATAGCGGCTTATATGGCGAACCACCAGCACGACGCGAATGCAGCCGCTCTATGGCAATTCTTCCAATCTGTCATCACTTGGATAGAATCAACATTCAAGCCAACCAAAGAACGTAAAAAAATAATGAAAGGTGTGGATTGGGGTACGCTCTACAAAAAATACAAAGATGAAGTGTATGATTCAGAGGCGATAGACAAAGAGGTTGCAAAACTTATTTTGGATGATGATGTGAGCAAAAAAAGTGGAATCTATCCATATATTCTTACACGCAAAGAAAAATATTTATCTATTCGGGCATTTACAGACGCTCAAAAACTTGCGGCATACGAACGTCAGAAAGGTATCTGCGCAGATTGTGGCAATCATTTTGAACTCTCACAGATGGAAGCCGACCACATCACTCCATGGCACGACGGAGGACGTACAACAGCAGAAAACTGCCAGATGTTGTGCAGAGAGTGCAACCGTCGAAAAGGAGGAATATAAAATCTCTTATATATATCAAAATCTGACAAGTTTGAAACCTGCGCCTACGCCCTACGACATAAACAGGTATCTTTCAACATTAGAGTACTGCAATTGCGTCAGGTAGACGCTAGCGAGTATCTTTAGTGTAATCCAGGAGAAGTTTAGAGACAAAAAAAGGACATATCATTTGATATGTCCTTTTTAGTAGCGGATCCGGGATTTGAACCCGAGTTTCATGCGTGAGAGGCATGCATGCTAGGCCACTACATTAATCCGCCATGTCGACCGCTCTAAACCTCTTTCGAGTAAAGTCTGCTGCCTATATCTTTTTAGTAGCGGATCCGGGATTTGAACCCGAGTTTCATGCGTGAGAGGCATGCATGCTAGGCCACTACATTAATCCGCCATATGCAAATTTTAGTAGCGGGAACGAGAATTGAACTCGTGACCTCCGGGTTATGAATCCGACGCTCTAACCAACTGAGCTATCCCGCCATCTTTTCGTTTGCGAGTGCAAAGGTAGCACTTTTTTCGTTACTTCCAAACATATACGGCATATATTTTGGAATTATCTTTTCAATCAGTTAATAATCAATCATATTTAAAATTGTATCAATAGTTTTCTAATGACTTTATCAAATAAAAATTATCATTCTCATTTAACTTCTGATTTTGAGGATTGTTAAGGGCGGAACGCCCTAACCCCCTCTTCTTCTCTAGTGCGAGCCGAAGGCGAGCACATGAAAATGCAGGTGCGATTGGGGGGAAGGCATTTCGTCTGAAAGACGATACCGAGCAAAGCGAGAGTAACCCGGGACAACGTCTCGGGAATGGAAAACAGCGGGCAGGTTTGAAACCTGCCCCTACGACCTACCCTACACACGGTTGTGAAGATTCATTCATGGCACCGTTCCACCCAACTGCCATCAAACCGCACTATATGGCAGTCTGCTCCACTCTTCTCCCGCTCTTCCTTCCACTTTTTTGCCACATAATATTTATTGCTGCCATCCACAATCAGCGTCTTATATCTGAAATTTTTCAGATCACTCATTTTCGTAGCCACATTATTCGTCAGAATCAGAATATCAACCTCTAATGGATTCACATCCTTTTTAATCTCCGTTTTGTCGGAAAGCATGTAGACGCGATGTTTATCAAATTCAAAATATGTTTTCTCTGTATGCGACGGTGATGCCATAAGATTGTTTGTCCAAAATTCACCTGCTTTCCTAGCCACTTTTAGTGTGTCGGTGCATCCAAACAATGTATTCGATTCCATCATCCTATTCACTGCAGTAACGCCATTCACGTTATACACAGCCATCATTCTACGACCCTTCATATTCATTCCGTCGACAAAGGCAAAAACGAAATAAGCAGCCGAGATCGAGGCAGAAATCCACAACAATGAAAGTCTGCGATAATTATGATATGCGGCAATCAGCAGGAAGACAATTATATAAGCCGCCACATCATAGCCGTAGAATGGCAGTCTGTCGACGGTGCAGAACGAGATATCCGCAGTGTAATAAACAATCGCGTTCACCGATTTTGCCACAACGGCTGTGATATACAGCACTCCGTCGGCTACGACATTCAACAGTGGCAGCACCGTCGACAACAGGAAAAATCCATAATATATGAATGTAAATGGAATCAGCACCGTCACCAATGGAATTGTGAAGAGGCTTGATACGATTGAGAGTATTGGCAGGGTGTGGAATGTGAGGAGGATGATAGGAGTGGTGAGAATCTGAGCGGAGATGCTGATCGCGACACTTCCAAGCGTATATGTCCTGATCTTGGACACTATCTGCCCCACCCGACCCTTCAGCTTTATCTCTGGTATCAATCTTTCAATTTTGTCTATCAATGGCTGTCCGAAAAGCAAAATCGAGTAGACGGCGGAAAAGCTCAATTGAAATCCCAGATCGAAAATATTGAACGGATTATACACAAGCATCGCAAATGCTGTGAACGACACCACATTTATCGGATTCGGTTTGCTGAACAGGAGCATCGCCACCCGATAAACAGTATACATAAGCGATGTCCGCACCACGGATGCCGCCAAACCTGTCAGGAAGGCATATCCCCAAATGATGGCAAGCAATACAGCGGCAAATATGTACGGCCTTTTTTTAGGATGTATCGCCATACCCACCAGACACTCCACAATCAATATTATGATTCCGACGTGGAGTCCGCTCACCGCAAGCAGATGACTTGCTCCAGCTTTGGAGTAGGCCTCTTTCAGACCGTCGTCCATCTCCGTTTTGTTGCCAAGCGTAATGGCGATGATAAGATCTCGCTCATTCGTGCACAACGATGCCCTGCCCCTTAAAGAATTTTGTAGAGCGAGATTTAAATTCGACGCAGATGTCTCCAACGAAAAATCGCAACTCTTTGTGGATGAATCAGAGTTTAAAACTCTGAATCGTTTGACCAGAGAAGTAGCCTCAACCCCTTTCTTACGCAGATATGTGTCGTAGTTGAAGCCGATTGTCTCACTACTCTCCGTCGACTTCAATGCAGATGAAAAGACGATGAAATCGCCCTTTTTTAATGAGGCATCGCAAGTGTCGAACGTCAGCACTGTGTAGACGGGATGGCAGATGGAATCCCTCGCGTCTACACAATAAACATCCGCCTCACAACTGATCTTTCTGTTCTTGGTCAATTTAGGGACACTCCTGATCACTGCCACTCTCGCCGTCATCTCCGTCGCCCCACAAGAATCCAATTCGTCAGAGGGAATCGGATGGCAACAATGTTCGCAGACGCCTCCAAGGAAAAAGAATGTGAAAAGGAGCGAAATCGAGGATGAGAAAGAAAACGGAGAAAAGGACGAATACCGTTTACGCCACTTCTTTATATAGACAAAGAATGCCGACAAAGCGGCAATTAAAGTCACTGCCACACCAATATAATTGATGTCACCCAACTGGAGATTGTATTCTGCAACAACTCCTAAAGCGAAAAAGAATGTCAGGAATAGATATGGGAATCTACGAATCGACTTAATTATAAAATCCATTTTTTTGTACGTTACCAACAGTTACCAACATTATATCCCTATGGGATATTAATAGAGACGGGGTGCACCCCGTCTCTACGGATGTATTATAAATTTTTCAATCCAGCGATTGTGGCTTTCTGATCTTTGGCACCAAACACAAATGATCCAGCGACCAAGATGTCTGCACCTGCGTCGAGAAGTTGCTTGCCTGTCTCGAAATTGACACCACCGTCGATCTCAATCTTGGCATTCGATCCCTTTTCAACGATCATTTTCTTCAAGCGGCGAACCTTATCCAGAGTGTTTTCAATAAACTTCTGTCCGCCAAATCCAGGGTTCACACTCATAAGCATCACAACATCCGCGTCGCAGATAATCTCTTCTAGCACTGAGACGGGGGTGTGCGGATTCAATGTGACACCTGCCAACATACCCAACGATTTGATATGCTGCAAAGTGCGGTGAAGATGAGTGCAAGCCTCGTAGTGGACGCTAAGCACTTTTGCCCCAAGTTTGTGAAACTCCTCCACATAACGGTCGGGATCAACAATCATCAGATGGACATCAAGCGGTTTTGTAGCCTGACTTGCGATTGCCTTGATTACCGGCATACCGAAAGATATGTTTGGCACAAACACGCCATCCATAATATCAAGGTGATACCAGTCTGCCACACTTTCGTTGAGCATTTTGATATCGTCGCCCAAATTCAAAAAATCCGCCGACAATAGAGACGGCGACACTAAATGATTCATTATTTACGATTTTTGCGCAAAATTATGAAAAATAAGGGGGCATTCAAATTTAATTGGGAAATTTTGAGCTATCAGTTCTTCTTAATCACATAGCACAAGGCTGAATGCATTTGGGAAAAAGCTCGACTATTTCCGAATCAAACATAAACAAAAAGGATGGCTAATACCATCCTTTCTGTTTGTCAAGTGTCATTTCTTATGCACATAGACAGGTCGGATTGGTTCGAATACATGCATATATGTTTCAATTCGTACGCAATCACCAGGCCCTTCATTTACAAAAGTTTTTGCATTATGATAACTATAACTATCTACATATGAACTCGTCCAGATTGAATTACAATAATCACTACCGCCTGTCGGTATGAAAATTGCATTATTGTTGATTTTGCTAGTGTACAAGATACCGTAAGCTCCGTTTATTGTAGCTTTTGTTTTTATACAATTATTGCAGAGCTCCAAAGCATCATCAATAGTTGGCATTCTCCAGTTGCCACCGAGGACAGACACGACAATATCATATTTTGGAGTTAAATTTTTAAGAGAATCAAGCACACCCAACTCATATAATTCATTAAACTTCTTGCCTTCCCACTGAACCTTGGAATTTGAAGATGCATCAAAATCCAAGTCACCCCAAACATATTCGGTGCCAAGGTCTTCAACAGAAGAAGCTTCTATGTTTGATGGAGCCCACATGACTCCACTTGGCAATCCCATGTCCACTGGTTGAGAAAGATCTATCTTATTTCTAGTCAATGTCACCTTTGCTGTCAAGGTAAACGTTTTGTATTGACAAGTGATTGTACATTCACTGACTGGAATTGGATTTATATACTGAGCTGGATAGACTATTCCATCCTTTACCGTAGCGACCATTGTGTCAGAACTTTTCCATATGGCTTCTGACGCAGGAACGTCATCTCCATTTGAACACGAGAATCCCAATGATGTCGGCTTGTCTGTTTGACTCAACTCTAAAACAGTCGTTTTAAGATATACAGAATCTACTTTAGGTCTCTCTATTTCGTTATCTACATATATTGGACGAATCGCACAAACAGAAGTTGCGGATAAAGACGCAGTTGGTTCACACATATACTCTCCAGTACCTCCAGATGAGCGTATACACGTGCCCATCACCCTGTCTTTCTCTTTTATAGATGCATCGGACAATAGATGCCATCCGCCAGGGATAAAAATAGCATTTCCATTACTAGTGGACTTAAAAACTACACCTCTGACCCCTCTCAACGAAGTGATGCGAGGAGTTGTATTATCCAACAACTCCTGATAATCTTCAGAAGTAGGTATTTTCCAATGAGAGCCCATAACCACAGTGGCTGCGTCATTATTTGGAGTCAGAGTCAAATTAGAGTCCAATACACCAGCTTCGATAAAACACTTCCATCTTTCTCTGATGTCAGTGATATTTCCACTATTGTTTTTGTTTTGATCACATTCTATCAAATCCTTAAACTTATGCGGTCTTTTTTCATTTTCAAGATACGAGTCTGGCACCAAATCTCCCCAAGGATAAGTGTCTCCATTTTTTTCAACAATCGTACTTCCCAAGTCACATGTGGCCCATTTATTTCCACTAGGAAGCCCCAAGTCGACGTAGCTGTATCCATTATCACTGCCTGTTGACTTATAAGAAGAGACACGGACTTTTGTAGAGACAGAAAATCCATCAACTTCACCAATTATTTCACACTCACCCTCAGCATAAGGAGTCACAACTCCAGATTTGACTGTGGCAACTTTTTTATCCGTCGTCCTCCATACAACAGTGCTATCAGGAATTGCATAGAATGGAGAACTATTGAAATGAAGATCGACAGGAGCATCAGTGTCATACATTTCCAACTCATCATAAGCGACACGTACTGAAATTTCATCTACTTTACGATTTCTGACTGGACGAATGTATGCTTCATCCGATGCCACTTGCTGGTCACGAAACGATAGTTCGATAGCAGTTTCCAATGGTTGAGAAAAATAGCCAACATTGAAGCCTCCTGGTACGAAACCCGAATACTGTAAATATACGCCATCGGAAATCCAATAATCAAACCAACGCAAAAAGGCATCTGATTTTTCTAAGATGATGAAATTTCCATTTCTGCCCCTTATTGTGTCACCTGTCTTTTTTGTATACATCAATAATTCCTCAAACTCTTTATACGTCGGCGTTCTCCAATCTTTTCCCCAATAAACCGAAGCAGCGTCAAATCCAGTCCGTAGAAAACCTTTGTCCGTAATTACTGAATCGACATGGATTTTACCAGGAGTCTTTCCATACAGTTCTCCATAATTAAACAATGTAGAAAATATATATTTTAGATTCGACGAAGCCCATAATGTTCCACTTGGCAGACCTAAATCGACGTATTCATGTTCTTCTGATGGTAGGACCTCAACAGTACAAGATGCACTTTGTTTGCCATAATTACAGGTGATAACACATTGTCCAACCCCTTTGGGATAGACATGTCCATCTCTTACTGTCGCCACTGATTTATCCGAAGACGACCAATATACATCACTTTGAGACAATTCCATGCTTGGAGTACAATAGAAAAGAAGAGAAGCATATTCACAATCTTCACTTATATAGACTTTCTCATTTGAAAGATATATGGTAGGAGCAAAAGTGATACTATCCACATTATATGAATCTAGATATTTGACACACTTACCATCCTTGAACAAAAAGATATAGTCTTTTTGGGCAAGACTCAATGAAATTCCAAATGCAAAAAAAATTGCGACAACCGCAATCACACGGTTGAATATATATTTATGTATTTTCTCCATTTCCTTACTTATTATTAGGTTTCATTACTGGACGTATTCTGAATAACGATCCTCTTTTGCCGATTAGTACATCATTCACCTTTTCATTATAAGGATTTCTATCCCAAGTATGTAACAAGAATGAATTTCCATCATCACAAGGAGTCGAAGACCAATATACACCAGCTTTATATATACTGCTTTCTTGAATAAGACCAGCATTAGGTATGATAAGTTCATTGCCATTTGGCCCAATAAACCTGGCTACGTTTGTATTATTAATGGATGTATAGTCTACATCACAATTATCTAACAACTCTACAAAATCTGATTTTGTAGGGACAGACCATTCGCCACCCCAATTATATTTTGCGGCATCATAAAGATGCGACAACACTGTATCTGGTGTGATTACATTTCTATCCATTAACTCATCTATAGATAGTCCCCACCACATATTGCCACAAGAATGATATGCAATTTCATCGCATGGAGTCACATTTCCCCATGTGAAAAAATCTCCAAACGACTCTGGTGTTGATGCACCAATATTTGTGGTTGCCCATAAATTTCCGCTTGGCAGACCGAGATCAACATATTCGTGAGTGATAATAGGAGTGGTATCTTTACTGTCTGTGACTACAACTTCACAATATGATAGTAAATCCTGATAGGAACAAGCAACTACACAATGACCTGTAGATACTGGAGTTACTATTCCGTCTTTAACTGTTGCGACTTCATTATTTGAAGAATGCCATAACAAATCGGATTCGCCCAAATGTTCATTTGCAGGAACTAATCTCAAACTTGCTGGTGATGATCCTAAACATAGTTCTATCTTATTCTTAGAAAGGCTGATCTCTTTTACCTCTTTTTTTCTATATACAGGTCGAACCAAACAAGCATCATAGACATTATTTCCTGGTGAACAAAGAGTTTGTCTTGTCTCTGAAGCATAAAGATTTTTTTTAGCGTATGAACTTAAATAATCCACCTCAAGAATTATTTCTCCTGGTTTATAAGCCGCAGGCAAAAAAATACTATTTCCATTTGGACCTATAACAAACAGACCATTTTTCCCATTTAGTGTGTCCCATCTACTGGTACACTTTACCAATTCATTAATTTGAGCAAAATTAGGCAATCCAAATTCTTCACCCAATTTATGCGTACAAACATCAAAGACTGGATATAAAGTATTATTATTCTGAATTTTAGAAACATCCAGCTCTGTACCGTATTTATTGAGCCATTTGTAATTCTTAAATGTAAATTCCTTCTTTGGTTCAAGTTCTCCCCAAGCATAAAAATCACCTGTCTCCTCTGGTCGTGACACTCCTAAATTACATTTAGCCCAAAGAGTTCCACTTGGCAGTCCCAAATCGACGAATTGATCTGGGTTTTCAGGAACAATATTTACTGTCTCGATTGGCTTGACTACTTTGACAGAACAAGAGACCAGTCTTCCTTCATAAGTGCCGTTGATAACTGTTTCTCCTTCAGACTTTGGAATGATATATCCATTTCTTATAAGTGCTACGTTCTCATCAGCAGATGTCCATTTTATATCTGAATATCCAATGACTCCTTCTGGTTCAACTTTAAGATCCAATCTGCAAGAATCATTGACATTAAACAATGTTATATTGTCTACTGCCAACTCAACTATTGGATCCAATGTGATACTGTCAACATCAGCGAAAGGTATTTGATAGATAACCCTTCCTTCATCATAGAAATAATAAGTCTTTTGAGCTTTAGCCATAGATGCGAATGCAAAGAAAGCCAACAAGACAGTCAATATACGTCTATATTTTTTCATTTTTATCTACTCTTCTTAATAAACTTAGCATACTTACCCGCAACCGTCAAAATATAAAGTCCATCTGTCAGAGAAGTGACATCAATCTCATTTCCTCTGTATTCCTTGACAACATATCCCTTCACATCGAGGATTTCTACTTTAACATAATCATCTATACCTGACAAGAATATTTTCTCAGAAACAGGATTCGGATAAATGGAAATGACATTGTCATACTCATTTTTCAAAGTCTCAACATCAGTAAGTGGATCATACTTATCCAAATAAAGCGTTCTCAATCTAGAAATTTCCGTTCCATCATATAGATTCATTGTGAAATATGGAGCATTCACCTCAACGCTTCTTACATTTGATAATGAGAGCGTATCTCGGCTTCCGTCAGCGGACAATAAAATAATATCCGTCGCCAATAAGGGAACTGACACAAATGAAAAACAGAACAACAAAAAACGTTTTAGATTCAAATTCATATTAAATCAAAAATTAAAAATCAATTTCAAAAATAACAAAAAGCCCCACAATGGAAGTCTACAATACTTTATTTTAATATTATTGTAATATTCAAGCTATTTCCTCGCCAAAAAACACATCAATCATCACGAAACGCAGAGAATCACCAATGTATACACATTCTCATATCTGCCAAATTGTCACACAATCAGCTGAAAAAGATGGTTTTGATGGACTTTCTGTCACGTCTGCAATTATTTTCTCCATATTTTTTGTGTTGGCACGCATTTTGAACATTCACTGGTGTAACGAAATATGTATAACACTAAAATTTGACGATTATGGACTTTAAAAATTTCACATTAAAAGCGCAGGAGGTCGTTAAAGAATCTATTAAAATAGTGCAAATCTCCGGGCAGCAAGTAATAGAACCGGAACATATATTCAAGGCGGCTCTCAAAGTGAGCGATAATATTGTCAACTTCCTAATGAATAAAACCGGAGCCAATGCCCAAAATATTGCGTTGGCTATAGACAGGATGGTGGCTCAGGGGCCAAAGGTCAGAGGTGGAGAGCCATATTTCAGCCACATGACCAATGAAATGCTCCTTAAAGCTGAAACATTAAGCAAGGAAGCTGGTGATGATTTCGTCACTGTGGAATATATGATCCTTGGTTTGCTAAACACTGATTGCGCGGCAGCGATAGTATTGAAGAAATTCGGTATGACCGCTGAAGACACAGCCAAAGCGATTAAGGAATTGAGAAAAGGAAATACAGTAAAATCAGACAGCGCGGAGGAATCATATCAGGCTCTTGAAAGATTCGCAATCAATCTAAATGAGCGTGCTCGTACAGGTAAACTTGATCCGGTGATTGGCCGTGATGAGGAAATCCGACGTGTGCTTCAGATTCTTTCACGTCGAACTAAGAACAATCCTATTTTGATTGGTGAGCCAGGTACAGGTAAGACAGCGATAGCTGAAGGACTTGCTCATCGAATCGTACGTGGAGATGTGCCTGAAAACCTGAAAACAAAGCAGTTGTATTCATTGGATATGGGTGCTCTTGTGGCAGGTGCAAAATATAAAGGTGAGTTTGAGGAGCGTTTGAAATCGGTGGTTAATGAGGTGTCGAAATCCGACGGTGAGATCATCCTTTTCATTGATGAGATCCACACTCTGGTAGGTGCAGGTAAGGGAGAGGGTGCTATGGATGCCGCAAACATCTTGAAACCAGCACTTGCGCGTGGTGAGTTGAGATCTATCGGTGCGACCACACTTGATGAGTATCAGAAATACTTCGAGCAGGACAAGGCTCTTGAACGTCGTTTCCAGAAAGTCATGGTGGATGAGCCAGACAAAGAAAGCACAATTTCTATTCTTCGTGGATTGAAAGAGAAATACGAGACACACCACAAGGTGCGTATCAAAGACGACGCGATCATCGCAGCTGTTGAGCTTTCAAGCAGATATATCACAGACCGTTTCTTGCCAGATAAGGCAATCGACTTGATTGATGAGGCAGCATCACGTCTACGTATACAAATTGATTCTGTGCCTGAGGCACTAGACACTTTGCAGCGTGATATCATGCAGCTTGAAATTGAACGTGAGGCGATCAAGAGAGAGAACGACGAAAAGAAACTTGCCGCATTGAATGCTGAAATTGCAGAGAAGAGAGATGAATGCTCGGCGATGAAGGCTAAATGGGGAAGTGAAAAAGAGCTTGTCAACCAGGTTCAAGCGGAGAAAGCTAAAATCGAGGATTATAAATTCCAGGCGGAGAAAGCAGAACGTGAGGGCGATTACGCACTTGTAGCTGAGCTTCGTTATGGCAAGATAAAAGACTCAGAGGAGGCAATCAAGTCGTTGGAGAAACAGCTTGAGGACAACGGTATGGGCCGAATGATCAAAGAGGAGGTCGACGAAGATGATATCGCATACATCGTAAGCCGTTGGACAGGTATTCCTGTGACAAAGATGCGTCAGAGTGAGCGAGAGAAACTACTTCATTTGGAGGAGGAGTTGCACAAGAGAATTGTAGGTCAGGACGAGGCAATCACAGCCATATCTGATGCTGTACGTCGTTCACGTGCCGGATTGTCGGATCCGAAGAGACCAATTGGTTCATTCCTATTCCTTGGAACAACAGGTGTCGGTAAGACAGAGTTGAGCAAGGCGTTGGCTGAATTCTTGTTCGACGACGAGACTATGATGACACGTATTGATATGAGTGAGTATCAGGAGAAGCACTCAGTCTCACGTCTAGTCGGAGCGCCTCCGGGATACGTAGGATATGATGAGGGTGGTCAGTTGACAGAGGCTGTCCGTCGTAAACCATACAGCGTTGTGTTGTTCGATGAGATAGAGAAAGCCCATCCAGACACATTCAACATCCTGCTTCAGGTGTTGGATGACGGACGATTGACCGACAACAAGGGTCGTGTCGTCGACTTCAAGAACACCATCATCATCATGACATCAAATATGGGTTCTCATGAGATCCGTGAGAAATTCGAGAAGATGACGCCAGAAAACAGAGTCGAGACAGTGGAGTCTGCAAAGAACGCTGTCATGGACATGTTGAAGGTGACTATCCGACCTGAGTTCTTGAACCGTATCGATGAGATCGTCATGTTCACTCCACTTAATAAGGATGAGATTGGTAATATTGTAGACTTGCATGTCGCAAAAATCAAGAAAATGCTTGCCGACGTGGATGTCAATATCGAGCTTACTCCTAAGGCTAAGGAGTTCATCACAACAGAAGGCTACGATCCTGAGTTTGGTGCACGTCCGGTGAAGAGAGTTTTGCAGCGTTACCTTCTTAACGAATTGTCGAAGAAGCTGTTGGCAGGTAGCGTGAACAAAGAGAAGCCAATCATAGTTGATGCCAACGACGACGGATTGGTGTTTGATAATTAACGATAGCTAATGGCAGATGGCTAATAGCAAAAAGCCATAAGCTAAAAATTAAATGGTATTTGAGGTTGAGGAGGCTGGATCCAGTGGTTGGATTCAGCCTTTTTTTCACAAAATTTGGTTGCGAATGTTTTTATTGTAACTTTGCATACCCATTAATCAGACAAACATGGAAACTAAAATATTCGACTTGAAAAAGGATACCAAAAGGATTCTTGTCATCATCATAGCAGCCCTTCTTATGGCTGTCAACATCAAGACTTTTGTGCAAGCTGGCAACCTTCTTCCGGGAGGAGCCACAGGTCTGACTCTCCTTATCCAGCGTGCCGTCAAACTTTTTTTTGATCTTGACATTCCTTATTCACCGATCAACATACTCCTGAATGCCATTCCAGCATTTATTGGATTCAAGTTCATCGGAAAGAAATTCACCATCTACTCCTGTCTGATGATTTTCCTTGTCGGTCTGTTTGCCGACCTTATTCCCGCATATACCATAACGGATGACGTATTGCTAGTGTCCATATTTGGAGGACTGATCAACGGAGCTGCCATCAGCATTTGTCTGTCAGTGGAAGCGACGTCGGGAGGAACAGATTTCATCGCCATCTACATGTCGGAAAAGAAACACATGGATTCATGGAATTTTGTGCTTGGCATCAACGCTGTCATTCTTTCCGTCGCCGGACTTCTTTTCGGATGGGACAAGGCACTCTACTCCATCATCTTCCAATACGCATCAACGCAAACAATCCACCTGCTATTCCAGCATTATCAGAAAGAGACTTTGCTTGTAGTCACCAAACATCCTGAATTGGTGAGCGAAATCATCCATGCGAAAAGTCACCACGGAGCCACCATCATCAAAGCGGAAGGTTCTTACGAACACAAGGAGACTTTCATCGTATATTCCGTCATCGGCAAAGATCAATATATTTCAATTGTCAGCATCATTAAGCAGGAAGATCCCGACGCCTTCATCAACACTATAGACACAGAAAGTCTTACCGGACGATTCTTCCATAAGAAGACGGAATGATGAAACTCCAAACTATTGGGAGACATACAAAAAGGGACACCCTAATGAGTGTCCCTAATTAAAATCTGTTCTATTCAAGCATTAGAAATGTCTACACTTGAATGTCTTTGGATTATCCACCACACCATAAATCAAATCAGGAGTAAATTGGATTTTATCCAACGATTCATACATGTATTGGGTGCTGGCATTCCAATAACGGAACACAACAGGCTCTGTCTCATCACCAGTGCCGATGACAGTCAACAGAAAGACACCATTGATGGACTTGCCCACCGCTCTACACTCATTGCCCACAAATGCGGCAAACAGGTCGTTGTCTGTGGCACTGTTCTTCATGTCTGAAGGCAGTTGGTAGACCACTGTCATTGAATAAGCGAAGTCCCCATCAAATGCTACCGATGTCCAACCTGGGTTCTCAAATTTTTTGAAGACGGTGCTGGTGTCCGGTGTTCCACCTTCTTCACCTCCCTCGTCTCCACCTTCTGGATCATCAACCTTTTTATTGAGCTCCTCTTGCTTCTTTTTCAACTCCTCTTGTTTCTTGCCCAACTCTTTCTGAGCGTTGGAAAGAGAGTCGAGTTTGACAGACAAATCACCCTGCATCTTTTTGATTTCTGCAAGATCGTCGCTATAATCCTCAGGATCGTCGCTACAAGATAACAATCCTGAAGACAACATAGCGGCTGATATTATAAACAACCAATGTTTCATTCTCGTTAATTAATTTATTTCTTTACAATTTTGAATGTGTTCGACTCTCCATTTTGAGTCACCTTCAACATGTATGAGCCAGATGTGAAATCAGTCATGTTGACAAGAGCTTCCAATGTGTAGTCTGAAACCGTCACTGTGCTTGAATATACAAGTTTACCAGTCAGATCAAAGATCTCAATAGAGACACCTTCGTTATTGTCTACCACACCCTTAATGTTCAACTCGTCGTCAACAGGATTAGGGTAAACAGTCAAGGCATCTCCTATTCCATCCACATTGAAAGTTAAGATCACTGGACTCTTTGGTGAGCCACAAACCTCATCACCTACAAATGAAAGTTGGTTAGAAGCGACGTAAGTCACACCATCATGTTCCAAAGTGAAACGGATATTATCGCCTGCATTAGCCGCAATATTGATGAATTGAAGAGCATAGTCGTCAGTCAACTCTACTTCCACAACCTCATTCTCCACATTTCCGACGATTGCACGAACGACATCACCATCCTGTTTTTCTGGGACATAAGCAATGATGTTCATGTTCATCTCATAATCAGAAGCCGTTGCTTCAAGAGCTGTGGCTGAACGTAAAGAAGACGATGCAGTAGGATACTTGAACGTCTTAGTCGCACCTGCATTCTTCAACATATAGCCGCTGTTTGGCAACATGTTCTTTAATGAGCCGATCCAATTATTTCCATAGTACATAGCGAATCCATCATTCGACTTTATCACGTCACCTTCTGTCGCCTCATAGTCGGACAAAGCCTCTTTCACCGACATGCTGTAAGCAGGCAAGTATGAAATATAATTCCAAGACTTTCCATTTACAGTTAATTCAGTAGAAGCCAAGTCGATGTCAGAACCAGAGACAAACAATGTCTGGTCGTACTCTGAATAAACCTTGAACATGCCAGTGTTGTTGAGAGAGACTCCCTCATTCACCCATGTCTTCAAAGACGACGAGTAGTTTGCCGACTTGTTTTTGTTTTTCACAAAGCTGTTAGCTGCCCAGTTGCCATTTGCAAGATATGCATCCATGTCAGACATGTTTTCGCTCCTCAAATTGAATGAAACCCAGTTCCAACCCTTGTTCAATTGGATATTCTGATATTTCAGTGAGTCATTAGAGAAGACGATTGGCTGGTCTGGCTTTCCTAAGACACTGTTGTTCACAAAATTTGCAGCCACTGATGCCGCAGCACGTGACATAAGTCCCTTGCTTGCATCCCATATGCGATACTCTACATTGTGAGATCTAGAGACTGGAGAATACACAGTCATCAAAGCATACCACATATCCAACGTCTTGTCGTAACTGATGTTAGCCTTGCCGACACATTCACCCTGATAGAATGCTGCCAACATGTCTTTTTCATCGTTAGAGAACTGACCGTCCACCTTGATTTGAGCAAAGACAGCCATATTGAACTCATATTTGCTTGGATCAACATTCCAGTCTGGAGTGCTTCCCTCCACTGTCACATTAAGAGCAAGTGGCTCAGTCACATTGTTAGAGTTGGTCAAATATACGACCTCGTTATATGAGCCGACAGCCAATGAAGGGTCAATCTCAAACTTGACAGTCTGTTTCTCCAAAGGTTTGATGACACCCGACTCAGAAGATGCACTCAACCATGAAGGCATATTGTTGAGTCTATAGTTGATAACAGAACCGCCATTGTTTACGATTGGCATTTCAAACTTGTAAGACTCACCCTCTTTCTTTTCGATTGTCACAGCGTCGTCCATCCATTTCAACTGGTTGCGGTCGATATAAGCGCTAAGTGTGATTGGAGAAAGAATATAGTTTCCATTCACATCTTGAACCTTGTTGACAGTCACGTTGACAATTGTCTTCTCGATACGATAGTCTTGCTCTTTCAAAGTGATGATCAAAGCGTCATTGTTTACAACCCAATCATACAACAAAGAAGAGACAGCACCCTTACTCTTAACAGGAGGAATGTTGGTGACACCATTTACTTTTCCGACTGCGACAGATGTAGTGTCGTTGTTCACAATATTGTTCAATGTGAACTGCATCTCTTTTGTGCCCTGCCAGTCGATATAATGCTCAAATGGATAGTAGAGCAGCAAGCCCATCTCGTCGCCATTAGATTTTTGATTATAGAAAGACTCTATCTGAGACTGCTGACGGTAGAGATTCCAAAGACGTATTTCATCGACCTTTCCAGTAAAATATTGGTCTATCGTCTTTTCTGTGCTCTTTTCCTTGTGCCATACACGAGCACCAGCATATAGTTTGTCGGATGCTATTCTGTCCACCTTGTCATTAGAGAAATAGGTGTTCAATTGTCCATCCATGTATATGCGAGCTGTTCCTGAAGAACGACTGACACTTAAAGTGAAATTATGCCAATTGTTGTCTGCATAATTACCATCCACAAGTGTAGAATAACCATTATGGTTGAAAGAAAGGAGTCCGTTTTCATTGAAGCCGACACTAAATAGTTTAGCAGGATCTTCTCCCACATTATCAATACCGTTTCCATTTGAAATGATAGTCTGATTCTTCGCTCCACTCTCAGCATTGAACCAGAATTCCAAAGTGAAGTCCATATCCGAAGGTATGACAGCGGCAGAACTATTCAATGCCACATAATCAGTTCCGTCAAACGCAGCCGAGCGACCCTCTGGCAATGCCCAAGAACCACCCTTCATAATAAGGTTAGCTCCACGAGCCTTATCCTCTGTCGCATTACCCTTAGCCTCATCCATATCGTAGTAAGCGATCAAACCAAGGTCGTTGCCCGACAATTGCGTCGCGCTATTAGCTTGAATTGTTGCAGAAGAACGGACAGCATTCCAAATACGGAACTGATCCACCTTACCACTGAAATTACCAGATTGAGCAGCGACATTTCGACCGATCTCGACGACACCATTACCAGTGTAGGCATCAACCTTATGTCCATCGATCACAGACACATAGTTGACGTAAGCAGTCACAGTGGTATCTAAATTGTCGTAAACCAATGCGACATGGTTCCATGAAGATTTCTCCCATGCAGGGACCTTCTCAGAAGTGATCTCCTTGCTTCCCACTTTGACAACCACATTTCCATTGTTGTTCATGCCCATTGATATTGCCTCATTTGCACTACCATGGCTGAAGAAAGTCGCATTCTGAAGAGAATCAAAGTTAACCCAGCACTCGAAAGTCAAATCTTTATTAGCGAAATTACGAGTAGCATCTGTCACCAAATAATCATTTACACCATCCAACGCAATAGCGACGCTATGGTCGGAAACAGCACCGTTGCGAACACCAGTCACCTCAAAGTTGTTGGCTGTCAGTATGCCTTCTGCGATAGTTTCATTAAAGTCGATTCGGATATCATCATTAATAGTCAAAACGCCATCTGCAGGCTTAGGAGTACCAAACAAACGAGGATTGTACATATCCTTGATACCAGAGACAACTTCTGAAGGATTGTCATACAACTCATTGTTGATGTTGCAGAAGGAAACAGCACGCAAATCATACTTCTGGTCTGGAAGGTTATCCATATAGAAATTATAGTAGATATTTCCTCCATCCGTCGACGAGATTGCAAATGCATTAAGTCCATTAGCCACAGCATTCTTAGCCAAAGAGTCCTCCTTATAGTAGTATGCCAAAGTCAACCAATCGTTATCTGATCCAGACGCTGGTTTATACTGCAATTCGATATGCTCGAAATCCGTATAGTTGACATCAAAGCCAGAGATTGTGATCGGCATATAATGTTTAGCCACACCGTCTATCGTATCCACTGAACAATTAGTATTATATGTCCAATTATTGCTAGGCTTAGCTATAGTCACATTTGAACATGAAGGAATAAAATGTACTGAGAAATATACAGTATCAGAAATCACATCCAAGAAGTCGGTTGGGTCTGCCTGACACTTAGAACAAAGAGCAATTGCCATGTTGTCGTAGTTCAACACAGATCCCTTAGTCACTGCCAATGTCTTCTCCAACACCTGACCGGCAGGCACCAAGTACTCGAGTGCGAATCCAGACATAGAGTTGCCATCAATACTAGGAACAGCTCCGTAAGGATTAGTAGCGTCGACAAAACGAAGATCGAACCACTGGTCCTCACCTGTCTCAGAATCATTTTTCAAATAGACTGTCAAATAAGCATCCTCTCCAGAAGGAACATTTTCAACAAACTTTGTCGGCATGTCGATTTTTGGATTTTCCAACTTCATAGTAGCGACATTGATTATCTTGTCGGGATCAGCTTTCCAATGCTTAGATTTTAGTTCACCTTCGTAAGGACAACTTGTGGCTCCACCACGTGTACGGAACACAAAAGATGGATAATGATCCTTAGTAGCCAACTTGCTAGTATCAGCACTACCTGCTCCTACACCATTGCCAAAATAAGTTTCATCAAAGTCAGGGTCTTCATATAGCACATCTACAGTCAAATAGTCATCATCTCCGTCTTCAGCCAACACAAATCCTTTTGTATGCGAAGCTTCTGCTTCGTTTTCAAATTCGCCACCTTGTGTGGTTGTGAAAGTCTCTTCAAACTCAAATTTCGACTTTACACCTAACAACTGAACATCGTAATCATCATTTAGAGAAACACCAAGTTTAATACTAAACGAATGGTTAGATGCTAAATTTGTGGAATAGCCTTCACTATATTCAATATTAGAGCCAGCTTGGAACGAATAGTTCTGCAAAAGAGTTTTTGCGTTTGCTTTAACACTATCGTTATCGCTTAACGCCTTCTCCCATCTCGCAATAGCTTGATTCAAATAGTTGATAGTATCACACTTTATAGAATCCATGCTCTCATAATAATATACCTCGTAGCCCCCTTCTTTTGCATATTTCGGATCATTCTTTGGAACTAACGAAACATAGTAGTTCTGCTTGTTTTTGTTAGCCAACTCCTGCATTTTATCCAAGTCTACTGTTTCCTTAGGCAACAATAGAGAGTTCCTCAAATCAACCAAATTAGGCAACAAAGTTTGTTCGATAAATATCTGTGGATAAGCGAACATAGTATTGAATTGTTCTACGGCACTTATACCCTTCTGTTTTACTATTACGAAAGAGTCTCCCACCGCATAAGTGACTTCAAAATATTTATCACCACCCAAAGAGTCATACACCGACATTGGAATTGGCATTACATTATATGTAGAACCGAACGAAATATTTGTAGAGTATCCAACATACACGTCACCATTCGCACCATCATAAATAGGATCGTCGCTTGTCTGTATACGAGTTGTCAGAGTTACAGATGTAGATTTAGAGTTTGAACCAGTATACTCTTCCTCATGTACGATACCTGCTTTAATATCCGAACCTGTATTCACAATCATTTGAGCAGTACCAGTCTGTGTTCCTACACCTGCAGTTGTAATCTGCATGGTCTCTGTCTTATAACCAGTTGTCCATGATTCCGAACCTTCCTGACTGAATGAGCCAGTATAAGTAGAGCTCTGAGTAAATGACGTTCCCTTCTCCAAATACGAATAGCTATTCGAACCAGGAGGGTCACGCAATACACAAAGGAACTTATCAGGACCACCAGTCACAAAGTTTGTTCCTGTCTGATGAGAACCAAGAACGAAACCTTCTCCATTAGCATTACCAATAGGATTTTCCAATGAGACACTTGTCGGATTCTTACTATCTCCATATGTAAATGTCGCACTGATATTACCTTTTGCTGTAGTCATTTCGGGTTCACTCACTTTGAATGAGTAAATCTTATTAGTAGTGTCAATATCCTGAGATGCCGCCATCTTATTGCCAAATGAAACCTCAGCATTATTTATAACGACACGATCAGCACGCTCCGGATCTGTTTTGTCTGCAGAAATATAGAATGGATACTCCTCATATATATTATATCTCATTCTATAAGTCTTATTTGTCAAAAACACTGGCAAGCCAAAAGTGTAAGTTTCTGTAGAATCCACATACAATGGCACTTTAGACTTTTCGCCCGTCAATGAAGTAACTTCGCAGTCACTATCTCCAAAATAACTCAATTCGTCATCTAAATCAGAAAGCTGAACCAAATCCATCTTCGCACGATAACGTTTTGTAAACACCTGCTTTTGCTTATAGTCAATAGAATCATTGAACTTCACTAAGCTATCTCTATTATCAGCTGTTTTAACAGAATCGGAGTATTCGAAAATCTCATATTGGTCAACCAAATACTTTGACAAATCGAGAACTGAATTATTACCAGTAATGTCTTTATGACCGTTAACATTCAACGACACCTTATATTCAATAGGATAAACCATAGCGACAAACTCACCAGTCTCATTGTTGACGTGGATGGTTATATCTTTCTGGTTGTAGTCAACCTCTGTCGTCTTCTCTACAACATTCTTTCCTTTGGCTTTATCACCAGAAAGAATCATGTGAGAAACAGTCTCCTTTTTAGGTGTAGTTTGCAAATCATAATTTTTTGTGTTAGTCGGAGAAAGAACAATCTGCATATTATCAGCCAAGTTGTTTTTAGAAAGAGAGAATCCAACAGGTTTGTTCTCTTCAATCTCTCCACCACATATACGACCTATGTACTTCACTTTCGTATTATCATAAAGTACAAGACCTGAATTTATGTCTTGATAATTCAAATCCTTACCTTCTGAGTCGCATATTCTACCGTCTAATTCAAACGTATGACCATCTTTCTCTGCTTTCACCTCATGTATGCCGACTGGAATACTAATAGTAAACTCACCATCAGCATTAGTCATAATGTATTCACCCGTTTTGTTCAACGCTGGAACACCGTCAATTTTAAAGTGAACGCCCTCCACAGGGAAAGTGCCTCCACTATAAAGTACCGTACCACTCCAATCAAATGAACTTTTGTCTGTAAAGTTCATAGTATGACTCTGAGCATCTCCACTAATAAAACGAACCTCTTGTTTTGGCGAAAACTGATGTGTCCCCAGTCTAGGAGTTATCGTATACGACGTACCGTTACCATAATATGGCACCGCATTAATAGAATACTGTCCATCTTCATTAGTATAACCTCTGTAACCCAACTGATTTACGCTAAGGGTACTATATACCTTTTTAGCGCCTTTCAAAACTCCAGTGTTTTCATTATAAACAGTTCCCTTATGACTCAAGTCGTAGAACTCATCATCCGACATAAAGTCAAACGTGTAATAAGCGTCTAGTTTATTTTCGTCACCTACCAAATAGCGATTATAATCTCTACTAATTTCATCTTTACTCAACGCACGACTCCATATGCGGATATCATCAATTTCTCCTTTATATTTATTGCCGAAGACAACAATGTCATTATTCTTATTGTTGAGTAGATTCAATCCATTGAGTTCTTTCTCCAAGTCACCATTCAAATAAATCTGAATAGTCGAATCATTTGCAACAACAGCACTTACGTGTGTATAATTATCTATCAACAATTGATTATTGGTTGTAATTGTCGTATCGCCGACTGTAAATGACACAACACCATCTACCAACTGAAGTTTATAATAGTTTGCCACGTTTATAAGTGTCATTGTATCACCACTTATTTCGTCTGGTTTTACCCACAACTGCATTGTCAACGGATAACCAAATTGCAAAATTCTATTTGTAACAGTATTTGCAAAGTCAGAGCCCTTAAATTTCAAAGCGTATAGCTTCAAGTTTTCGTCACTTTCCAAACGAACCTCTACATTTTTTTCTGCTTGTCCATTTTCAAAAGCGACTCTACCATATAAGTTACCTGTTGGCGTTCTAAAGCCATAGCCATACAAAGTGTCTTTACTCTGATATACATCTTCTGAACATTTCTTCAATCCATAAACGCGATATGCATACATCACACCTGGTTGACACGAACGGTCTTCCAATGCATAATCTGAAATATTCAATCCTCCTATTGACTGAATCTTCGTGAATTTAGAGCTAGGATTATCATTTTCACGACGTTCTACAACAAACTCGTCAAACTCACTATTAGATTTCCAACCCAAATCTACCTTGTCTGAATAATATCCTTTTGAGACAGACAAATCTTCCAAAGAGCCTATCGTCACAAACGATATTTTCTTATCGATATTAAATGTCTTTGCAGGATAATTTCCACCTGGAGTAAATTCAATGTCATATACATAATTATTACATTGCTGTATCAATATATCTTGATACTTTCCTTCATGGAATTGTTTTTCCGAAATGTCAAAATTGCTTGTACTTGTAGTTGTCAAATTTGTACGATGAATTACCATCTGTGTTCCCTCTGTCCATATACTTCCAAGCTGATCCCAAGAAATCACAATACAATTTTCACCATCTTTTGTTTTTGACGTATCGGCTTTAACATTATCTGGATAATAATGATTAGTGCTTACAGTAACTTTACTTTCTAAAATGTACTTATTCCATCCACGAATATCAAATGTCTTTTCTCTTGCAACACGAACATTATAAGTGATATTGTCAACAATACCCAAATCATAATCTAACTTATATTGTTTTGTATTACTAGAATAATTGACTACGATTACTGTATCAACACCATTAGTACCATTTATTTTTACTAAAAAAGGACAATCCTCATATGTGTCTCCAGAAACCGTAGGCACATCAAACACAATATGTAATTGTTTAGTCTTTACATCAGGTTCAACACTCAAATTTTCAACTTGAGCAAATGCCTTTATAACAACATTTTCACTATTAGCCTCATAGTGAATATTGTTGTTGTATGTAGGATTATATTTACGATGCAAGTAAAATTTGTGAGTTTTCTTCAAGAAATCGTTATCTGCGTTAAAGTATAACGTAGTACCAGTATTGTCAGTCGTAACTTTATCACCTTGTTGAGTGTTGTTTAGTTCACTCTTTCCATTATTATACCATAAACCACACTCATCGGCTTTTTTTATATTGGCATTACTTTTGTCCCATTGCCAATCAACTTTTACAACTGGGGTTTGTCCGACAACCGAATAATATGGTCCATTTATTATTTTATATGAACCAACGCTAGCGGTTGTGACAACACTATAATCCTGATTTACAGAACAATCCGTCTGACTATCAAGACTGGCTCCATAACGCCACCAAGTGCCACTGCAGTTAATACTAATGTCTTTATTCAGATCCCCATCACTGACAGACCATCTCCATTCAACATAATACTCGTTATATTTATTTCCCTCATCAGGTGTTTTCCAGTAACCTGATGGCAATCCGTCAGTTATCAAACAATCAGCGGAATTTTTTTCTTCTACCTTAATAGTAACAGATTTCTCTGTTGATGTATATTGCTTGATTGTTCCACCACCTTCTTTTTTACGCCAACCACACCAATCACCGCCGCCTCCAGAACCCCAGTTCTGCCAATAACGTATTTTATAATGGATTACACCTTCTTCTGCATTCCACCAACAATCGTTGTAACATTTTTTCCAACATTCAACGTTTCCATAACTGTCGCATCCAGCCATAGCTTCCTGCCATGGCACAATACACAATACGCCCAACATAATGAGCCATCTAAACTTTGAGGTAGGCACTTTTTGCCCTGAAGAGAAGAATCTCTTAAACCTCTTTCCTAAAAAAGAAATCAGATTCATTTTTTTAGATAATAAAATTAATTTGTAGTTAAATCCCAATCAAAAACGGATAAATATTCACTCAAGAGGATACAGATTCGCATTTTTTCCATATCCAAATATCCAGCACTAAATACAACAATATTTAGAACCAGCTTAAATCAATATTAAATCCCTTTGAAAGGCTTCGTAAAGTTTTTCCTATATATCATTAATTATCAGCATAATATTATGTGTAATTCTCTTTCAAATATTTTTTCGCATCTTTTACAAGGTGTAAAAAGTAGTGAGTGATTACCCAAATTTTCTGATAATTTGCTGCAAAACTACAAAGTATTTTTCAACTGAGCAAACACAAAAACGTAAAAATATGCGCCTTATATGCCGAAACTTATCGCAGACTTGTGTTTTTTCAACTTTCATGCAAAAGTTTTGCCTCTTTAGTCTCGAATTTCTTTTAGAAAATGCTTAACTTTGGCATATACTATATATTCAATGGCAAAAAGGAGATATTTATGTCGCAAATAACATTCATATTGAAAGCAGACGGCATTATAGCCGACCAAATATACATCGCAGGAGCTTGCAACGAGCTTGGCTTCACAGAAGAGAACGCGCTTCCTATGATGGAAACATCAGAAGGTTGGGTGCTTACCATCAACCTCAACCGCAGCAATGTCAGATATTCCTATTTCTACAAAGTGGGCGACGTAACTCGACAGGAGCCATGGATGTCGAGAAAAATTGAGTTTGTCACAAAACAAAACACCAAAATCGCCATTATCGACAAATACGGTGTGACCGACTTCTCTAAAAACATCATGAACACAAAAGTGTTCACCGAAGCAGTGTGCCATCATGCCACCAATTTCGAGATGCCAAAGAAAAGTCTACCGACCATCTTTTCCGTCTCTATGCCAAACTTGCTCACTGAGCACGAACTATGCCTGATTGGAGACCAAAGCCAATGGGGAAAATGGAAAGAAGACGAAGCGATGGAGCTCTCTTGCGCCGGTGCTCCATACATGTGGTGTGTGGCGGAGGGAAACAAACTGAAGAAAACAGCTGAATACAAATACGTCATCAGAGACAAAAAGACTAAAGCCATTCTTGCATGGGAAGACGGTGACAACCGTAAATTCAAGTTGCCCAAAGGCAGCTATTCCCTTGTGATTGTGAACGATGGCGTTCCAAACTTCCACTTGCCGGATTTCAAAGGAGCGGGTGTGGCTATTCCTGTATTCTCGCTTCGCACGAAAAAAAGTTTCGGATGCGGTGAGTTCGCCGACCTGAAACCGTTTGCCGACCTGGCAAAAGCCATGGGATTACGCATCATCCAAACCCTGCCAATCAACGACACTACGAGTCAGCACACATGGAAAGATTCATATCCATACAGTGCAATCTCAACATTCGCTCTACATCCAATGTATATTTCAATTGAAGAGTGTGGAGAAGTGCCCAACAAGTACGACTACGACAAGATGCGCAACGAGCTTAACGCGCTTGAAACCGTCGACTATGAAAAGGTGATGGAATGGAAGATGAATATTCTCCAGACCATGTTTGAGAGAGATAAAAACGAAGTTCTTAAAAGCAAAGAGTTCAAAGCATTCTACGACGCCAACATGCATTGGCTTCGTCCGTATGCTGCATTCTCATACCTGCGTGACAAATTCGGCACATGCGAGACATCTCAATGGGGCGACTACGCCAACTATACGGAAGGAAAAATGTCGGCTCTCTGCGACAAACAGAGCGTGGCATATCCAAAGATCACATTCTACTACTACCTGCAGTTCCATCTCGACCGCCAGCTGAAAAAAGCCGTGGCATACTGTCATAGCATCGGAATAGCGTTGAAGGGCGACATTCCTATCGGCATGGATCTGAATAGTGTAGACGTGTGGCAATATCCAAAATTGTTCGACTGCAACGGTAGCGCAGGTGCTCCGCCTGACGACTTCTCCATCTATGGCCAGAACTGGGGATTCCCGATCTACAATTGGAAAGAGATGCAGAAAGACGACTATACATGGTGGAGAACCAGATTCAATAAAATGTCGGACTATTTCGACGCATACAGAATCGACCATATACTTGGATTCTTCCGCATATTCCGTATTCCGAAAGATTGCGTCTGGGGATTGCTTGGACAGTTCGCTCCAGCTTTGCCAATGACAAAAGAAGAAATAGAGTCGTTTGGAATTGAATTTGACGAGGATAAATTCTGCAATCCAAACACAGACGATGAGATATTGCGACATCTGTTCGACGGTGACGAGCTACTAGTCAAGCAAAAATATCTTGTCTCTGTCGACGGCAAATATAAATTACGCAAGGAAGTCGATTCACAACGCAAAATCAAGGCGTTGCTTCCATACAGCACGAATGCCGAGAAAAAAATACGCGACGGTTTAATGAACCTGCTATGTCAAGTGTTGTTTGTGCGTGATTATCAAGATCCTACAAAATATCACCCACGCATCACAGTGCAGAATAGTGAAGCCTACAAAATGCTTGATGCTCAGACGCAAGACAAGATCAACCGTCTGTACAACTATTTCTATTTTGAGCGACACAACTCATTCTGGGCAGAACAGGCAATGGCAAAACTTCCGACATTGGTTCACAGCACAACGATGATGTGTTGTGGAGAAGATTTGGGCATGGTGCCGGCATGTGTTCCAGACGTGATGGACAAGCTGGGCATTCTTTCGTTGGAAATCCAACGTATGCCAAAAGAATTCAATGTAGAGTTCGGGCATTTGGAGAAGACCCCTTATCGAAGCGTCTGCACAACGTCTACCCACGACATGAGCACGATGCGAGCATGGTGGGAGGAAGACAAAGAAAAGACACAAAGATATTTCAACAATTTTCTGCATGAATATGGCGACGCACCACTATTCTGCGAACCTTGGGTGTGCGAGAAAATCATCGCGTCGCATCTGGAATCTCCAGCCATGTGGGTGATTCTTCCAATACAAGATTGGATGGCACTCGATGGCAATATCCGTTGGAACAAGACATTCAAAGAAAGAATCAACGACCCAGGAAATCCAGACAACTATTGGTGCTACCGTATGCACAAAACAGTAGAGGAACTAAACAACGACAAATTCCTTTGCGACAAAGTTGCCAAACTGAACAAAAAATATGGAAGATAAGAGAAAATCATAAATGAAAAAATGGAAGGAGACGCGAGTAATCACGTCTCCTTCTATATTTCCCGACATCTTCAACCGCCCCGTCAAATCATAAAGAATATATTAGCCACACCGATAATAGCACCAAGCAGACCGCCAAGCCACACAAGCATATACAGTTCATTGTTTGCCACATCAAGCACCAATCGTTCCACCGTCGGCATATCCATACTTTGGATTTTATCCTCCACTATTTTGCTGATGTCAATAGTCCGCAGCAGACGTGGCAATTCCGTCTTCACCTTTTCCGAATACAGATTTACAACATCATGTTTCAAAGAGATGATTTTATCATCAGACACACTCGCCGTCCAAGAAGAGACTGACCCATTGGCAAAACGGTCAATTTCATCGTCAACAATAGAAAGAATCATTTTCCTTCCGTCTCCACGCATCACATCGTTGATCAGATTTGCAAGTTTCGGAGTGATTTTATCTTTAATTGTGTCGGCCAACGCATTCTTCGTGATCATGCCCATGAATCCATCTCCTATTCTTTCATCAAGAGCAGACATGGCAGAAGCCGCGATAGTCTGACCGATTTTTTCGTCAGACACAATACCGTCTATTTTCGACACAAGATTGTCATTAACTCTTTTGATAAGATTTTCCACACGCTCCTCACCTGCATAATTGCTGAAAAAAACACGGAGAGAATTTTCATTTGTTTGGAGCGAGTGAATCATTTCGTCGATCTTAGACTCTAATTTTCCGATCGTTTCGTCAGACAGCAGCATCTTTGAAATGCCATCCGCATCCACAAGATTATCGCTCACAACCCTACCGATTGCCTTGGCAAGATCATTCTGACGCTTAGGAATAATTCCAGGGGTAAACGGAACGACAAATCCCAAAAGACGTTTTTCCGAGTATGGACGGAACATCATTTTGATAGCGATGTAGTTGGTGAAAGCACCAATTATTCCGCCCAAAGCAACAGGAGCAACAAATCTAACTATATCAATAAATTCCATACTCAATCATTTTTCCTGCGAAAGTACAATTTAATGTTCAGTTTTATGTAAAAAGAGGTTGACATTTGAGCAAATCAGAACCATAAAATAATAATGTACAATGTGCATTGCACTTTTTTCGACATTATTATACACAATGGGAAAATCAATCTTTTGCAATTTGAAGAAAAAAACATACTTTTGCAGTAAGAGAAATACTGTAATATGAAAATATTGAAATCATTCAAGACAATAATAATAGGAGCAATGATGTTGGTCTCGTCAACATTGTCAGCGATCAACATTAACAGTTTAGAAAACGTGTCAGCCGAATCATTGTCATCGTCACAAATCAAAGAAATAAAAAGGGCGTATAATGAGACGGGAAGGACAATTGATGAATTCGTCAGTTTTGCAGTGTCAAAAGGCATGAAAGAGACAGAGGCGGAAAAATTAAAAGCCAGAATTTTGGCAGACAATAGCAAAGCGGAGAAAGAGACTAAAGGAGACATTGCTGTCGCCAGCACGCAAATGGCAGAAAGCATTGTAGAAGAGATGAAAGGTAAACCCGAGCAAACGAGATATATCAGCAACAGAATATTTGGTTCAGATTTGTTTTCCAACTCAAAAATGACATTTGCTCCAAGCCAAAATATGCCTACACCAAAGAATTACATTGTAGGACCTGGAGATGTATTAATAGTCGACGTATATGGATATGCGGAAAACACCATGCAACTTACAGTGTCTTCAGAAGGTAATGTAAGAATACCCAACGTAGGACCAGTAATGGTAAACGGATTGACAATAGAAGCCGTTCAAACAAAAATCAGAAAACAATTGTCGACAATTTATAGTTCGATTTCTTCTGGCAACACACAAGTGTCAGTCACAATCGGCAATGTTAAGAGCATAAATGTCTATATAACAGGAAATGTCAACAAACCAGGCACGTACACACTTTCATCATTGTCAACAGTCTACAACGCATTATATGCGTGTTCAGGACCGACTTCTTCAGGTTCATTGCGAAACATCAAAGTAATAAGAGGTGGCAAAGAAATCGCATCAGTCGACCTATACACATTTCTCACAAGCGGAAATTTGACCAACAATATTTCATTGCAAGATCAGGATGTGATTTACGTTCCGGCATATGACATTCGCGTCAGCATTGATGGAGCGATGAAAAGACCAGGAGTATTCGAAATGAAGCAAGGAGAATCTTTAAAAGATTTGATTTCATTCGCAGGTGGTTTTACAGAGAACGCATATAAAAATCGCATAACAGTGCAGCGTACTACAGAAAAAGAGAAAAGTGTAGCAGATGTTTCAAGCGATTTGTTCAGTATGTTCCAATTGCAGACAGGAGACCAATTTGTCGTATCTGAAGTACTAGACAGATATTCCAACAGAGTGAAAATATACGGAGGAGTATTCCGTCCTGGTCCATACGCTTTGGATTCCGGCATGACTCTTATGGATTTGGTAAAAAAGGCTGACGGACTAGTAGAAGACGCATATATGGAGAGAGCGACAATCACTCGTTTGCGTGACGATCTGACGCCTGAATTGATAAGTTTCAATGTGAAAGACCTTATCGACGGCAAATTTAACATCTTGCTAAAAAAAGAAGATGAAGTGACTATTGGAAACTTGAAAGATTTGGAAGAGAAAAAGACAGTCTCCATTCACGGGCAAGTATTATCGCCAGGAACATATCCATACTATGAGAACATGACGATCAAAGACTTGATTTTCTTGGCAAAAGGATTCAAGGAATTTGCAGCCACAGACAAAATTGAATTGTCTAGAAGAATTAAGGATGACAGCAAATTGAAAGAAAACATAGAAAAGAATGAAATCAAGATCCTTTCAATCGACAGAGAATTGAAAGCAGGAGACGACGCTGATATCAAGTTAGAGCCTAACGATATGGTTTCAGTCAGAATAAAAGAAGGCATCGAATCTAACAGATCAATGTCATTATTTGGAGAAGTACGTTCTCCTGGTGACTATGTCATAATCAACAAGAAAGAAAAAATCTCCGACATTATGGCACGCGCAGGAGGAGTAACCTACTATGCATACGTACAGGGAGCATTTCTAATCAGAAAAGGATCTCGTTCAGCGGCAGAAAGAATGAGAGACACAAAATTGATTCAAAAATTAGCAGAGACAGAAGGAGACCCCGAACTGTTGAAACAATTACAAAACAGGACTGATCTTGTCGGCATTGACATGGAAAAAATTCTAAAGCATCCCGGATGTGAAGAAGACATATATGTCGAAGATGGAGATATGATATATGTGCCCAAGCAGCTTCAAACGATCACTGTCAACGGAAAGGTTCAGGTGCCAGGCATGATGGTATACCAAGGACGATCTGCAAGGAAAGCAATCCGTCGATCAGGAGGATTTGGCCAGCATGCAGACAAGCGGCGTGTATATGTGGCATATGCAAATGGAGAAATGCAAGCCACAGGTCACTTCGCATTCTTCAAGAACTATCCTAAGATAAAACCAGGAGCTCATCTATATGTTCCAGAAAAAGAAGAAACAAATGAGGATAGAAGAGCTAGGGCAAACTTCTTTACTGCAGTACTATCCACTGTAGTTTCTTGTGCTTCTGTTGGAGTATCGTCATTAGTGGTAATATCCAACTTAAAAGATAAAAAAGCATCAGAGTCTGGCTCTGGCTCAAACCAATAACGTTCAAACAAAAAGGGACACAATGGACATCAAGGATTTAGAAGATTTTTTGCAAACGGAAGAATCTCCAAAGAACAAAATATCCTTTGCAGACATAAAAAAAATAGTCAAGAACTATTGTTCTTATTTATGGGACAAAAAGTGGATCGTCGTGGCAGCAGGCATAATCGGTGTCATCATTGGCATTATTCACGCCTATATTTATAAACCTACATATACTGCCACATATAAATTTTCTATTGAATCTAAAAGTGGAAGCGGAAGCGGATTAGGTGCTCTCAGCATGTTGGCTGGATTCGGATCCTCTTCAGGCACTTTTTCTGGAGATAATCTTGTAGAATTATTCCGTTCCAGATCAATGGTAGAAATGGCATTACTAAAACCTATAATTATAGAAGGAGATACTATGAATTTGCTTGAATACAAGATTTTAGCAGACAGTTCAAGGCTCCACTGCGATGAGATTAAAGCAAACAGGAATCCTTCTAAGCCATATATTGCCACACTTTGCGATGTTTATTTTCCATTCGGTCAAAACAGGGAAACATTTACTCGTGAACAAGACAGCTTAATAATGCTCATTGCTTCTCGAATGATGCAAAACGACATTGCAATTGAGAAGATAGACAAAAAACTATCATATGCAAACTTTTCAATCAGTTCAAAAGACGAAAAATTTGCAAAAGAGTTCAGTGCTGCAATGATAAGCACCGTGTTTGATTTTTATCTTAAAAGCAAACGAGAAAACGCACAAAGGAATCTCAATGAATTCCAATCTAGAGCTGATTCCATACGAAAAGAGCTAAATAAATCTCTGTACGCAGCCGCCCACTATCGTGATTTGAACATGAATCCATCCAAAAGTGTCCTTGGTGTCGAACAATTGAAATATCAGACCGATATCCAAATTAACACTGCTGCATATACAGAAATAGTCAAGAATATAGAAGTAATGAAGCTAGATATGGCTAAGAGCGAGCCTTTGATTCAAGAAATTGACGTGCCTCGCTATCCACTTGAAAACGACAAAAAAGGCAAAGTCAAAACAGGCATCAAATATGGTTTTGTGATGGGAGTCCTTGCTATATTCGTGCTATGCGGCATTCATTTCTTCCAAGAATTAATCAGTAAAGAAGAGGACGAAATTCCTATCGAATAAAACATCAAAGAGAAGTGAAACATCCACACTTCTCTTTTTCTATAATATTCATACAGATTCTAAAAATATAGAGGCTTCAACCTAAAATAAATTTCAATATATTTCAAAAATCATTTGCAGTATCAACTTTTTTCTATATTTTTGCACCGCAATTCAGGAAAGAATCGCATTTTGGTGTGGTAGTTCAGCTGGTTAGAATACATGCCTGTCACGCATGGGGTCGCGGGTTCGAGTCCCGTCCATACCGCAAAATGATGCCGATGTGGCTCAGTTGGTAGAGCGTCGCATTCGTAATGCGTAGGTCACGAGTTCGAGTCTCGTCATCGGCTCATCCTTTTTTATTTTATTTGTCTCCTCTGTAATTTCAGCAACTGAATAACAGGGGATTTGTTTTTTTATAGTGTTTGATGAAAGGGGCTAAATCTTACATAGTTGGCAAAGGTGCTGTTTGTGCATTAGGAAATTCACTGTCTGATATTGTGGCAAATATAGAGTTGGGAAAAAGTGGAGTGAAGGAATCCCACAAAAGCTACGCTAACGGTCAGTCATTTCCTCTAGGTGCTGTAGACGACGAGTTCTACACCCAATACAACATCTCCAACAGACCCTCATACTCCCGTCTAGAGCAGATGATGATTTCATCCACACTAGACGCTTCAAAAAACACGAAAGTAGACCTTTCATCCCCGTCTACCCTATTCATCATCTCCACAACAAAAGGAAATATCGACAATCTCAGCCACAACGAAAACGACTACATCTATTGTTTGGCTAATAAAGTCGTATCATATTTCAAAAACCCTAACAAACCTATGTGTGTGTCAAACGCATGCATATCAGGTGTGTTGGCGACCGTATATGCCCACAGACTAATAAGCGAAGGGAAATACAAAACAATCGTGGTTGTAGGCGGAGATTTGTTGACAGACTTTGTGGTGTCCGGATTCGACAGCTTCCGATCTCTCAGCCATAACGTCTGCAAGCCATACGACAAAAACAGAGACGGTATCTCTTTAGGAGAAGGTGCATCCACCTTGATCTTGTCCGACGAAACAGACATTCCAAACTGCTTTTATATAGCTGGTGGGGCATCATCCAACGACGCCAACCATATTTCTGGTCCATCACGCACAGGAGAAGAGCTTGCACATGCCATCACGACGGCAATGAATGAAGATGGTGTAAATCCGTCCGACGTCTCATTCGTCAACATGCATGGCACAGCCACCGTCTACAACGACGAAATGGAATCAAAAGCATTGGCTGTTGCAGGGCTTGCCGACAATACTGTCGTCAGCACAAAAGCATATTTCGGACATACACTTGGATGCTCTGGAGTGTTGGAGCTTGCGGTCAGCACTTCACTCGCCGAAAAAGGGGAGATAGCTAAAACACTTGGTTTTGAAGAGACTGGCACTCCAGTCAAACTCAATGTTTCCAAAACGACAATCAAAGACAAGCCATGTGATGTATTTGTAAAAACAGGCTCTGGATTCGGAGGATGCAATGCGGCTGTCGTCGTAAGCAACAGGGATTGTGAGGCAGACAGAACTTATGAAACAGTCTCTTATTCTCAATCAGAAGCAGTGGAGATTTCCAGCGACGTAGCGTCAGACTCAGATTTCAAGACATATATAAAAGGTATGTTTGCGTCTGTTTCTGAGCCATACATGAAATTTTCCAAGATGGACGACTATTGCAAACTTGGGATCACCGCAGTACAATTATTGCTCAACAAAACAGGCGGGCTATCACAATACGACCCATACGAAGTAGCATTGATCATTAACACAGATAGTGGATGCATTGAATCCGACCTGGCTCATTTAGACAACATCACAGCAGACGAATACATCTCGTCTCCAGCTATATTCGTCTACACGCTACCTAACGTGGTGGCTGGAGAAATAAGCATCAAGAACAAAATCAAAGGAGAAGGTGTGACGCTGGTGAACGACACTGATGCCCCTAAGACTATCGTAGAAGAATTTTGCAGTGGGACAAACACAAAAGCTGCGATCTATCTGTATGTAGACAAATGCGGAGATAGATTTTCGGCAAAGGCGATTTTGTTTGTCCGCCAGTAAAGAGGCACGTCTAACAGAACTATACGTTTATCAGATCACCGCAATACGTATACCGCATTATTATGTATAAAAAAAGGCGAACATTTCTGTCCGCCTTTGTTCTTTTCAAGAAAGCAATTACTTTCTCAAACCAAGCTTCTTAACGATTGAACGGTAACGCTCGATGTCCTTCTCTTTCAAGAAATCCAACATACGACGACGCTTACCAACCAACATCTTAAGAGATCTTGATGTGTTAAAATCCTTCTTGTTTGACTTTACATGCTCAGTCAAATGAGAGATACGGTATGAGAATAGCGCTATCTGGCTCTCTGCTGAACCAGTATCGGTATTAGACTTTCCGTAAGTCCCGAAGATTTCTGCTTTTTTAGCTTGATCTAGATACATTGTTATATAATTTTAATTAGCGACTGCAAAGGTAGCAATTAAGAATGAGACAGCAAAATATTTTAAGCAAATTTGAATTGCTTCCTTATTAATAAATAAGAGATGTGACAATGCCACATCTCTTATCCAATATTAATCTATGAATTAATTATTTGAAGTTGTACTTCACCATGACACAAGCACGATGGTTGACTACTGTATTGCGATCCTCTTCTACCGCACGACCTAACCAAAGACCCTCATTGTCTTTCTCTTCCTTGCCGTAAGTAGCTCCAGTCAACTCATACTCTACAGCCAAATCAAAGCACTTGATTGTATATGTGTATGTAGGGCAAAGACGGAAGCAATTGTCCAATGTTTTGCCTCCTTTATGCTGAAGTGCTGTATATTTAACATACTCCTCAACCATACCCTCTTTTGCACCAAAGTTTTTCTGGAAACCAGCGAAGAAGCTGATTTTAGTGATATTGCCAGAGTTTTTGCTTACACTAGTCCAAACTGGATTGATCCATGTGCTGAACAGACGAAGTGGAGTGTACTCACACTCTCCTGTCTCCTCATTCACTTTTGTAAGTCCATATCCGCTCGGCATGTTCAAATGAGCAGAGTTCTGACCATAAACAGCCTTTGCCATCAATTTGAACTTGCTTGAAGGCTTATACTGGAAGTAGAACATTGGAGAGATTGCTGTGACTCTATCTTTCGATTTTACTGTGCATACAGTATCCTTTCCTTCATAATTCATTTTTTCCTCACGTGTTGTACGTGGTTTAAGGCTTGTAAGGTCAGCACCTACACCAACGATTGTCTTCTTACCTGTATGGTCAAGTCCGAAATACAAGTCAGGGATGCAAGAATTGTTCAAGAATTTGATGTTGGCTGTTGATTTTGCTCCAATAGCATCCTGATCCGGTCCGACGGGAGTGTACTGAAGCATCCAAAGCAAATCTGTTGTCCATCTCCATCCGTTATCCTTACCGAAGCGTACATCGTGACGAATCTGAGGAGAACGGTTGAATGGTTGGAATGGAGAACCAGTTGCAAGAGCAGCACAACCAGGCATCATATCCGAATTAAACATAGGATGCCAAGTCTGACCCAAAGTCAACATATTCTTCTGCCATGAAAGACGCATAAATGCCTGACGAAGACGTAGCACATACGAATATGTACCGTAGCCACAGAAATCCATCTCCACTTTTCCGCTCATAGTGCAAATTTCATTCAGTTTTGGTCCTTGAAGGTTAATTCCAAGGCGAGTAGTGAATGCCATCCATTGTGCAGAAGGCTGCGCGTTCAAATCTTCACCACGTAGATTAAGGTTCTCATCATAAGGGAGAGTGTTGAACAGTCCACCGCAAACAGTCTGCTCTGTGTGAGAGTCGTAAGTGAAATAATTGCGGACAAAACCATAAAGAGAGACCTTTGGATTTTTGTCGTTACCCTCAAACACTACGCCATTGCGATGATGGCGATGATGACGGTGATGATGTTTTGCTGTGTCTGCAACAGCATTGTCTTGTGCGAATGCAGATAGAGATGCACAAGCCACTAGGACTGAAAGTAAAAATTTTTTCATTTTTTTCATAAAAAAGTAGAGACGCATGTCATTGCGTCTCTACAAAATATATTTTGAATAATTAGTTTCCGAAAACTGTGTTGCCGAACAAGATCAAAGCAGAGTAACCTACGATCATACCGAAAACACCAACTATGATACCCACTACAGCCATATCCTTCTGCTGAATGAATCCCTTGGCGTAAGCGAGTGCGTTTGGAGGAGTTGAGATAGGCAATGACATAGCAAGAGATGCTGACAAAGCCACTCCGATAAGAAGTGCAGGCACACCACCGAATGAAGCCAACTGCTCCTGCATACCCATACCCGCTGCGGCAAGAATTGGAACTAGAAGTGCTGCAGTACCAGAGTTAGACATGAATGTACTCATCGTGATACATAGGACACCAGCGCCAATCATCATCACAAGTGTAGGCCACTGATCCAATGGAATTGAATCCACCATATGTTTTCCAAGACCTGTCTTATCCAATCCGATACCTAGTGCGAAACCTCCAGCCACAAGCCAAAGAACATCCCAGTCGATCAAAGCTAGATCCTTCTTTGTGATCACACCTGTGATAGAGAAGACTGCAAATGGAATCAAAGCAACAACATTGGCATTGATGCCAAACAAATCCTTTCCAAACACCCAAAGGAAGATAGTGATACCGAAAGTCACGTAAACAATGAATGCCTTAGGGCTCTTGTCGAAATCTCCAGGGACTTCAATCACGATGTCTCTCTGTGAGAATGGGAAAAGCTTAACAAGTAAGAACCATGAAAATACCAAGATAATCAACACTACAGGGACCATAATCAACATCCAGTCGCCGAATGCAATTTCAATACCCTGCTTCTCAAGGAAACCTGTTGCGATTGCGTTTGGTGGAGTTCCGATAGGAGTTCCGATACCACCAACGTTACATGCGATAGGAATAGCAAGAGCAAGTCCAATTTTACCTTTTCCATCAGAAGGAAGAGTTGCAAGCACAGGAGACAGGATTGTAAGCATCATCGCTGCTGTTGCCGTATTACTCATAAACATTGAGAATGTCGCAGAAATCAAGATGAAACCAAGAAGCACATATTCAGCTCTTGTTCCAAATGGCTTCAACATTGCTTTTGCAAGACCAGCATCCATCTTATACTTAGTGGCTGCGATAGCCAACACAAATCCACCCATGAAAAGCATGATAGTAGGATCAGCGAAAGCCGCCATGATAGCCTTATAACTTATCGGTTCTCCGTAAATCTGACCATTATAAAGTTCCGCACCTTTTTCTGGAGCCATGAATGCTATCGCACTATTGGAAACAGTAAGGAGCATCAACACCATTGTCAAAACCGAAGTCGTCCAGATTGGAATTGGCTCTGTAATCCACATTGCGGCAGCAAACAAGAAGATTGCAATTACACGCTGCTCTAAAACTGTAGGGTCACCCTTAAGTCCGAATGCGCTCGCTGGCAAAAACCATGCCAATAGTCCGATTGCGAGACAAATGCCTAGACAAATGAGTTTTTTATTGTCTGTAGGCACTCCTGAAGGGGCCGACTTTGCTGTCTGTGGCTCAGACAGAGACGTACTTAGTTGCTCTTTTGGTTCCATAAAACCTTTTTGATATTTTGTTTTACTTGTTATTAATTCAAAGTTGTTAAAAGCGACGCAAATTTATTTATAACAAAGCGTTTGACAAAATGAAAAAACGGCTTTTTTTGTTTTGCATAAATATTTGAATATTTTCAAAATGTAACACAATCGTAACAAATAGCAAACTTGCGTAAAATAAAAATGTCGGTAAATCATACGTTTTGCTTAAATCTATCATTTTTACTTTACATTATGCATTTTAATATTTATGCGAAAGTATTCGCAAAATGAAATAATTTGCTCAAAACCGTATAATATTACACTTTGGGCCTGGAATTAAATATGAATACATATAAATGCAATGTAAAACACATTATCCTTTTCACATTGTCTGAAAAAGTGAGATATTTACGTGATTGTTGATAAATCAGCATATTTTGCAAAAAACAATTTTTTTGTTTGCGTTTTTGATTTCCGCTTTTTATTTTTGCCGAATATTGCACAAAATGGAAATAAAAATTAATAAAAAATAATTCATTAAACGTAATTTTATGTGGTTAACTAGTTCTTCGGTGGGAAGAAAACTGATAATGAGCATATCAGGACTATTCCTCATCTTGTTTTTGGCATTTCACATGTCAATGAATTTAGTGGCTATCATTAGCTCTGACGCATACAACCAAGTATGTGGCTTTCTAGGGTCTAACTGGTATGCAGTGGCTGGTACAGCTGTGCTAGCTGCGGGAGTGTTCGTTCACTTTGCCTACGCAATTATTCTTACATTGCAGAATCGCAAGGCACGTGGTGAGCAGAGATATGCTGTATCTGAGAATCAGGGATCAGTAGAATGGGCATCTCAGAACATGTTCCTTCTTGGAGCAATCGTGATCATCGGCCTTTGCATCCACTTGGTACACTTCTGGTCAAAGATGATGCTTCCTGAGCTACTTGGCAATGCAGAGATGATCCAAGCTACAGAGGCTGCTGTTAATTCAGTGAACCTACAGTTGAACAACGAGGTAGAAGCAACTCAGAATGGTGCAGCATTGATTTTGTACACATTCAAAAATCCAGTAAACGTAGTTCTTTACGTTATTTGGTTGATCGCATTGTGGTTCCACTTGACACACGGTATGTGGTCGGCTATGCAGACACTAGGAGCTAACAACAAGACTTGGATGCCTCGTTGGAAGTGCATCTCTAACATCTTTGCAACAGTTGTTTGCGCAGGCTTTATAGCAGTGGTATTCTACGGCTACTTCGCTTAAATTCCCATATTAAATTGAAGAAATTATGGCAACTATAGATTCAAAAATTCCTAAAGGTCCTTTGGCTCAGAAGTGGACCAACTATAAAAATCATCAGAAATTGGTGAATCCAGCAAACAAGCGTAAGTTGGACATCATCGTTGTTGGAACAGGACTTGCAGGAGCATCTGCAGCAGCTTCTCTTGGAGCTCTTGGATTCAACGTATTGAATTTCTGTATTCAGGATTCTCCACGTCGTGCTCACTCTATCGCAGCACAGGGAGGTATCAACGCAGCTAAGAACTACCAGAACGACGGCGACTCAGTATACCGTCTATTCTACGATACAATCAAGGGTGGTGACTACCGTGCACGTGAGGCAAACGTTTACCGTCTTGCTGAGGTGTCTAACAGCATCATCGACCAGTGTGTAGCTCAGGGTGTTCCATTCGCTCGTGAGTACGGCGGTCTTCTAGACAACCGTTCATTCGGTGGAGCTCAGGTGTCTCGTACTTTCTACGCAAAGGGTCAGACAGGTCAGCAGCTTCTACTTGGTGCATACTCAGCACTTAGCCGTCAGGTCAACAAGGGTACAGTTAAGCTTTACACTCGTTATGAGATGCTTGACGTCGTTATCATTGAGGGTCGTGCTCGTGGTATCATCGCACGTAATCTAGTCACAGGTAAGATCGAGCGTTTCTTCGGTCACGCAGTAGTAATCGGTACTGGTGGATACGGAAACACTTACTTCCTTTCTACTAACGCTATGGGTTCTAACGGTTCTGCAGCTATGCAGATCTACCGTAAGGGAGCTTACTTCGCTAACCCATGCTACGCACAGATTCACCCAACTTGTATTCCAGTTCACGGAGACATCCAGTCTAAGTTGACATTGATGTCTGAGTCTCTTCGTAATGATGGCCGTATTTGGGTTCCTAAGAAGCTTGAGGACGCAAAGGCTATCCAGGAAGGAAGAAAGACAGCTAACGATATTCCTGATGAGGATCGTGACTTCTACTTGGAGCGTCGTTACCCAGCATTCGGTAACCTAGTGCCACGTGACGTTGCTTCTCGTGCAGCTAAGGAGCGTTGCGACAAGGGATTCGGAGTAAACAACACAGGTCTTGCAGTATTCCTTGACTTCAAGTACGCTATCCAGCGTCTTGGAAAGGATGTGGTTGCTCAGAAATATGGTAACTTGTTCCAGATGTATGAGAAGATCACAGACGAGAATCCATACGAAGTTCCAATGAAGATATTCCCTGCTATCCACTACACAATGGGTGGTATCTGGGTTGACTACGAGTTGATGACTTCTATCCCAGGTTTGTTCGCAATCGGTGAGGCAAACTTCTCAGACCACGGTGCTAACCGTCTTGGTGCGTCAGCATTGATGCAGGGTCTTGCAGATGGTTACTTCGTATTGCCATACACAATCCAGAACTACTTGGCAGATCAGATCCAGGTTCCAAGAATGAGCACAGACCTTCCTGAATTCGTAGAGGCTGAGAAGGGAGTTCAGGACAAGATCAACAAGTTGATGAGCATCCAGGGTACAGAGAGTGTTGACTCAATCCACAAGAGACTAGGACACATCATGTGGGAGTACGTTGGTATGGGCCGTACAAAAGAAGGTCTTGAGACAGCGATGAAGAAGCTTAAGGAGCTAAAGAAGGATTTCTGGAGCAACGTCTACATCCCAGGTGAGGCTAACACACTAAACACAGAGTTGGAGAAGGCATTGAGATTGTCTGACTTCTTGGAGATCGGCTACTTGATGGCTATCGACGGTTACAACAGAAATGAGTCTTGTGGTGGTCACTTCCGTGAGGAGTACCAGACAGAGGAGGGTGAAGCTCTTCGTCAGGACGACCAGTACTCATACGTTGCTTGCTGGAAGTACACAGGTGAGAACTCAGATCCTGAACTTTTGAAGGAGCCACTTGACTACGAGGAGACAGAGCGTAAGACTCGTAACTACAAGAACTAATTTCTAGTAAACTTGAAAAATCAGACAAAATGGAAAAACTAATAAATATTACACTTAAGGTATGGCGCCAGAGAGGTCCACAGGAGAAGGGTGCTTTCGAGACATACCAGTTGGAGAATATTTCTACTGAGAGCTCATTCCTAGAGATGCTTGACGTTCTTAACGAGAAGTTGGTAAAGGAAAGAAAAGAGCCAGTAGTATTCGACCACGACTGTCGTGAGGGTATTTGTGGTATGTGTTCATTGTATATCAACGGACATCCACACGGAAAAGACCAGGAGGTTACAACATGTCAGCTACACATGCGTCGTTTCAACGATGGTGACACTATCACAATCGAGCCTTGGCGTTCAGCTGCATTCCCAGTAATCCGCGACTTGATGGTAGACCGTTCAGCTTTCGACAAGATCATGCAGGCTGGTGGTTACACTTCAGTTAACACAGGTGGTATTCCAGACGCTAACGCAATTCCTATTCCAAAGCCAGTCGCTGACGAGGCAATGGATGCAGCATCTTGTATCGGATGTGGAGCTTGTGTAGCAGCTTGTAAGAACGGATCAGCTATGTTGTTCGTTTCAGCAAAGGTATCTCAGTTGGCACTTCTTCCTCAGGGTAAGGTAGAGGCGGCTAAGAGAGTAAAGTCGATGATCGCCAAGATGGACGAGCTAGGTTTCGGTAACTGTACTAACACACGTGCATGTGAGGCCGAGTGTCCAAAAGGTGTATCAATCAGCAACATCGCTCGTTTGAACCGTGAGTTCATCTGTGCTAAGTTGAAAGACTAATATGGTCTGAATATACCGAAAGAGGATAGACGTATTCACGTCTATCCTCTTTTTGATTAAATAAATCATGATTGGAAATAGCAAATTCACAAACATAAAGAACCCTCATATATAATATAATAATAAACGATATGGATAACAAGACAAAATATAAAGTAATAGAGGCAAAACTTAACGGAGAGCTATCGTTTGACAACGGAGGAGATTTCATAGCCGACCTGTTCAGCGAAGACTTGGCAGGAATCGGATACGACTCGTTTGAAAATGCAGGAGACGTGTTGAAATGCTACGTCGCAGAAGATCTATTTTCCGAGGCCAAATTGAAAGAAGTGATAGAAAGCTCCGAACTGTATACAAATATCACATATAAAGTAGAAGATCTGGAAGACAAAGACTGGAACGAAGAGTGGGAAAAAAACTACTTCCAGCCAATCGTTGTAGCAGACCAAGTAGTGGTGTGCAGTGAGTTTCACAAGAACGTGCCAGAAAGCAAATACAAAATCATCATAAATCCAAGAATGGCATTCGGCACAGGGCATCACCAGACGACAGGGCTGATGATGAAGAATATGCTTGATTGCGATTTCAAGGGGAAGACGGTGATGGACATGGGCTGCGGCACAGCAATACTGTCAATCTTGGCAGCATATTTAGGTGCAGAAAAAGTAGACGCAGTTGATATAGACGTTTGGGCATACGAGAATTCGATAGACAATCTAGTAGTGAACAAAGTGGAAGACAAGATACACGTCCGTCAGGGAGATGCAGCGACGGTGGAGAATTTGAATTCCGTCTACGACATATTTTTAGCGAATATCAACAGAAATATTTTGCTCAACGACATACCGAGATATGCCAATTCCATAAAAGAAAATGGGAAATTAATTCTAAGCGGATTTTATAAAGAAGACATACCAGCGATCGAAGAAGTTGCTAAAAAACATAATTTTAGCTTGCAAACTGTCAAAGAAAAAGACAATTGGGTGTCAATTTGCATGAATAAGCAAAAGTGTTAGTAAAATAATAGGCAATAAAGTTGTTTTACTTAAAAAAAAATATACTTTTGCAATCTCTCTAAAAAGAGAGTGTGTAAAGTTGTTTAATTCTTAACAAAAACGCTTATGTATTGGACATTAGAGTTGGCGACAAAATTGGAAGATGCTCCATGGCCTGCATCAAAGGATGAATTGATTGACTACGCATCTAGATCAGGAGCTCCGTTGGAGGTTATCGAGAACTTGGAAGAGTTGGAAGATGAAGGCGAAATATACGAGTGTATAGAGGATATTTGGCCAGATTACCCAAGCAATGAAGATTTCTTTTTCAATGAAGAGGAGTACTAACTGGTCGCAGCAAAAATCAAAAAGAGAATTTTTTTTGAATTTTTACGTTGATTTTTTTTGTCAGTTACGGCAAAAAAAACTAATATTGCTCTTAAATTCCGTTTTGAACGGGTCAAAAAGGGTGTTGATTTTGCTTATATCGCTATTTTTCAGCGATATAATTGCGTACTCGCAATTCAACAGCCTTGATATGTTGAGTGCAGTTTTGGATTGGGAACGAGCTAATCCATCGTTAGTGGCAAGCAACAAGAGAACAAACGTGTTGGGAGAATTTCAATCCCAATGGGTAGGATTTGAAAATCATCCGCAGGATGTGTTTTTCAGTTTCAATTCTCATTTGCCATGTCAACGAGATCAAGCTGCCGGAGTGGTCTTCTCTGTTCAGTCAGAGAGTTTCTGGAAATTCCAGCGATTAGGTTTGGAATATGCTCATCGAATAGAAACAAAGACAGGCAACCTGTCATTCGGTTTGGATGTAGGATTCGCGGATTTTAGTTTTGATTACGATAAAGCTTCTTCAGGACTTGGAGGAGAAGACGATTACCACAAGCTGCAAGATCCGTTATTAAGCAAAGAAGGTGCAAGCGAAGAGCAGAACGACATTGTTTTCGACCTTAATTTCGGAGTCGGAGCAAAAATAAACAAGTTCGACGTTGGCGTATCAATGTTTCACTTGAACGCAGGCAAGGCTGAAATAGTAGAAGGAAAGCCATTCGCATTGGAGCCGACGATGCTTGTATATGGAGAATACAAGTTGAAGACGAGAAGCAAAATGTTTATGTACAGACCATCGCTGATGGTTCGAACAGATTTTTCTTCGCTACAGGTAGGAATGAACAACATCTGTACATACAAAGATAAATTCACGTTCGCGCTGAACTCATGGTTTTGGAGTTCGATGGCATTTGCGTTTAGCTTCGAAGTCATATCTGGAATGCAGATTGGATACGGATATGTGTTACCATTAAATAAAATGATTAGGTCCGGTGGTTCACATGACGTAGTAGTTAGATACTCGTTTGATTTGAATTTTTCAAAGAAAGACAAGTACAAGAGTGAAAGAATTTTGTAAAACAATAAATTTGAAATAAAATTAGTAATTCAAATATCATGAAAAAGCTGTTAATTTTCTCAGTGATTGCATTGCTACTCGGTAGCTGCTCCGGAGACGGAGGAGGCGAGTTGGTCGGTGTTTATTCAAAATCATGGAAAGAGCCGTCTCCTTATGGTATGCTTTACATTAAGCGCGGATCCTTTACCATTGGTCAGAACGACCAGGACGCAAACTGGGCTATGACATCACAGTCAAAGACGGTTTCTGTTGACGCATTTTGGATGGATGAGACAGAGATTACAAATGGTGAGTACCGTCAATTCGTACACTGGGTACGCGACTCTATCGCACGTGAGAAGTTGTCTTTAGTTGATGAAGAGTTTAAGATCACACAAGACAAGAAAGGAAATGAACTAAAGAAGCCTATTCTAAACTGGAAGAAAGAAATTCCTTGGGAGAAGCCTAACGAGGATCAGCAGATCGCAATCGATAGTATGTTCTACATGGGAGAGGACGACATCGATATCTTCCCACAGTTGAACGCAATGATTTTGTCGTACCAGTATTCTTGGGTAGACTACATTCAGGCTGCCAAGAAGGAGAACAAGTTCGACGTAATGCGTGGATCATACAACAGAAGCATCGAAGGCCTTGGTGTAACTAAGGATAGTGCTGATGTGATGATTCGTAAGGATACATCTTACTACAACGAGCAGGGTCACATTATCAATAAGACAATCTACAAGGAGTTGAAGAAACGTTCAGACTTCATCTCAAAGAAGCGTATCAACATTTACCCAGATACACTTTGTTGGATTCGTGACTTTACTTACGCTTACAACGAGCCATACATGAAGTTGTATTTCGCTCACCCAGGATACGGAGAATATCCAGTAGTTGGTGTTTCTTGGGAACAGGCTCAGGCATTCTGCCACTGGCGTACAAACCTATTCAACGGTTATCAGATTGCCAATGGAGGAGTACGTGTTCAGGACTTCCGTCTTCCAACTGAGGCTGAGTGGGAGTATGCAGCACGTGGAGGCAAAGATTTGTCAATGTACCCTTGGGGAGGTTATTACGTACGTACAGCTAAGGGATGTTTCTTGGCAAACTTCAAGCCACAGCGTGGTAACTACACAGACGATGGTTATCTAATCACATCTCGTGTTGCTTCATATCCACCAAACGATTTCGGTTTGTATGATATGGCAGGTAACGTTGCAGAGTGGACATCATCTGCATTCCACGAGTCTAACTATTCATTTGTACACGATATGAACCCTAACTACGAGTACAACGCTAAGTCAAGCGATCCTGAAGTATTGCGTAGAAAAGTTATCAAGGGTGGTGGCTGGAAGGATGTCAGCATCTTCTTGCAGTGTGGTATGCGTACATATGAATACCAGACAGAGAACCGTTCATTCCTAGGTTTCCGTTGTGTAAGAAGCTACATTGGAATGGATTAATCAGAATTCAACAAAAACGTAATTATTAACAATCTTAAATTAATATTTCGAAAAATGGGTTTAATGGAATTTATGCAATCACCTACAGGTAAGAGAGTTACAGGTGTTGCTTACTCACTAGGAGCTTCAATCGTTATTATTGGAGCATTGTTCAAAATCATGCACTGGCCAGGTGCTGGAGTCATGCTTACAATCGGAATGGGTACAGAGGCTATCTTGTTTGCCATCGGTATCTTCGATAAGCCTCATAAGGATTACCACTGGGAGTTGGTATGGCCAGAACTTGACGACGAAGGTGCTGAGGGTTCAGCTCACGGAGTTGTAGCTGCAGGTGATTCAAAGGAGCTTTCAGTTCCTACAATTGATCCTAAGGCTCTAGTTGAGGAGCAGTTGAAGAATCTATCTGAGGGTGTTTCTAAGTTGGGTAACACAGCTTCTCAGTTGGCTAACCTTTCTGAGGCAGCTAACGTATCTAGCTCATATATCTCTAACGTAAACGCAGCTTCTCAGGCAGCAGGTGCTTTCGCAGCATCACAGGCTAACCTAAAGAACTCATCTGATTCTTTGGTTAACTCATACAAGGATATCGAGGCTAGCATCAGCAGTGCATCTTCTGGTTCTAAGAACTTCGCTGATCAGATGAATGGTATCAACAAGAACATCTCAAGCATCAACAGCATGTTCGAGATTCAGGCTAAGACAGCTAGCGAGCAGGGTGAGGCTATGTCTCTTGTAACAACTGCTCTTAAGACAGTTGCTGGTTCTATCAACTCTTCTGCTTCTTCAGCTGAGGCTTACAAGTCTGAGATCGAGAAGTTGGCACAGCAGATGAAGAGCCTTAACACTGTTTATGGCAACATGTTGAACGCCATGACTATCCGTGGTTAATTGTTAAACGAAATTAGTGTAAACTAATCTTTAGGTATTAATCTATGAGTGGAGCTACGAACTGTCCGGAAACCCCGAGACAGAAGATGATCGCCATGATGTACCTCGTGCTAACTGCCATGCTTGCACTTAACGTGTCAGCGCAGATTTTGAACGGATACACCTCGATCTACGAATCAATGACGAAGAGCGTACAGATCGCTCAGGGTAACAATGCAAACTTGGAGTACAAGTTTGGATCTCTAGAGGACCAGAATCCTGTTAAGGCTAAGCCAATGAGACCTTACGTAGACTCATTGGTAAAGGAGTCTAACGCACTATACCAGTACCTTGACACTTTCAAGCACACTTTGGTTATGCTTGTTGATGGAGAGGAGGCTGACAAGAAAGATTGGACAATCAAGAACGCTGGTGACCTTAACATCGCTAGTGAGCTTTTGGAAGGAAAATCTTCACGTGCATTGGATCCAGAAGGTAAGAACTGGGGTGTTACTATGAAAGCAAAGATCGGTGCTTTCAGCGAATTTGCTCAGAGAATGGTTAAAGTCGGTGATATCGCTGACACAACAAAGGCAGCGTCTTTCAAGCAGACATTTGACACTCCTGACAAGAAGATTGAAGGTGCTGTATACTCTTGGGAGAAGCAGTTGTTGGAGGATCAGCCTGCTATCGCAGTGTTGGCAACTGTAACAAAGCTTCAGAACGACGTACGTAACACAGAGGCAGAGTGTTTGAACCATATCATCGGTCAGCTTGATGCTGGTGACTTCCGTGTGAACAAGATTCAGGCTCTTGCTATTGCTGATGAGCAGTACGTGTTGAGAGGAAGCAAGTATCGTGCTAAGATCGTGTTGGCTGCAACAGACTCAACAAAGGATCCAGTTATCGAAATCAATGGTAAGCCATTGGAGAAGGATATCTACGAGTTCACTGCAACAACTCTTGGTAAGCAGAAGTACAAAGGTAACATCAAGATGAAGAAGCCAAACGGAGAGGAGATTTCTTATCCATTTGAGACTGAGTACGTTGTTGGTGAGCCTACAGCTACAGTATCTGCAGACATGATGAACGTGCTATACGCCGGATTCAGCAACCCAATCTCAGTATCAGTTCCAGGTGTAAATTCTGGTGACGTTAGCGTATCAGTTTCTGGTGCATCTATCTCTAAGACAGCTAAGGGTTGGGTCGTAACACCTCATCCATCACAGGTTGGAAAGATGTGTGACATCAACGTATCAGCAAACATCGGTGGAAAGTCACAGCACATGGCTAAGCATTCATTTAGAGTCAAGAAACTTCCTAATCCAGCAGCAATGTTGAAGTATGGTAAGGACGGTAGATTCTATGTAGGTAAGATTGCTAAGACAGACCTAATCTCAGCTGATGAGGTTGTTGCAGAGCTTCCAGATGCAGACTTGAACGTTAAGTACAATGTGCTTTCATTCTCTATCAAGTCAACAGACTCAATGGGTAATACAATCGTAGAGCCAGCTCAGGGTTCTCGTTTGACTGATAAACAAAAGTCAGTATTCAAGAAATTGGTTAAAGGTAAGACTATTTACTTGTCTGATGTATTCGCAACAGGACCAGATAAGGTAAGACGTCAGCTTTCTCCAGTCGAAATTGCACTTAAGTAATCTAAAAAACTGAAAAAGGTTTAAGTCATGAAAAAATGTTTTAATTTGTTGTTAACTGCTTGTTTGCTAGCTTTTGCAAACCTCGCAAATGCTCAGGACCAGTCTTTCTTTGATGAAGCTGGCAACATTTCTGAGGAATTGCAGACTAACTTGCCAACAAGTGGTCCCAAAGAAGGTCTTGAACCTATTGAAATGGTTAACCCACGTGCCGACGATATCTATTGGCAAAAGGTTGTCTATAGAATTATCGACCTTCGTGAGAAGATGAATTTTCCACTATACTACCCTGAGCTTCCAGCTGACAACAGAACAAGCTTCTTTGCTCTAATGTTTAGATTGGTTCAGGATGGTAAAGTCAAGGTGTATGACTATGCTGAGGAGTACGAGCATTTCGACGACCAGCATATGACTAAGTTCCGTGATTTGATGGATAAGTTCGCGTTGCCATACGAAACAAAACTTGACTCTATTACTAATGATACAATCTACATAATTGATGACACAGACGTTCCTAACCGTGATATCATCAAGTACTTCTGCAAAGAGGTATGGTATTTCGATAGAATTTCGTCTACATTCAATTGTCGTATCATCGGTTTCTGCCCTGTGATGCAGAGAGAGGGAGATACAGGTCTAGAGACATTGCCTCTATTCTGGATTCCTTTTGAGACACTTCGTCCTTTCTTGTCACAGACAGAGGTTCTTATCACTGATAAGAATAATGGAGCAAGACCTTCGTTTGACGACTTGTTCATGAAGAGAAGATTTTCTAGCTACATCTACAAAGAGTCTAACGTACAGAACAGATCTTTGCTAGAGTACAATACAACACTTGAGGATGTTAAGAAGGAGCAGGAGATGGTAAAAACTCGCTTGATCAACTTCGAGACAGACTTGTGGGAGTATTAAAAAAAGACTTTCTTATAGAAAATTGGCATCGCAATAAAATGCGATGCCTTTTTTTATTTGTCATTTCTACCTTTTTGCAAATACAACATCCTTTTCTCTTCATTTTTTACTAATTTTGCAGATGTCTATATTGCGGACACTTCAAGAAGAGAAAGAAATTTGAAATACAATGGATTATAAATTTTCAGAAATTGAAAAAAAGTGGCAGAAATATTGGGTAGAAAACGCCACATATAAAGTTAAGGAAGATTCTTCCAAAAAGAAGTTCTATGTCCTTGACATGTTCCCTTATCCATCAGGAGCCGGTTTGCACGTCGGCCACCCTCTTGGCTATATTGCATCAGATATTTTTGCTAGATACAAACGTCAGCAGGGATTCAATGTCCTCCACCCTATGGGTTACGACTCTTACGGCCTTCCCGCTGAACAGTATGCCATACAGACAGGCCAGCATCCTGCTGTGACAACTGCTAAGAACATCGCCCGCTACCGTGAGCAGCTTGACAAAATCGGGTTCTGCTTCGACTGGAGCCGTGAAGTCCGCACTTGTGAGCCTAACTACTACAAGTGGACTCAATGGGCATTTATCAAAATGTTCAACTCTTACTATGACAACGAGGCCAATAAGGCTCTTCCTATCGAAGAACTTATCGCTAAGTTTGAGAAAAATGGCAATGCCAACGTCAACGCAGCTAACAACTGTGCAGTAAAATTCTCAGCTTCAGATTGGAAGGCTTATTCTGAAAAAGAAAAAAAACAGATTCTTTTGGCATACCGTATAGCTTACTTGGCTGATACAAAAGTAAACTTCTGCCCTGCCCTTGGTTGTGTGCTTGCCAACGATGAGATCAGCGAAGGTGTCAGCGTACGCGGCGGTTACCCAGTGGAGCAGAGAGTGATGCGTCAGTGGAGCTTGAGAGTCTCGGCTTACGCGCAACGTCTACTTGACGGCCTTGACAAAATCGACTGGTCGGATGCTTTGAAGGAAACACAAAAAAACTGGATCGGACGCAGTGAAGGTGCAGAGATGGATTTCGCTGTCAAGGGACAGGATCTCAAATTAAAAATCTTTACTACTCGTTGCGATACTATTCACGGTGTCACTTTCATGGTGCTTGCTCCAGAAAGCGAGTATGTTGCAAAAGTGACAACTGCAGACCAGAAAGTGGCTGTGGATGATTATCTTGCACAGGTAAAACGCAGAACAGAGCGTGAGCGTATTTCAGACCGCCGTGTCAGTGGTGTCTTCTCTGGGTCATACGCAATCAATCCAATCACAGAAAAAGAGATTCCTATCTATATCAGCGACTACGTGCTTGCTGGCTACGGTACAGGTGCCATCATGGCTGTTCCTGCTCACGATTCACGTGACTACGCTTTCGCTAAGCATTTCAACCTTCCTATCATTCCTCTAATCGAGGGAGCAGATGTATCTGAAGAAAGCTTCGACGCGAAGGAAGGAATCATGATGAATTCAGGCTTCTTGAACGGACTTACGGTTAAAGAGGCATTGAAGACAGCTAAGAAGTATATCAAGGAGAAAGGTATCGGAGAAGTCAAGGTGAACTACCGTCTACGCGATGCTATTTTCTCACGCCAAAGATACTGGGGAGAGCCATTCCCTGTATATTACAAGGATGGTATGCCTCACATGCTTGATGAGAGCAAACTTCCTCTTGAATTGCCTGAGGTTTCCGACTTCAAGCCAACAGAGAGCGGAGAGCCACCTCTTGGTCACGCTGAAAATTGGTGTACTCCAGAAGGTTACCCATACGAACTTAACACAATGCCTGGATTCGCAGGTTCGTCCGCTTACTATCTAAGATATATGGATCCGACTAACGACAAGGCGCTTGTGAGCAAGGAAGCAAACCAATATTGGAAGAGCGTCGACTTGTACGTTGGAGGAACAGAGCACGCTACAGGACACTTGATCTACAGTCGTTTCTGGAACAAGTTCTTGTTCGACTTGGGTATCGTTTGCGAGGATGAGCCATTCCGTAAACTGATCAACCAGGGTATGATCCAGGGACGTTCTAATTTCGTATACCGTATCAAAGATACCAACACATTCGTGTCTCTTGGATTGAAGAAGGATTATGATGTCACTCCTATCCATGTCGACGTGAATATTGTAAACAACGACATTCTTGACATCGAGGCTTTCAAGGCTTGGAGACCTGAGTTTGAGACTGCCGAGTTCATTCTTGAAGACGGCAAGTACGTGTGTGGTTGGGCAGTTGAGAAGATGTCAAAGTCTATGTTCAACGTTGTGAACCCTGATGATATTGTAGACAAGTATGGTGCAGACACATTGCGTCTATATGAAATGTTCCTTGGACCAATCGAGCAGTCGAAGCCATGGGACACAAAGGGTATCGACGGTGTGAACAGATTCCTGAAGAAATTCTGGGGCATGTTCTTCACTGGCGACAACTTTGACGTGGTGAAAACAGAGCCAACAGCCGAAGAGCAGAAATCAATCCACAAGCTTATCAAGAAGGTGACGGGAGACGTCGAGACATTCTCATACAACACTTCTATCGCAGCATTCATGATCTGCGCTAACGAACTGACATCGTTGAAATGCAAAAACGCAGAGGTTTTGACTAAGTTTGTCACAGTGCTTGCTCCATTCGCACCTCACATCTGCGAGGAGCTTTACCACTTGCTTGGCAACACAGGTTCTGTTTGCGACGCTCAGTGGCCATCTTATGATGAGAAATTCTTGGTGGAAAGCAGCGTGAAGTATCCTATCTCATTCAATGGCAAAGTGAGATTCACACTTGAACTTCCAGCAGACATGGATAAAGCAGATGTTGAAAAGACAGCTCTTGCTAACGACCAGACAATTAAGCTTCTTGATGGCAAACCAACAAAGAAGGTAATTGTAGTGCCAGGAAAGATTGTGAATATTGTATTCTAAAATTAGATTATCAAATGGAGACAGGAGCTATGGCTTTCTGTCTCCTTTTTTTGTATTATGAATAGATTCTTCATCCTTTTTATCTCAGTTTTAATCTGCAGTTCAGCAATGGCGGCTCAATCGGACGTCAAGGCAATGACTATTGAACAGATGGAGGCAGCAGAGTCGCAAGCATATCTTCAACAAATACTTTCCATTGAGAGTTTTGAGGATGCTGAAGACTGCAAAAATCATAGAAAAGACGCATTAATGTGTGCCAACTATATTCTCAACACCCCTTGCGAGCTGAATGAGAATAGTGATCTCATGTGGATCTACTGTGCACGATACGTCTTGCTTTGGGATGAAAAATCAGATGAAATACTTATCTCTTTTCCTAAAAGTTCAAAAGAATGGATGATATGCCCGGAAATAATGTCAGTATTTCTGGCAGCCTGCACAAAAACGGCAATCGAAGACAAGATCATTCACGTCTACTCTAAAGAGATGCATATAAAAGCAGTGACATCGTGTGTCCAGTATTATATCAAACACAAGAAAATCATGGATATGCTTTGCAAACCCAATATGAAGAAACTTGTGAAAAAGCACAGACGCGGCAAACTGGAGAAATACCTGAGCGACCAATATGAAAAAGAATACGGAAATGGGAAGCCACAAACAGAAAATTTTTTCATCCCCGAATGAGATTGAGGAAGACGCAGGGGAATGCAAAGAAAACAAACACACTTTTAGCTCACTATTTTACGAAAATTCAGATTTACCAAGTTTGTAATAGAGGATTAGACATCTGTAATAGCCAAATTCAATCTATTCTACAAAACAGAAAGATTCCGACACTTTTTAGAACATTCTTCTAAAAATCTTTCAAATTCATTATTTTTATTCCCTTGTGACGCATTTTCTTTCGCATTTTATCTTTTTGCAATAATTTTGCAGTAGAAATTAAACTATTATCATTCATACAAATTATTATGGGCAGAAAAATAGATACTATCTGTGTGCAGGGTGGATATGCTCCGAAAAACGGAGAAAGTCGTCAGATGCCACTTATTCAAAGCACAACTTTCAAATACGAGTCGTCGGATGCAATGGGTAAGCTATTCGACCTTGAGGCATCAGGTTATTTCTACACTCGTTTGCAGAATCCAACAAATGATAACGTTGCTGCTAGAATCGCAGAACTTGAAGGTGGTGTCGCAGGTATGTTGACTTCATCAGGTCAGGCAGCCAACTTCTTCGCAATCTTCAATATTTGTGAGGCAGGCGGACACGTGATTGCATTCAACAACATCTACGGCGGAACATTCAATTTGATCGGAACAACTCTTCCAAAACTTGGAATTGAGGTGACTTTCGTCGGAGAAGATGCCACAGACGAGGAAATCAACGCAGCATTCAAGCCAAACACAAAATTGGTATTCGGTGAGACTATCTCAAATCCTGGCGTTCGTATTTTCGACATCGAACGTTACGCAAAGATTGCTCACGCGCACGGAGTTCCATTGATTGTAGACAACACATTCCCTACTCCAGTGTTCTGCCGTCCTATCGAGTTTGGTGCCGACATCGTCACTCACTCTACCACTAAATACATGGATGGTCATGGAGTCGGCGTTGGTGGAGCCATAGTAGACAGCGGTAATTTCGACTGGGACAAGTATGCCGACAAATTCCCAGGTCTTTGTTCACCAGACCCATCTTACCACGGTTTGACATACACAAAAGCATTCGGCAAAGGTGCATACATCACTAAAGCGACAGCTCAGTTGATGAGAGACTTTGGTTCAATCCAGTCGCCTCAGAACGCATTCTATCTAAATCTTGGTTTACAGTCGCTTCACGTACGTATGAAGCAGCACCACGAGAATGCATTGAAGATCGCAAAATACTTGAAGTCGCTTGACCAGGTGGAGTGGATCAACTATTCAGAACTTGAAAGCGATCCTGACCACGCATTACAGCAGAAGTATTGTCCAAATGGAACATGTGGTGTGATCGCATTCGGTTTGAAAGGCGGACGCGACTTCTCAATCAAGTTTATGGACAGTTTGAAGCTTATCGGCATCGCCACACACGTTGCAGACTGTCACTCATGTGTGCTTCACCCAGCATCTCACACTCACCGTCAGCTTACTGACGAGCAGCTTATCGAGGGTGGCATATCTCCAAATTTGATTCGTTTGTCTGTAGGAATAGAAGATGTTGACGATCTTATTGAAGATATCAAGCAGGCTTTGGCAAAGGCTAAATAAAAATCATTTATAGAAAGCGTAGAGACGGAGCAAAACTCCGTCTCTTTTATTTTTACTCCAACACAATAAAAGTACCAAGACGCTCACTGCATTTATCGCGTCGCCATGAAGGCCATTCTGAGGATTCCGCGGTACATATATCCGAAATGAAAATATTTTTGCTGTAGACGCCAGTGCTTTCCAACTGTTCTTTGCAAGCAGAGGCAATATCTATCAACGGTTTTTGATCTATACTAAAGCCAACGACAAATTGTTCTCCGAACTCCGACGCACATGCAGCGTCGACCTCATAACATTTTCCACATATATGCGGACCCATAGCAGCGATAATATCAGACGGAGAAGAGCCGAACTGCGACCGCATCATCTCGACCGTTTTGCGGACAATCTGTTTCTGTGTCCCCACTCTGCCAGAATGAATGTTAGCCACCACGCGTCTACACTCATCGAAAAGCACAACAGGCACACAATCAGCTGTGCGGATCAAAAGAGGAAGATTGGGGACATCGGTTATTAATGCGTCACAATCTGGAACTTCCGTTCCACGCATAGACTCATCTACAATTTTTATGATATCACTATGTATCTGCCTACAGGAAACAATGTCGGCAGGATGGAAAAAAAGAGAAGAATTGCCAACAAATCTGCAATCGACATTAGTGGAAAATGCCGACATATACCCCTTTTTATCCAATAAATATGTTCGATTTATACCCATATACGCAAAAATAACAAATTAAAATACCTTTTATCAACAAAAAAAACAAAAAAAAGTACCAAAGCAAATAATATTTTTTATATTTGCGACATAATTGAAAACGGAATTAATAAATTTAAAATACAAGATAATGAAGAAGATTTTGTTCGTAAGTGCAGCTGCATTGGCACTTGTACTTTCATCATGCAAGAAGGAGACTCCAGCACAGGTTGAGGCTCCAGCACAGGTTGAAGAGGCAGTAGAAGCCGCTGCAGAGGCAGCTGCTCCAGCAGTAGAGAACGTTGAGAACGCAGTATTGAAGGGTCTTGAGGAGTCATTGAACGCAATCAAGGCTGAGGCAGAGGCTGCTACTAAGGAAGACGTTGCAGGTATCGTAGCTAAGATCACAGAGCTAAAGGCACAGTACGAGTCAGCAAAGGCTAACTTGAACGCTGATGAGCAGGCTGGTTTCGAGGCTGCAGTTAACGCAGTTATCGAGATCCTTAAGACTAAGAACTAATCTTAAGCAAGGAAACAAAGGGACGCTATGGAAGTCTTGCTTACCGTAGCGTTCTTTTTATTATTTACAAACATTAAATTGATTATAAAGATGGCTATTTACATTGTAAACACACAGTCTTCTAACCTAAACGTTAGAAAAGAGCCTAACACATCTTGCGACATCATCGGCAAGTTGGCTAAAGGAACAGAGGTTGAGGTTTCAAGCATCAACAATGGTTGGGGAACAATCAGCTTCAACGGTCAGACAGGTTACGTTTCTGCAGACTATCTAAAGTTGAAGGAAGTTTCTGACGATGCTCTTGACGCATTGAAGTTCTAATCTGAATAAGATTTCAAAACTATATAATCGCTGGTCATTATAATGGCTGGCGATTTTTTTGCACTTTAACGTGCTATCTCAGAGCAAATTTTCACATCTCATAGCAAATATTCTCCCAAAACATTTGCATATATCAAAAAAAGCCGTACCTTTGCATCGTTTTTGAAAAACGACCAAAGTTGGATCGGTAGCTCAGTTGGTAGAGCAACAGACTCTTAATCTGTGGGTCGTGGGTTCGACCCCCACCCGGTTCACTAAACAAGACGAAAGTCTTGGAGAGATGTCAGAGTGGTCGAATGAGCCGGTCTTGAAAACCGGTGTACTCGTAAGGGTACCGGGGGTTCGAATCCCTCTCTCTCCGCAAGATCTGAAGTATAACATATCAATTGCGAATCAATTGGTATGTTATTTTTTTTACCCCATATCACTATTTCCAACAGCAAATATCAAAATAAAAAACATCATGAAACATATTTTATTGTCTTTAAGTTTAATTTTAGGATTCAACTCCGCAACATACGCTTTAGATGGAGCTGGAACTCAAGAAAACCCTTTCAAAATCAGCACATCAGACGATCTTTTCCTATTCTCAGACACTGTCAGAGCAGGATTCGACTCTGCTTACGCTATTCAAACCGCAAATATTCTACTAGAGAAGGAATGGATACCATTTGGAGATAAAAACTATTATTATAAAGGAACTTATGATGGCCAGCATTTCGAAATACAGAATCTAACAATTAACAATGACACTCTAAACAAAATTGCTTTTTGTGGATTAGCTTTCCATGCGACACTAAAAAACATCACACTTAAAGACTGCAATCTGTCGACAAAAGGCAGCTATGCCGCAGGAATATGTAACGACGCTCAATATTCCACTATTGACGGATGCAGTGTGGAAGGCACTATTGCAGCCAAATCATGCTGTGCTGGTATTATAGCACAAACAGGATATAATTCCGTCATCAAGAATTGCACTAACAAAGCATCCATTACAGTAGAAGAAGACCATGCGGGAGGAATCAGCGGTATAGTTCAAAACGGCTCAATCATCTTCAATTGTTTTAACGAAGGAAACATCACAGGGAGAAAATATTTGGGTGGTATCGTAGGAGACATATACTATGCAAGTCTTGCATATTGCGGCAACGTCGGCAATGTGACCGATATTTCAGGGAAAGGATATCATATTGCAGGTATAGCGAGTGATTTGAAAGGCACAAAAATGACATGTTGTTATAATACAGGTATAATCAAAGGTGGCGAATATCAAATTGGAGCTTTGGCCGCTGGAAATAGTGCATCAAACTCAACTTTTGACAACTGTTTCTACAAAGAAAATTGTGCATCTTATGGCGACGGCACCAAAACCTATGCATTGGGTGTAAGAAAAGGTTATGTGCCTCAGGATGACAGCGAACGCTCAGTCACTACTTTTGACAATGATGAAATGATTTCCTCGGGAGCATTGTGTTACATGTTGAACAAAAACATCCCTAACGACTCAATTGCATGGTTCCAGAAATGTGGTGAAGGATATCCGAAAACAGACTCTACTCTCGGAATTGTATATGTAGCGACGGAATTGAATTGTGACTCTTCTTTCAATAGCAACACCACATTCCAAAACACAAAGCCAGACAATATCATTGTACCTGATCATATTTACGATCGATACACATGCAAGGTTTGTGGACATATTGACCCTAATTATGTGGCACAGACAAATGGAGTATATGAAATAGGAAACGCGGATGAACTAATGTGGTTCTCTTCTTTCGTTAACGATGGGCATAACAATGCGAATGCGAAATTGAACAACGATATCAAATTGAATGACATTTCCATTGACAGCGTCTTGACTGATTCATCAATCAGTCTCAACATTTGGACAGAAATTGGCAAAGAAAATCCCTACTCTGGAACATTTGACGGACAAGGGCACTCTATAGTTGGACTTTATTTAACTTATGACACTAATAAAGATTACACTTACGCTCAAAGAATAAAAATGGCAGGCAACGGTCTGTTTGGAACTCTTGACAATGCGGTAGTCAAAAACGTAAACATCAGGGATTCGTATATAAGAGGCATAGAGAGCATAGGTGCCATTGCAGGCCGCGTAATGAGCAATGTCATCATAGACAACTGTCACAATCATGGAACCGTTTACGGAGAATATCAAGTAGGTGGTATAGTTGGCACAATAAAAGGCAACAACAACAACATATTAAATTCTTCCAACTCAGGATTGGTAACAAATGGAGACAATGAATACAATGAAGGAAATCTGGGAGGAATAATCGGAAATATTGTAAGCGATGAAGGAGATTCTACATACGTGAAGAATTGCTTCAACAAAGGCATTCTTTCAGGAGGATTATTTGTTGGTGGCATAGTCGGTTACTGTTTGTCCTATACAGACATTAACGCTTGTTACAACATAGGAGAAATCACAGCAAATGGAAACAGTGCTGGCATTATATTCTTCTCTAACAATGTGGATTACAAAATGACACAATGTTTCAATATGGGTCAAATAACCAATGTTTCTACTAGCACAAGAAACAACAAGAAAGAAGCTCTATGCAACGGTGCTGATGATCCAGAGACTTGCTTAAACAACTACTACCTGAATGGAGACATTTCTTCATCTGTCGGCACAGCAATGAATCTTGATCAGTTCACTAATGGAGAAGTATGCTATAAGCTGAATAATGGCATAACTGACGGCTCTCAGCCATACCGCCAAAACCTATCAGAAATCCGTGGAGAAGTTCCAAATGACTATCTTGCCAACGACTCTATAGACAAGCACCCGGTATTGGATAAGGAGCACCGTGTCGTCTACTTCGACAACACATATTACAACTTCTTTGACCCAACTTCACTCAACGACAAAGTGGCATACAAAATGCCATCAATACATACAGAGGGCAAAGAAATCGTTATTATCGGAGCAGACGGAATGATTTCACTCTATGATATAACAGGCCATTGTCTTTTGAAGAAAGCAAACAAAGACATTCAAAATGAGATTCGTTTGAATGTTTACAAATCAGGTATATATATGATTGCTATCAACGACAATATATACAAGATAATTGTCAAATAATAGACATCAATTCAAAAACATAAAAAGCTTCGATTGTATGACTGCAGTCGAAGCTTTTATTTATATTAATCTTTATAAATCTGCAGATACCCATTTTTAGGTATCATACATTTTCCTTAAAACCACTATCTTTGCATTAAAATACAAGTGGATTATGAAGGCTTTGAAAATGTATGAGGCGGGAGACAAGATGATCAGTCTCATACGCGACAATTACAATATTCTACAGTCGCTAAACTCGTTTGGCATCTCTCTTGGTTTTGGTGACAAAACAGTGGATGAAACCTGCCGTGCCAACAACGTTGACACCACTACTTTTCTCGCTGTCGTGAATTTCACCATCAACGGCACTCACGAATACGACCTTGGAAAATTGTCCGCCTCTACCCTGCTCCGCTATCTCACTGCCGGACACAGTTACTATCTGGACTACCAATTGCCTTTTGTTAGACGTGAACTCGCTCTTGCTATCAATGAAAACGACAATGTCGGCAAATTGATTCTGCAACTCTACGACCAATACTCACGTGAGATTCATAAACACATGAATTATGAGGACAAGACATTGTTCCCATATATAGAGAAACTTCTTCAAGGAGAAGCGTCCACAACCTACAACATCGACACTTTCGCCAAACATCATGCAGAAGCTGATAAAAGTTTGAAGGAGTTGAAAAGCCTCATCATCAAATATTTCCCCACAGATGCGACCACAAGCAACGGGTTGACTTCTGCTCTTTATTTCATCTACAACAACGAGGATTGGCTTGCCAACCACCAAGAGGTGGAGGATAAAATTTTCGTTCCGCTGATTCGTAAAATAGAAAATGATCTCAAATCCGAACGCCTGACCAATGCAATTTCAGTTTTTGCAAACGCTGACCCTGAGGCAAACACCAACGAAACAATTTCTGAACGTGAAAAGGATGTAATTATAGCTGTGGTTCAGGGAATGAGCAACAAAGAAATTGCTGAACATCTTTGTATTTCAGTGAATACTGCGATCACACACAGAAAAAATATTGCAAGAAAGCTTCAAATCCATAGTCCTGCCGGATTGACTATCTATGCTATCGTAAACGGATTGGTGGACATTGATGCGTTGAAAAAATAATTGGCAGTTGACCATTAGCCATTTGCCATAAGCTGTTTCGCTTTTATTTCGTCTTTTCCCAACTGTTTTTTTAGGTCCTCTACAGAATTAAATTTTATACTTTCTCTGATTCTCTCCATAAAACATACATTCACTTTTTTTCCATAAATATCATCAGAGAAATCAAACAGGTAAGCCTCAACACTTATTTTCCCCGTGTTGACGGTGGGGCGTGAACCTATGTAGAGCATTGCATCATAGAGATGGGAATCCACTGCCACACGTGCCGCATACACTCCATCTTTTGGCAACATACGGCTATCATCATAAGCTATGTTGGCAGTGGGGAAACCTATTGTTCTGCCAACCTGAAATCCTTTCACTACAGTCCCAGCCAGTGAATATTCTCTGCCTAACAACTTTGCGGCTTTTGCAACGTCGCCTTCTGAGATCGTTTTTCTCACCACCGAAGAACTGACATTTATTCCGTCGATCACCAATGGAGACGATTGGACAACCTCTATTCCTATCTCTTTTCCAAACCTTACATAATCTTCGAATTTCTCACTGCGATTATGTCCGAAACGATGATCGTAGCCTATCATAAGGCAACGGACATTCAACTTGTCGTGAAGCAGACGCATAAACTCCTGAGCCGTAAGCATGGAAAGATCTTGTGTGAATTCCGTCATCACAACATAATCCACTCCCGTATCCTTCAAAAGAGCGATTTTCTCGTCTGCGGTGGTAAGCAAAGATGGAATATAATCCGAATGGAGCACCTGACGTGGATGCGTTCGGAATGTCAGCACAGCGGATGCAAAGTCCCTCTTTTTCGCTAATTCCGACAATTCTGACACCAAATAACGATGTCCGAGATGCACACCGTCAAAGAAACCGATGGTAAGAGCCAAAGGCCTTTCTATTTTGGAATTGAATATGTCGATTACACTTGTCATCTATTATAATAATGCGGGCAGGTTTGAGACCTGCCCCTACATAAAATCAAATCAAAAGTTCGGAAGGAGATAACCATTCTGATTAGCAAAGATATTATCGATGCTATTTATTTCAAGGAATGTGTTACCGCCACCCGCCTGGCTTCCACTGATGTAAACCACCCTATCATGGAATTTTAGGAAACCATCCTCGATAAGCATCTTAAGAGCCGCGAAGAAATAGTGTCGATTATCCTCTCTTGGAGCCAGATAGATCGGAATGACTCCATACGACAACGCCAACTGACGAATCAGTCGCTCCTTATAGCATATTGCCAACACGGTGATGTCGCCACGATACGCAGCTATAAATCGAGCTGTTCGACCTGTTATACTGTCGGTCACGATTGCCTTTGTGTGAAGCAGTTCCGCCGAGCGGGCAGCCTGTTCAGTAAGATATGAAGTGATATCATCCTTTCCCGTCGCCAACGGCACTTTGATATCATTGTCTTTCAATTTGGTTTTCTCCGACTCTTCCGCAATCTTACTCATTGTTGCGACCGCCTCGACAGGATATTTGCCATAAGCCGTCTCTCCGCTTAGCATCAATGCGTCGGTGCGGTAGAAGATAGCATTTGCGATATCAGTCACCTCAGCACGGGTAGGACGTGGATTTTTAATCATAGAGTGAAGCATCTGAGTAGCCACAATCACCGGTTTGCGGGCCACCACACACTTACGGATAAGCACACGTTGTATGCCAGGGATTTTCTCCTGTGGCACCTCTATACCCAAGTCGCCACGGGCAATCATCACTCCATATGCAGCCTCAAGAATCTCATCTATATTGTCTACACCCTCTTGATTCTCAATCTTTGCGATGATCTTGATAGGGCTGTTATGTTCATCAAGAATCTGCTGAATGTCAAGGACATCCTGTTTTGAGCGGACAAAAGAGTGGGCTATGAAATCCACATCATTCTCAATAGCGAAAAGGATATTCTGTTTGTCTCTCTCTGTAAGCGACGGAAGGTTTATCCTCACTCCTGGCACATTGACACTCTTGCGTGATCCAAGTTCACCTTCATTCTGTGCCTCGCAAGTAAGACAAGTATCGTTCTTGCTCAACACCATGACGTCTATTTCACCGTCGTCAAAAAGGATATGGTCGCCCACCTTGACATCCTTCACAAAGTCCGGGTAAGTGACATAGATTTCTCCTGGCTTGCTCTTTTTCGCAGCGTCGCCAGCAATCTTTATTATATCACCGCTCTTGATCTGGATTTTTTCGTTGCCTTCCTCACCTTCGATAATAGTGGTACGGACCTCAGGACCCTTTGTGTCCATAAGGATACCTATTTCAGGCGAGACTGCCCGCACATTATTTATGATACTAAGAAATCCTTCGGCACTTAGGTGAGCTGAGTTCATTCTCACCACATTCATTCCGTTCTTCCACAATTGACGGATAAAATCCACGTCGCAGCGTTTATCGGAAACAGTGGCTATGATTTTCGTTTTTTTTGCCATTTTCAGATGTTGGGGTTATTCTTTATCTTCTTCCTTCGATTTGTTATACTCGATCAGAGCCTCTATAGCAAGTCTGTATGAATCCATACCGAATCCAAGGATTGTGCCCCAGCATGCAGCAGTAAGGAATGACTTATGGCGAAACTCCTCTCTCTTGTGAGTATTGGAGATATGCACCTCTATCACTGGACATTTGATGGCACGGATAGCGTCTGGGATAGCCACTGAAGTATGAGTGTAAGCTCCGGCATTTAGGACAATGCCGTCTGAAATGAATCCAGTCTCCTGAATAGTGTCAATAAGTTCACCCTCGACATTCGACTGATAGTATTCGATGTTCACATCAGGGTAACGTGACTTCAACACATCCAAATAGTCTTCAAATGATTGACTTCCGTAAATAGTTGGTTCTCTCTTGCCCAAAAGATTAAGATTGGGGCCATTAATAATAATGATATTCATTCCTTTATACGATGTGTTACAAAAACGTCGCAAAAATAAGTTTTTTTATCCAAGTGGCAAAAAATCATCTTATATTTGTGCAAAATATGCGATTATGAATATAGATAAATTCCGTCATCAGCCAATGGTTCGCGACTATGAGCAATACCTCATTGTCGAGCGGTCGTTGAGTGGCAACACCAAAGACGCGTATCTGGAGGATTTGGCGAAATTGCTATCATATTTTGCGACGGAGAACATTGAGGCTGAGAATGCCACGCTCACTGACCTGGAGTGTTTCGTGACATCGTTGGTGGAATTGGGTATTTCTGCCCGTTCACAGGCAAGAATAATATCAGGTATCAAATCATTCTATAAATTCCTCATATTGGAAGACGCAATATCCGACGACCCCACTGAGTTGCTTGAATGCCCGTCGCTCGGCCGACATCTGCCGGAAGTGCTTTCCATTGAGGAGATAGACGCGATCGAAGCCCAGATAGACACATCCACCCCTACTGGCAGGCGTAACCTTGCGATCGTAGAGATGCTCTACAGCTGTGGGCTGCGTGTGAGTGAGCTATCAAATCTTAAAATTTCCAACCTCGCCCTCGATCAAGAATTTATCAGTGTCTTCGGTAAGGGAGACAAACAGCGTCTGGTGCCAATAGGAGAAGGCAGCATAGACATTGTGAAGGATTGGATCAACGACCGTATGGAGATGGACAATGTGAAAGACAGTGAGCGAGACTATCTATTTCTTTCCAATCGTGGCAAACACATCTCACGCATAACTATTTTCGTATTAATCAAAGATTTGGCAGAAAAGGCTGGTATCACAAAAAATATCAGTCCACACACATTCCGCCACTCTTTCGCCACTCATCTATTGGAAGGTGGAGCTGATCTCCGCAGCATTCAGGAGATGCTCGGACACGAATCAATCCTGACCACGGAAATCTACACTCATATCAATGTCGACCATCTGCGCGACCAGATCATGCAGTATCATCCACATTGCAAAGGGAGTAAATGATTGATGGCTGTGTCGGTATATAGACATCATAAATCGAACAAACCGGCAACCAAATGTACGATGTCTGCGACACCATACATTTTGGAATCGGAATCGGGGATTAAACAGATTTACAATTCATAATCAATCGAAAATCATTATATTTGCAGAGTAAATTGAATAAGAGAGCATTATGATAAAGCCATATCCGATAGGACGACAGGATTTCAAAGCCATCATTGAGGATGGTTATGCATACGTCGACAAGACTGAACGAATGTATGAGATGATAAAGAATCGTACATTCGTGTTCCTTTCACGTCCTCGTCGTTTCGGTAAGTCATTGCTTATCAACACGCTCCAACAATATTTCGAGGGAAACAGAGAGCTCTTCAAGGACCTGAAAATAAGTAGGTTGGAGAAGGACTGGATCAAATATCCCGTCTTTAGGTTTGATATGAGTTCGTATAAGGATCTTCCTGTAGAATCCATGTCTTATGCGATCTCAAATGCCATTTCCAAATATGAAAAAGAATATTCGATTAAATCTTCGGATAAATTAGGAAATGGCGAGCGTTTCAAAAACGTAATTGAAGCAGCATACAAGCAGACCGGCCGCAAAGCTGTGGTCTTGATCGACGAATATGATTCTCCGTTGTTGGCTCATCTTCACGATGGAAAATTAGCTGATGTAAAACCAGTTCTTCAGGAGCTGTATCAGCAGGTGAAGGTGAACGAACAGTTTGAGCAGTTTGTCTTTATCACAGGAATATCTAGATTCTCTCAAGTTTCCATCTTCTCCACGCTCAACAATCTGGTGAATATATCTATGGATCCCCGTTTTGATGACATTTGTGGAATCTCATCAGATGAACTTCTTGAGAATTTTAAAGATGGAATTAGTCAGTTGGCAGAACGATACGATTGTACATTTGATGAAATGTATCTAAAGCTGAAAAACAAATACGACGGCTATCATTTTTCCTATGATTCAAAAGATATCTTTAATCCACTCAGCGTCTTGTCTTCGTTGGATTTCAAAGATTTGAAAAACTTCTGGTTTGAGACAGCCACGTCTTCCTACGTGATAGACCATCTGAAGAAGCACAATGCCCAGATACTTGATTTTGAAGGCGTACAAATGTTTGAATCCGGATTCTATGCGTCGTATGAGGATGAGAGAAGTGTTTATCCTCTTCTTTACCAGGCTGGATACCTTACGATTAAGGATTATGACAGGGAGTCGGATGTCTATACTCTCTCTTATCCCAATAGTGAGGTTCGTGTTTCCATGTTGGAGGTCTTGATGCCGTCGTGGGTAGGATGCAGCACAGATGACGGAAAAATCAACATGCAAAAATTCTATTTTGCTCTCAAAGCAGGCAGAATCGACGATGCGTTTGAACTGCTGAAGGAATTTTTCCTGCAGATTCCAAACGTGCTCAACAATAAGAATGAGAAACATTTCCAGACGGTTATCTACGTCTTGTTCCGTTGGCTTGGTTTCTACACTCAGTCGGAGGTCAACACGTCGAAAGGCAGATTGGATTGTATCCTGTTCGCTCCAAAACAGATTTTCATCATCGAATTCAAGGTGGATGAGAGTGCGGAAAAAGCTCTCACCCAGATAAATGAAAAGGGTTATGCCGACCCTTATCGCACGGATGGCAGACCAATCATTAAGATCGGAGTCAACTTCTCAAGCGAGGAGAGAACGATTGAAGGATGGAAAGTGGAAGAAGAATTAAAAGTTAAGAATTAAAAGTTAAGAATCTTCACCACCGTCGAATGATTAATTATATTTGATTTCTTGGCGATTCCAACAATGTTGGTGTCGGGGATGAGAATGACTGATGATTAGCGATTGATGTTCAACAATTAAATGGAGATATAAATCCAAATATTCAGAGCAATTAAACAAATCACATAATCCATTGGCATAACCCAAATTGTTTGTATTTTTGTAGTTGAATACGCACTAAATTATGAAACACTTACGACAATGACTATGAAACAAACAATTATATTCATATTTCTACTGTTATTTGCATCAGCGACGTCGGGACAAACCATATTCCGCATACAGGATGAGACTCAGCTTCTGCATCTGCCTGAACTGAATGATGATTATTTCAAAGGAGCAGACAGATCAATAGAAGAGCTTATCGACATCACCAACCGTATGCCAGGAAATTCTGCAGCCTACATGCAGCTTTGCTATAAACTGAAACGTGAAGAGCGTCATGAGGAGGCTGTAGACGCGATCAAACAGGCAATGCGTGCCAACCCAACTAACAAAGACCTTATCAACATGGCTGGAGCTATACTTCTTCACAACCACCAATACGAGGATCTTGAGAAAATATGCCAGATTGCGTTGAGCCGCGATCCTAAACTCGCAGATGCCTACAATATCCTTGGCATTATCGCCCAAGAAAAGGGTGAAAATGCCAAAGCCACCTACCATTTCAACCACGCTTTGCAAATCAAAAAGAAAAAATACAACGCTATTAAATTCAACCTTGCAAACGCTGAACGCTCGTCTGGAAACTATGCTGTCGCAATCGAACTTTATCAGAAAAGTCTGAAGAAATTCATGGCAGACAAGAATTTCGTCTCCGCCAAAAACTTCCGTTTCTACCAGCCGACGAAAGCGTGGGTCTACAACAATATCGGACTGACTCTTACAATGGCCGGCGAACACAGCAACGCATTGGTGGAATACCGGAAATCGTTGAAATACAGCAAGAATCCGGCACGCACTTATAACGGCATGGCTTGCACCCATTACGAACTCGGACAAGTGGACTCTTGTATCAAATATCTTAACTTGGCTATTGAAGCAGCCCCTAAATACGCGTCGCCTTATAAGAATCTCGGCAACGTCTACTATGAGCAAGGCAAATACAGCAAGGCTCTGCCATTATATGAAAAAGCGTATGCTATCGACAAAGACGACGAATGGTTGCTGTGCAAAATCGCATCTACTCATAAAAACCTGAAACAATATGAAAATGCCATCGACTTTTTCTCAAAAGCGATTCTGATCGACAAAACAGACCACGAAGCCTACTACCAGATAGGCCTCTGCTACCACCGTCTTGAAGATACCGCAAAAGCCCAGGAATTTTTCAGAAAAGCTGAAAGATTAGGCAATACATCAGCCAAAGGATGGGTCAGAAAATAAAAAGGGGAACGAACCAATAAATTCTATCTTATTCTTTTGCATTTAAACATATATCGCTTACCTTTGCGACAAATTTGTTTAACAATCCTGTTAATGACAGAGAAAGAAGATAAAATGAATGTGGAGAAAGCCATTCTAGACGCTGCCACAGAAGAATTCCTCAGCAAAGGTTTTTCTGGTGCGCGTACCGTGGCTATAGCAGAAAAAGCAGGAGTCACACACGCTATGCTCCACTATTATTTCCGCACTAAAGAGAAGCTTTTCGAGTGTATTATAGACACTGTGATCAAAGAACTGATCGACTCCGTGACCGAAGCCTACAAACGTCAGGATGCATCTCTAAGTTTCGAAGACCGAGTGGTGGCAGTGATGAACGCGCATCTCGACTTCATCATCGCCAATCCAAAGCTTCCATCTTTTCTGTTTATGGAGATATTTCCGTCGACAGAAAACTTCAACCTGATCAAAGAGAAAGCGTCATCCGCATTAGGACCACTCAACACTCAATTAAAAGAGGCTCTTGAATGTGCCAACAACAATGAAGAGATTGACAACATTTCTCTTCCCATGCTTATTTCCGATGTGGTGACACTCAACGCAGCCACCGCCATATCGTCTCAACTTGCCACAAAACTCCTGAATATAACAAAAGAAGAATATGTGGCAATGAGAAAGCAGGAAAATGAGATTTTGATTAGAAAAAGGCTAAAGAAGTAGCAAAAAAAATAGTACTTTTGCGACTGAAATTATTTTGATATGCAGATTAAAAAAATAAATGTCGGACTTGATGCAGGTAGCACAACGTTGAAAATTGTCGCCACCAATGAGGAGAATGAAGTGCTGTTCACAGACTATAACCGACATAACGCAGACATACCAAAAGCGCTCGCTGATTCACTAGAACGCTTAAAAGCAAAAATCGGTGCCGACGCTACTGTCAGATTCCAAGCGACTGGTAGTGCGGGAATGGGGCTGTGCGAACGTCTTGGATTACCTTTTATTCAGGAAGTTGTAGCGGCGACAGAAGTCGTACTGAAAAAATACCCAGAGACAAAAACTCTTGTAGACATCGGAGGAGAAGACACTAAAATGATCTTCTTCAACCACAATATGCAGGCTGACATCCGTATGAACGGAAACTGTGCTGGCGGAACAGGAGCGTTCATCGACCAGATGGCTATGATCCTTGGTGTCTCTGTCGCAGAGTTGAGCGACATGGCCCTCCGCGCGAAAGCAATACATCCCATCGCAAGCCGTTGTGGTGTGTTCTCCAAAACTGACATTCAGAATCTTATCGCACTCAATGTTTGCCGCGAGGAGATAGCAGCAAGTATATTCAATGCTGTTGCGACGCAGGTGCTCTCAACCCTATCCCGTGGAATGGACATCTTGCCTAAGGTTTTCTTGTGCGGTGGTCCGTTCGCATATATCCCAGCTTTGAGGAAAATTTTCCAGAAGAAGATGGACATGACTGATGACGACGTCATCTACTCTGAATACTCGAATGTCATTCCAGCCCTCGGCGCGAGTCTTGCCATAAAAGACGACGTCAAATACAAGAGCCTCAACGATTATATTACTCTTCTAAATAATTCCGACAAATCTGCGATCAAGATAAAGAGATCTGGTCTGCAGCCTCTATTCGCGTCGCAAAAAGAACGAGACGAATGGGAAAAAGAGAAGAGCCAAAACAAAATCGAAAACGCAGCAATCGCCGACATCAAGGACGATGTATGCTATATAGGAATCGACTCAGGAAGTACCACGACAAAGGTTGTGGCTATGGATGAGGACGAGAAAATTTTCTTCACATTCTATAAGAAAAGTTCAGGTCGTCCGTTGGAGACGGTGTGCGAGGGTCTGCAGAAGTTGGAGGCTGAGGCTAAATCCGCAGGCAAAAACCTTATTGTAAAGGCCGCTTGTTCTACAGGATATGGTGAAGACCTGATAAAGACCGCCTATGGTCTCGACTACGGTATGGTGGAGACAATCGCCCACTACACCGCCGCACATAAGTTAAATCCTAACGTCTCTTTCATCCTAGACATCGGCGGACAAGACATGAAAGCCATCTTTGTGGAGAACGGGACAATCAACAGACTGGAAATCAACGAGGCATGCTCCAGCGGATGCGGTTCATTCATCGACAGTTTCGCGGCATCACTCGGATATCCTATCGAACAATTCGTGGAGAAAGCCTTGCAAAGCACAAATCCGCAAGATTTAGGCACACGATGCACCGTCTTCATGAACTCCAAAGTGCGTCAGTGTGTACGTGAGGGAGCCACTATCGAAGACATTTCCGCAGGTCTTGCCTACTCTGTGGTCGGCAACTGTCTATATAAAGTATTGAAGCTTAAAGACGCGAGTGAATTAGGCGACCACATTGTGCTTCAAGGAGGAACGATGCGCAACAAAGCTGTTGTGAGAGCGTTCGAAAACAGCATAAAGAAGACTGTGACTGTATCCAACTATCCCGAACTGATGGGTGCGTATGGAGCGGCACTTTATGCAAAACGTATGGGTGCGGACAACCGTCGTGAACTATCCACGATGGCAAAAACATGCGAATACACAGTAGAGCCATTCAGATGTGTGGGTTGCGAGAACAACTGCCACGTATTGAAAAATATATTCGCCAACGGAAAAGTGTTCTACTCCGGCAACAAATGCGAGAAAGTCTACACCAACAAAGGTGAAGACGAAAGAGTCACCGGATTCAACATGAGCCTATACAAGAGCGAGTTGGCATTCAAGAAGAACATACGTCTTGCAGAGTCACACGGACATTCGTCTGAGAAGCCATTGACAATCGGTATTCCTCGAGTACTTGGAATGTTCGAAGACTACCAGTTCTGGTACACTCTCTTTACATTGTGTGGCATCAAAGTTGTGACAAGCCCACGATCATCATTCAAAATGTATGAGAAGGGACTTAACACAATCATGGCCGACAATATCTGTTTCCCTGCCAAACTTGTGCATGGACACATCTTCGACCTGATGGATAAAAAGGTCGACAGAATATTCTATCCATACGTAATATACGAGAAGAGAGACGGCAAGAATGAAAACAACACATTCAATTGCCCTATCGTTGCCGGATACAGCGATGTCATCAAATCAGCCATCGATCCAGCGGAGAAAAGCAATATTCCTGTGGACAGTCCGATTATCTCCTTTAAGGATGAAAAGCTCTTGAAAAAAGCCTTGAAATCATATCTGAAGGAGATTCTGGGCAAAGATTTTTCAGAAAAAACATTCAAAGAGGCTTTCGTTGCTGCGGTCGACGCAAAAAACACATTTGAAAACACATTGGCTGAAAAAGCACAGCAGACACTTCAAAAGGCAAAACAAAACGACCGTATGGTGATTCTGCTTGCCGGTCGTCCATACCACAACGACCCGCTCATCCAGCACAAAGTGTCGGAAATCATGACGTCATTCGGAATAGATGTTGTGACGGAAGACGTGGCGAGAGGTGTGGATGATTCCAACAAAGAGACCCATATAATTCCGCAATGGAGTTATGTGAACCGTATCATACGCGCGGCAAGGATGGTGGCGGAGAGCAAAGACAATATCCACTTCGTTCAGCTGACAAACTTCGGTTGCGGACCTGACGCTTTCATCCTTGACGAAGTCGGAGACATATTGCGTCGCTACGGCAAGAACCACACAATCCTGAAAGTAGACGACGTGAACAATGCCGGCTCACTGCGTTTGAGAATCCGTAGTTTGGTGGAGAGCATCAAATTCAAACGCCATACAGAAGCAACAAAGAAAGAGTTCAAAACGACTCCTGAATTCACAGTTCTCGACAAGAACAAGAAGGTGTTGATTCCATTCTTCTCTGAATTCCATTCCCCTATCATTCCGCCAATGTTTGAGTTGATGGGATATGAGGTGGAGAGTCTTCCTCCTGGCACTCCAGAGAGTGTGAAAGCGGGATTGCAATACGCCAACAACGAAGTTTGCTACCCAGCGACACTTGTTGTGGGAGACATGATAGCAGCATTGCGAAGTGGCAAATACGACCCCAATAACATAGCATTCGCTGTCACACAGACAGGCGGTCAGTGTCGTGCCACAAACTATATCGCGTTAATCAAGAAAGCTTTGTTGGCTGCAGGCTACGACAATATTCCAGTGGTGTCTATCTCAGTGATGAACACCATCAACGAGCAGAGCGGATTCCAGCCAAACATCAAAAAGGCAATCCGTCCTATCCTCCACTCCGTGCTATTTGTTGAGGCTATTGCAAAGATGTATTATGCCACAGCGGTAAGGGAGAAAGAGGAAGGCAAGGCAAAAGAATTGAAGGATAAATACATGAAGAAATATGTTTCCATTTCCACAAGTGGAGACAAGAAAACCATTCTCAACCTATTACGTGAAGCGGCAAATGAGTTCAACGCTGCGGCATCCGACAAAAAGGTGCCACGCATAGGAGTGGTGGGAGAGATCTTCATCAAATACAACAGTTTCGGAAACCAGCACGTTGTGGATTGGTTGGTGAGCGAAGGCATCGAGCCTGTGATTCCAAGCATAATCGAGTTTTTCAGCCAATACTTCCCTAATGCGAAGTTCAACAGAAGGAACAACTTGGAGAAGGTGTCAATCTGGCGACGTATGATCAACAACGTATTGGAGAAGAAACTTGTCAGCCTGCTGAATGAATTCGACAAAGCAGCGTCAGCATTCAGATACTACGAGAAGAGCACAGACATCAACCATGAGATGGAGAACGCAGCCAAGATAGTCTGTCCAGCCGCACAGTTTGGCGAAGGATGGCTTATTCCAGCCGAATTTGTCTCGTTTGCACAACGAGGCATCAACGCAGCAGTGAGTCTGCAGCCATTCGGATGTATCGCCAACCATGTCATAAGCAAGGGAATTGAAAGGAAAGTGAAAAAGATGTATCCGGATATGAATCTTCTATTCCTTGATTTCGACGGTGGTGTGAGTGAGGTGAACGTTCTCAACCGTCTGCATTTCTTGGCAAGACAGGTGAAGATGGCAAATGACTGATAGCAAAATGTAAAATAATAGAAAAAGACGGGAGAAATGAAGTGCACCCCAAAAGTTAGACAAAAAACTTTAGGGGTATATTTATGTCAGAAAGGGAAAAAAGACAAAAGCATGGAAAGAAAGAGTTGCAGAAATACATGCGACTGCTGAGCAAAGGAACGAGCATCAATGAGATATCGAGTAAGTATGGAATTAACCACGTCCGGTTAAAAGTTTTGTGGGAACAATATCCGAAGGAAGGAGATGGTATTCTATGCCGCAAGCGAAATGTGATGTCAGATTATGCATTAAAACGGCAAACAGTGGAGGATATATGTAAAAACCATATAACTTTGGCGTCAGCTTCGTTAAAGTATGGAGCAAGTGCGAGCAGCATAGGAGTCTGGTTAAAGCAATACAGGACGGAAGGGCTTGCCGCATTAAAAGAAAAAAAGAAACGAGGAAGACCGCCAGGAATGGGAAGACCGAAGAAGAACAGCAGACCTCTGACAGAGTTAGAAAGACTCCAGAAGGAGAACCAGGAACTCAAGACAGAGATTGCACTGCTAAAAAAAGTGAGAGCCTTAGTAGAGGAAAGAGAATCCCGACTAAGAGGGATTGGGTGCAGGCCATCGAAGGACTAAGGCATGAAGGGCATCCATTGGAGTATATGCTCCAAAGGGTCAAGATGGCACGCTCTGTATTCTATTATCATCTTAAACGTCTCGATGCCAAAGACAACTACGATGATGTCAGAGACAGGATAAGACTCATATACAGAGAGAATTACGGGCGATATGGGTACAGAAGAATCTGCTATGCGTTGCGTAATGAAGGGTTGGGAATCAACCACAAGACTGTGCAGAGACTGATGGCTCAGATGTCGCTCCAGGCAAAACGCAAGAAACGTCATTACCACTCTTATAAAGGAGAGATTGGAAAGGTGGCTCCTAATATTATAGACAGGAATTTTGAAGCCACAGGACCAAACCAGAAATGGACGACCGACGTCACTCAGGTGTCCATACATGACGAGAAGTTGTACCTCTCACCAATATTGGATATGTTTAACGGTGAGATTGTCGCATACACCATATCCAGGAGCCCTAATCTGAAGATGGCCACTGACATGCTCAAGTCCGCCTTCAGGAAACACAAGGATCTTGACGGCCTTGTGATGCACTCTGATCAGGGATGGCACTACCAGCACGGGGCGTTCCAGAAGTTGCTCAGGGACAACGGCATTACACAAAGCATGTCCCGTAAAGGAAACTGTCTTGACAATGCTATGATGGAGAACTTCTTCGGACTTATGAAGAACGAACTTTTATACGTCAACGATTTTGACTCTGTCGTTCAGTTTAAGTCTGAACTTAAAAAATATATATCTTGGTACAACAACAAGAGAATCAAACTTAGATTAAACGGCTTGAGCCCGGCACAATACCGAGCCCAATTCTTTAATATTTAATTTTTTTCCGTCCAACTTTTGGGGTGCACTTCATAAAACCCGTCTTTTTATTTATGACTGTCCAATAAAGTTTTTTGCGTTATGGTAGCACCAGCAGGGACATCACGAGTGACCCAAATATTACCTCCTACGACAGCACCCTCACCTATTGTGATTCTGCCAAGGATGGAAGCGTTGGAGTATACAATAACATTATCTTTAAGGACAGGATGACGCGGTATGCCTTTTATTGGATTTCCATCGTTGTCTAACGAGAAACTTTTTGCACCTAATGTGACTCCCTGGTAGAGTTTCACATTCTTTCCTATCACACTTGTCTCTCCAATCACCACACCTGTGCCATGGTCAATCGTGAAATACTCTCCTATTGTCGCTCCAGGATGGATGTCAATGCCTGTCTCTGAATGAGCTATCTCCGTCAACATTCTTGGAATGAGAGGCACTTCCAGATTCCACAACTCGTGAGCCATACGATAGATTGTCAGCTCTTTTATGATAGGATAACAGCTGATGATCTCACCATAGTTTTTAGCCGCAGGATCTCCCCTAAACGCAGCTATCACATCTGTGGCAAGAATACGACGGAGACGAGGAAGTGTCTGGATAAACTTTTCAGCACGGTCTTCCGCCATGTGTCTTATCTCATTGCTTACCGTAGATTGATTATAAGCGGCAAACACGACATTCTCATCTTCAAAATTATAGAAAGAGAGTCCCGCTTCGATTTGAGTGACAAGCAGAGACTGCAACTGCTCTATATCCACTCCTATATGATACTCCAATGTGTCGGTATTGATTGAAGATGTACCATAATAACCGGGGAACACTATTCCTCGCAAAAGATCTATAATCTGAAGAAGCACTTCGTTTGACGGCAATGGCACTCCATACCTATGCTCATGATATAAATCTTTATATGATTCATGGCTCGCAAGTTTCTCCACTATGTTTGTGATATTTTTTTTCATAGATAAATTATCGAATATTGAGATAGTTTCTAAAAATTAAAAGACGGTGCTGTTATATAAAACTCTCTCGAAGCCGTAGTAAATACGTACATCAAGAGAGTAAGAACTGAAATAAAACCTATTTGCTAATTCGTCAACGTGAGCCGACAATTTTTCTTATCGCAATCACAAGATTATCTACATCTTCACGTGTGTTGTAGAGTGCGAATGTCGGACGTACACTCATCTCATATCCAAGAGTGCGCAATGCTGGCTGTGCACAGTGATGTCCGGCACGTACAGCTATACCCTCCTTGTCGAGAAGTGCACCTGTCTCTGGCACTGGTATTCCGTCGAGCACAAATGAGACAACGCTCACTCTTTTCTTTGGATCTCCAATCAGAGTAAGTCCAGAGATAAGAGACAATTGCTGGCGCGCATACTCTGTGAGGATATGTTCGTGATGCTCTATATTATGAATTCCTATACGGCTGACATAATCAAGAGCTGCTCCAAGACCGATAGCGTCTGCCACATTAGGAGTGCCCGCCTCAAACTTTGCCGGAGCCTCATTATACTCCGTGCGCTCTATCGTCACATCCTTGATCATGTTGCCACCACCCTGCCAAGGCTGTATCTTGCTTAGCCACTCTTTCTTTCCGTAGACTACACCTATTCCGTTCGGACCATATATCTTGTGTCCGCTGAACACAAAGAAATCAGCATCCAGACTTTGCACATCCACAGGAGTGTGGGCGATAGACTGTGCACCATCTATCAAAACTGGCACATGGTGAGCATGGGCGATACTGATGATACGCTCAACATCATTGATAGTACCGAAAGTATTGTTAACATGTCCGACGCTCACGAATCTGGTGCGAGGAGTGATCAAACGCTCCAATTCAGAAAGTATAAGATCGCCGTTCTTATCTGTAGGAATAGCCTTTAATTCACAACCTTTTTCCTGGCACACTCGTTGCCAAGGGACAATATTGGCATGATGGTCTAGCTCCGAGACAATAACATTGTCGCCGGGAGTCAAAAACTGTCGACCATACGACTGAGCCACAAGGTTGATTCCTTCGGTAGTGCCACGCACAAAGATTATCTCATCCTCGGAAGATGCATTTATAAAGTTTTTCACTTTGCTGCGAGCCTCTTCATAAGCGTCAGTTGCGCGGGCAGCCAAAGTGTGTGCGCCACGGTGGATATTCGAATTGTAGTTCTTATAATAGTCGGATATTTTATCTATTACCTGGATAGGCTTCTGCGTCGTCGCACCGTTATCAAGCCATATCAGCTGATGTCCGTTCACTTTCTGATTCAGTACGGGGAAATCCTTCTTCACAGACTCAATATTCAATGTGTCTGTCTCCTCATACTTCAAGTGTCGGAGTTTCTCCGTCTCCGGAATACCAATACCAAAGCCATCCTCCTTAACAATATTGTCATTTTTAGAGGATTTATATTCAGGAGCATTAGTTTTTCCAGAGAAAGGCAACCCGCCCTCCAGCAGCTGTCGGAACTCCTCCTGCAATCGTTCAATATGCAGTTCCTCGTCAGGAATTATATCCTGACGGGCGTCCTGCAAATCTTCGGGGCAGAATTCCTGAGCTATCTGACGCATACGCTGCAACGTACCGTCGTCTGATCCAAGTAAAGAATTTAATGTATCTAATTGAAACATATTTCCTTACATTTTGGTTATCACTTTTCTATCTTGTTGCGGTGCTGATAGTCGTGGTAATAGCCCACCTCTACATTTTCAAGCACAGCAATAGCATCGTCGGTAAGCGACGCAAGGCTGAAATATTTAGTAAGCAGATAAGAAGCCACACCATATTTGTCGAGACCCATTAGGCGAGCGCTTAGCGATGGTGCGATTTCACCAGGAATGCCGCTTTGATGCAAACCGATAACACCCTGGTTCTTTTCTCCGACACGGACAAGAATAATCTTTGTCGTGCCGACTCCACGGCCTGTAAGATACTGACCCTCAACCTCAATCTTGTCGGATGGGATAATTGGCACTCCACGCCAAAGGATCACCTTAGAACCAAATAGATCAACAGTTGTTGGTGGCACTCCACGCCATGTACATTCGCGTTCGAATGCGGCGATAGCTCTTGGATGAGCGATGAAAAATGCTGGTTCCTTCCAAACAAGGCTTAGCAATTCATCAAGGTCGTCTGGAGTTGGCGCGCCATAGCGGGCACTGATGCGGTATGCAGGGCTTACCGAAGCCAAAAGACCAAATTTCTTGTTGTTGATAAGCTCCCACTCCTGACGCTCTTTGATGCTCTCGATAGAAAGACGGAGCTGCTCTTCAAGCTGGTTGTAAGGATTGTTGTAAAGATCCGACACACGAGTGTGCACACGCACAACAGTCTGAAGTGTATTTAGAGAATACTCCGTAGGATTTTCCTCATAGTCAAAATATGTCTCAGGAATAATATTATCCTCCTCATGTCCGCTCAGCAAGTCGATATGTTTCTCGCCATGATCATTCACACTCGCCTTTAGACGAAGTTGTTTCTCAACTGCCTTATTGAATGTCTCACGGAAATCAGGGACGTCCTTAATGAATTTCTCCAAATCCTTTAGTTTCAATCCCAAGAAGACGGTAGGGGTGATAGCTCTTACCGATACAGTCGACTTTGCGTCGTCGAGCAGATCAGTCTCACCGAAATATTCACCGTCTCCGATCAATGCTATCCGTAATTCTTCCCCGTGAGGCCCCTTACTGAACACCTCCGCCTGACCGTTTGCGACAATAAAGAATTTCTGTTTATCCTTGCCAGCCTCAACAAATAGTTTTCCTATTTCTACTTCGTTTGTCTCAAATGAGCTTGCCAGTCTGTCTACAATCTTATCCTCAAATTCTGAGAACAAAGGGATAGATTTCAAGCTCTTAGACGAGAAAGATGGTTGTCCGTTGATATATTCGATAGCCAGTCTGTCACTCTTTTTAAGATCAACCTTTGTTCTGTTGACACGGAAAGTACCGCCGCTCACCTGCACCCAAGGAAGAAGTTTTAGCAAAAGGCGAGGAGTGATACTGCCCATCTGAGGGGCTGTTTTGGTAGTGGTTGCCAGTTTTCTGGCAGTAGCTGTAGTGACGCTACGTTGTAAATTAGAATCTGCCATGTTCGTATTATTTATTTTTTGATTATAACTTTATGTGTTGTACCTTCAACAAATTCCACGCTTAACACATTAAACCCTTGTTCTGTTGCACTTCTTGGCACATTTTCCAAAGGTTCGCCCTCACTAAGCAACACTTCAAGGATGTCCCCTTCTTTCAGTTTTGCCAATTCAATCTTTGTTTTCACGAAAGTCATAGGGCAATGTTCTTTCGTGATGTCTAATACTTTTGTTGCCATAATATCTGAATTAAATGAACAATGTTTGTCCGCCATCCGACAATTTCAAAAAAGAGGCGACTCCCAAAACATCCTTTACCTCAGGAATAAAATCATCTTTCGAAAGACCTAACACATGCATTGCCATCTCACAAGCATAAAAATTGATTCCCAATGCTTTAGCCGCCTCCACCAACTCCTCCAAAGTGGCGACATTGTTTTTTCGCATCAAACCACGGAACACCTTCGGACCGATGCCTAAGAAATTGAAACGACTGTTTGGCGCGACATTAAGTCCACCCATCAAAAATCCGAAAATACGAGTAAGCCAATTTCCGCCAATGAATGCCCTGCCCTGTTTCTTTTTCAGAGCGTCAAGACCCCAGAAAGTAAAAAACAGATTTACTTCATACCCAACAGCCGCAGCTCCTGTAGCCAAAGTGAAAACAGCTGTCAATTTGTCGAAATCCCCGCTAAAAGCTATAATACTTAATTTCTTTTCCATACCGTCTTTCATTAAATTTTAATGCAAAGTAACGGTGATATATCAAGTGAGTAAATAGCAATTTTATGTCAAACATATCACTAACTATAGTGATATGGCAGTCAGGCAGACGGGAGGAAAATACAGAATTAGAAATGCGGAATGTCAAATGAAAAATTATTGACATCCGTTTAAATCAAATAAAACTTGTGGACAAAAAAACAGACCATCCCACGCATTTGTGGAATGGTCTGTTTATTATATGAATGCACCGTCTAGATGTGCATTTCAAGAGATAGATTTGCAACAATTTTGCATTTCTAATTTATAATTCTGCATTGTCTAATGGACATGCACGCCAATATTTTTAATGGACACGCACGTCCGTGCGTCTCTACCTGACAATCATTTTTTCATTGCCGACGACGTAGATGCCCTCAAGCAATCCATTCAAAGCTTCTGATCTCTTGACGTTTGCCTTGACCAATGCACCTGAGACTGTGTAGACATTCACAATATCATCGGCATTAGCTGTAACAATAGGCTCAACATCTGTAGGTTGGCCAAGATCACAAGTTAATAGTCTGATGTCATCAATAACCAAATCATTGCCATTCTGGTCCGTATTTTGATTGTTGACAATCTCCAACTTTATTGCGTTTCCCTTTTCCATGAAAATAGATCCAGAGAGTTTCACCCAACCTCCATTGCCACCATCAATTGGCAATGTCTGTGTAGCTCTTTTTTCTATCACATTAGTTTCATTTCCTATTTCTGTCAATCGGACTGTCACATCCGCAGGAATATATGCTCCTGGAGCAGAAGATGTAAATATTGACATGTAGGCCTCAAATGAGATATTTTGATTCGCTTCTATGCCTGAGATCACTCGCTCATAAACATTCTGGCCTGCTGTCTGATCCTTACAATTGACAAACAAGCAGCATCCTTCTGGTTTTCCTGAGTGGTCATAATGGATGCCCTTCTCAGGTCTAATTCCATGCAAGTCGGCAGCCCATTCCAGTATAGCTCCTACCATTCCGTTATAACTATTATAACCCGTCAAAACTCCGGCCACCGTGTATTCTCCATCATAAAGCGGACCTTTTCCCTGGAATGTACAACCCAATGGAGCTTCTTCCAATTCATATCGGAACGGCGTTGTCGTCTTTTTTTCGACGCGTACAGGCTTCTTCATATCTGAGTAATCCCAGACATTGTAGGTCTTTCCTGTAGAGTCTGACAAATCAAACTCGCCAAAATCTTCTTGCCACAATAGTTTTACAGGCAGAGTGTCGCCATTCTCATCTAGGCAAATAGGGGGTTCAGCATTTGCAACCGAAACATTCAGGACTCCTGACATTATTAGGACTCCTGACAAATAATTTCTAAATACCATAAATATATAAAACAAACAATTTACTTAGCAATCTGATTGCAAAGGTAATGTTTTTTATTAAAAAAAACACAAATCAGTTAAATCATACATACCACACAAATATTTTACAGACATTTAACATTCATATATATTATATTTTTTTGCGAATAAAATCTAAAAATATTTTGTTTTGACAAATATTGTATTTAATTTTGGATATGCAAATCGAGATGGATATTAGATAATGAATGCGACATTAAGACAAATGCGAATCTAGACGTAGATGTTATTAATTAGTAGATGTTATTTATAAAAAAACATTCATTTTGAATCGAGAGTAATTAGAGTAGTCCCAAATGAATGTTTTCTCTAATAATCACCATGTGTTTGCGAGCATATCAGGGAGAACTGGGGAGGGTTCTTTCTTCCTGCGTGTGTTTTTATGTTATTTGTGAACTCTCCACTAAAAAAACTTTATCTATGTTATTTTCAAAGTTATTGAAAGCGGGTGCAGCAGCATCCCTTGTATTGACATGTGCAGGAGTGAACGCACAGTCGTGGACATCTAATTCAACTTATGGTTTGTACGTTAATCAGTTGAAGGGAACAAAAGGTAACGTTGCAATCGGTGTAGCAGCATCTTCAAGCTACCAAGGCAACAAGCTAACAATCAAAGCAGACTCTGCGAAGAACGGTTTGAGAATTTACGATTACAATGGCAATACAAGATTGCTACAAGGATCAAATGGAGGTTTGACAGTTGGTTCTCCATCTACTGCACCTGCTAATGGACTTTACGTTGCTGGAGCAAGTAATCTAAGAAGCACATTGTATGTCTATGGTACATCGACACTTAATGGTGCTGCTACATTAAACAGCTCTTTGAAAGTTGCAGGAGCAACTACATTAGCAGGAACAACAACTGGTGCTCTAACAGCTAGCTCGTTGACATCAAACGGTGCAGCCACTTTGAAAAGCACTTTGAATGTAACAGGAAAATCAACATTGAACGGTGGTTTGACTGTATCAGGAGCTACATCATTGTCAACAACAACTACGGGAGCTCTTACGACAGGTTCTCTTACAACAAACTACGGAGCGACATTGAAGAGTTATTTGTCAGTAGCTGGAGCTTCTACATTCAATGGTTCTGCAACATTCAACAGCAGCTTTGTCGGAAAAGGAACATCGAACGAGTTCTACAACGGTTTGACAATTAACACAGGAACAACAATCTACAACTCTATCCGCTTAAAAGTAGATAATGGATGGGCTCAGATTTCCGCTTACGGATATAACAACTATGATCCAATGGCATTCTTGGCTCAGAAGTATAACTTCAAGAACGGAAACGTTGGTATCGGCGTAGAGAATCCACAGGCTAAACTTCACGTTGCAGGAAAAATCCTTTGTACAGGAGAGATCGAGGTTGCAGATTTGAATTCAAACTCAATCAAGGTTAACTCATTGAACGCAAAGGACATCCAGATGGATATGCACGGAGCTGCCGACTACGTATTTGATGAGAACTACAATTTGAAGTCGCTTTCAGAGGTTGAGAGCTACGTTAACGAGCACAAGCACCTTCCTGGTATGCCATCAGCAGCAGAGATGGACGCTAACGGTGTAAGCGTATCTAAGATGAGCAACCTTCTTTTGGAGAAGGTAGAGGAGTTGACTCTACACATGATCAAGCTTGAGAAGGAGAATGCAGCATTGAAGGCAAAAGTTGAATCTTTAAGCAAGTAAAAAAATGAGAAAAAAATATTTACTGACCTTGCTTCTAGCATTCTTCTCTTACCTGTCAGCCATAGCTGCGGTAAGTCTTGAAGAAGCGAAGGCAAAGGTTAAAGAATACGTGGAAAGCACGCTTAATCTCAAAAGCAGCGTTATCTACTACAATACCACAAATGAGACACAAGTAGAATTGTTTCGCAGAAAACCTATTGTGCCGTCGGTTTCAAGTTGGTTTTTCTTCGTGGATCAAATGCCTAATGCAGGATGGTCACATCCTGTAAAAGTGATTTTTGTTTCCAAAAAGAATGGAGCTATCAGTTGCGTTTCTTCAGATATGCCTTTTCTGAAACAAGATTCATGGGAACCACTTAATCCATCTATAACTCCGCTACGCAAAAATCTTCCTAATGCGAACGCCAGTTCAAATGGATTGACTTACAACAATAGGTTTCTTAAGCCTCATCAGTTTACTAAAACAACAACAACAAGTCCTAATTCATATGCTGTAATAATAAGTGGAGGCATAAATAAAAGAAACAATTACATAAGATATTGGAACGATTGTGCTTTGATTTATCAGTTGTTGGTTGACGTTTATGGTTTTAGCAAGGACAAAATCTACGTTTTAATGGCTGACGGTGGTAAAAATGAGGATAACACCAACAAAGGCAGTTATGATTATCCAAGTTATACAACTGCACCCACTGATTTAGATGGAGATGGAAACAACGACATTCAATACGCAGCAAGAAAAAACAATATTTCAACTGTTTTTACCACCTTGTCTCAAAGAATGACATCAAATGACAATTTGTTTGTTTTCACTACAGACCATGGAGACCAATACGATGGTTTGTGTCTCTGGCACTATGACAGTGACTCATATGATAATCCAAATCAATATATGACACCATCTCAATTTGAAACGGAATTGAATAAAATAAAAAACAGAAAAACAATTTCCGTCCTTATGGCTCAATGTTTTAGTGGGGCATTTGCAAAAGCTGTACATTTGGACAATTCTACAATCTGTACTGCCGCAAACGAATGTGAATGGTCATGGGGAAGTTCAGATTACGATGACTTTGCATATCATTTCACAATGGCTTTATCCAAAACGTTAGGAACCGTTGACAAAGATAAAGATTTAAATATATCTTTTAAAGAAGCTTTTGATTATGCAAAAGCGAATGATCGTTTTGTTGTATCCGGTACATGGTATGATGGAATCCACTATTACGAGCATCCTCAATACTGGTCGGATGGTTGTCTTGGAGAACGTCAATATTTGGATGGTCCGCTAGTCGACACAAAAACACTATGCTGCACATTAAGTTACAATGCACTTAGAAAAGCGACTAGTAGAATCACATCAACTACAAAGATCACCAAAGCCAAAGTAGATTATCAAACGTATGGCAACATCATTTTGAAGAGTGGATTCAAGGTTTCTGACGGTGCTAAATTCAAAGGAACTATCCTTGCTTGTAGATCTTCAAATACTAGCAACACACTACGTTCTGCTGACATCAATCTTGAATATGACGACGAGGAATTCGAAATCGATCCAGAAATCACTGATATCGACGATGCTGTTTCAGAAGTTGGTGGTATCGAAATCTATCCTAACCCAACAGACGGATTGCTTTACATCAATTCAAGCAGCACGATCAACAAGGTTATTGTGGCTGACATGACAGGTAAGATTATCATGGATGTAAATGGAGGATCAGACAAGGTTGAACTTGATCTATCTTCAAATCCAAAAGGAATCTATGTGTTGAAGGTTATCTCTGAAGACGACAGCATTGTTGAGAAGATAGTGTTGGAGTAATCGATAATTTTTGACTTAACTCTAAAAGGTCGCTTGTGGCATAATGCCGCAAGCGATTTTTTTATATAACACATTACAATTTTTCTTTTTATACCCGCTCGTCCTCCAAACTCGCGATAGAAGAAGGGGCAAGGTCATTCCGTCCTTTATAATTCTTATAACCTTCCATCTATGAAAATCGATTTTAGCAAACGGCATTTTTATCAATGAAAATTCATCCGATACTTGGATGAATCACGGAAACGATGTTTGCAAATGGCAGAACGTTCATGGGACATTTCCTCGTGCGAAGCTGTTGATTCCATAAATATTTAATACTCACACACATTGTGATTTTCTTCCAAATAAAACAGAAAAATCTTTTGACAACTCAATTATTGGCTTTAACTTTGTATATGCAAATCGAGATGGATATTAGATAATGAATGCGACATTAAAACTAATGCGAATCTAGACGTAGATGTTATTTTATTAGTAAATGTTATTAAGTACATTCATTTAGAATCAAAAGCAATTAGACAAATGAATGTTTCTCTAATAATTACCACCAAATTTGCGAACATATCAGGGAGAACTAGGGAGGGTTCTTTCTTCTTGCGTGTGTTTTTATGTTATTTGTGAACTCTCCACTAAAAACTTTATCTATGTTATTTTCAAAATTATTGAAAGCGGGAGCTGCAGCTTCCCTAGTGTTGACATGTGCAGGAGTGAACGCACAGTCATGGACATCTAATTCAACTTACGGTTTGTATGTTAATCCACAAAAAGGAGCAAAAGGCAACGTCGCAATCGGTGTAGCAGCAGCAAATAGCTACCAAGGCAACAAACTTACAATCAAGGCTGACTCTGCAAAAAATGGTTTGAGAATCTATGATTACAATGGCAACACAAAATTGCTACAAGGATCAAATGGCGGTTTGACAGTAGGTGCAGCATCTTCAGCACCTGCAAATGGACTTTACGTTGCTGGTGCTAGTAATCTAAGAAGCAGTTTGACAGTTGCTGGTGCTTCAACATTCTCTTCAGCCACATTCAACAGCAATGTAACAGCAAAGAGTGGTTTGATCGTATCATCAGGATTGGCTAAGTTTGATGGTCCAGTTTCAATGAACAGCACAATGGTAACTAGCGGTAATGCTACATTCAACAGCGGTGTGACAGTAGTTGGAGCAACTACTTTGGCAGGATCTTTGAAAGCAACCGGAGCAACAACATTGAATGGTGCTACCACAGTGAATAACACTTTGAATGTTACTGGCAATACAACACTTAACGCCATAACATATGCGAAAGGAGATATTGAGGCTACAGGCCGTGCAATATTGAATGGAGGAGCTATTGTAAAAGGTGGCATTGTTGCTTCTTTGACTGACCACCCAGGTTATCCAGGATCTATCTCTATTGGAGGAACAGAAAAGGCTACTATTAAAGCAAGTGAGTTCTGTGGTTACAAACCTGCATGTCCAAAGGATTTGTATTTCGACGCTAAAAATTACATCTTCCAAAACGGAAATGTAGGTATCGGAGTAGAGAGTCCAGCCGCTAAGCTTCATGTTGATGGTAAGATCCTTTGTTCAGGAGAGATCGAGGTCGCTGATTTGAACTCAAGCTCAATCAATGTTAATTCATTGAACGCAAAAAACATCAAGATGGATATGCACGGAGCTGCCGACTACGTGTTTGACGACGACTATGAGTTGAAGTCTCTAGATGAAATTGAAAACTACGTTAACGAGCATAAGCATCTTCCAGGTATGCCATCAGCTGCAGAAATGGACGCTAATGGAGTGAGCGTTTCTCAGATAAGCAATCTTCTTTTGGAGAAGGTCGAGGAGTTGACTCTCCACATGATTGAGCTAAAGAAAGAGAACGCAGCATTGAAGGCTGAAGTCAAGGAGTTGAAAAACAAATAGTAGTAGTCAAACATGAAAAAAATATTATTAGGTTTTTTCATATTTCTTGTTGGAACGACATTTGCACAAGACAAACGACTATCGTTTTCCAACGGATATGTGAATTCCGGAAAATTCAAGGTGACTAAATCGGTCACTGAAGGAGATTCGTACATCGACGTCACCTACAACTTCACAGGTGCATACATGTACAATCAGGTTGAGAATGGAAAGACTTACACAAGAATTGAAATGCCAGACGCACGAGTTCTTGACATCAAGGGAGAGCCTGCAGTGCCATACTACAATGATTTGTTGGCAATCACTTCAGAGAAGAATGTATCGGTTTCTATTGTAAAGTCAAGCTACAAGGAATATAGTGTTTCTAACACAGTATTGCCATCTTTGGGTAATTTCACAGAAGCCAGTAAAGCACCCAAACTTAGCGAGTCAAAACTATATTCTGTGAACAGTCTATACCCATCAGCGATAGCAAAAATTGAAAATGTAAATTCGTTTAAGACTGTTCCTTTTGCATCAGTTTCGGTATATCCTGTAAGAGTAAATCCTGTGACAAACAAAGTCAGATGCTATTCATCCATCACATACCGTTTGTCTTATAAATCTGCAGATGTCAGCAAATCATTAAAATCATCCTTAAATTCTTTAGCTCCATTACGTGAAGTCATATCTAACCCTAAAACTTTGGATGCGTTTGGAGAATCAGATTCTAATTTAAGAGCGACAACATCTGCTTATGATTATGTCATAGTCACAACACCAACTTACGCAGAAGCCGCAAAGAAAATGAGTGATTGGAAAACTATGTGTGGATATCGTTGTACAACAATAGTCAACACATGGGCTGAAAGTGATACGACAAGAATCAAATCGATATTACGCAATATTTACGCATCTCATATTCCTGATTACTTGCTTATCATTGGAGATCATCAGGATGTACCTGCCACATATATGACAGTAAAACACGACAGAACCGATTCTTATAAAGTTGTAAAATTCTATTCTGACAATGCATACGCTTGTGCGAATGACAGAGACTACATCGAGGATGTAGCTAAGGGAAGAATTTCTGTAAGTTCACTCTCTGAAGCCAATTCAATTGTCAACAAGATCATCAACTACGAAAAGAATCCGACAACAGATGCTTCTTTTTATAACAAGATATTGTCTCTTGCATATTTTCAAGACGATAAGGACGATAACACCAACACTTATGATGGCAAGGAGGACAGATGGTTTGTTGAGACAGCGGAATACATAAAGAAAGATTTGGAATCTAGAAGTTATACTGTCGACAGATTCTATACAAAGGATTATGCGGATGGAGTTTGTCCAGCGAAAATGAACAATGGAACATCTATTCCATCGGAGTTGTTGAATTGTTCTTCCAATTGGAACAGGGATATTTCAAATTTAATTAATGCTGTCAACAATGGACGTTCTATTGTCTATTATCGAGGACATGGAAGTTTCTCTGGATTGGGAAGCGTTGGTTTCAACAAAGATCAAGCTCAAAACCTAAGAAACTCCAATAAATATCCTGTTTTCTTCAACTTCACTTGTCTAACAGGAACATTTGCTGAACATGCAAAGACAAACCCTTGTTTCTCTGAATATCTACTTCGCATGAACAATGCGGGTGCGGTTGGTGTATCAGGTAATTCTGCCGTAGGTTGGAGCCCTACTACTGAGTCTCTTGCAAAAGGAGTTTTCTCTTCAATTTACAACGATAAAATCAGTTCTGTAGGAGACGCTTTAACTCGTGGTTTGTTGATAATGGGATCTAGCTCTACATACCACGAACATATGCACAAAGTGACTCACTATTTTGGTGACCCAAGCATGGAAATCTGGACAGATGTTCCTACTTGCTTAACTCCTACAATCACTAAAGAAGGTTCAAGCATCAGAGTGAAGACTGGCGGTGTGAGCGGTTGTAAGGTGACTATCTGCAGAATTAGCGACATGACTATCTTGGATACACTTACAATATCTGGCACTGAAAAACTATTCAATGTTGGAAACGCACCTTGCTATGTCACTATCACAAAGCATAACTATATTCCTTATGTAGGAGTAGTTAGAGACTTGTATTTGCAGAACATGAGCTTCACTGAAGACAGAACTGTTCACGGCGTCAACGTTACGGCTGGTAAAAATGTGACTTCAGATTTGACTCAGGGTAATGTTTACGTGAGAAGCGGAAAGACTACTTTGCTTGCCACTTCTTCATTGAAACTAAAGACTGGTTTCATCGTTAAAAGCGGTGCCAAGTTCGTAGGAAAGAAGCAGGCTCGTCCATGCAACTATTCTGGAAATGGTCCTCGTACTCTACGTTCTGCTGACATCGATCTTGAATATGACGACAAGGAATTCGAAATCGATCCAGAAATTACTGATATCGACGACGCTGTTTCTGATGCTAATGGCATTGAGATCTATCCTAACCCTACTGACGGAATGCTTTACATCCGTTCTAACAACACAATCAACAAGGTGATTGTGACTGATTTGACAGGAAAGGTTATCTTGGATGAGATTGGCGGTTCAAATGAGGTTGAGATTGATCTATCGTCGAATGCTCAAGGCATGTACTTGCTGAATATTGTTACTGACAATGATTTCTATGTTGAGAAGATTGTTTTGAAGTAAACAATTCTTTTGACATCAACTCTAAAAGGTCGCTTGTGGCATTATGCCGCAAGCGATTTTTTATAACACATAAAAAAGAGACACTAAAAAAACAGACGCACAGGGGGAAAAGGTGTACAGGGAAAATAAAAGAGACGCACAGGAAAAATAAAAGAGACGCACGACCGTGCGTCTCTACATGTTGTATTCATCATCCTGCCTTTGCAAACATATCCCCGGTCAGTTTGAAATCCAGACCTGAATGGATTGGCACGTCATTCTCCTCTTCTTCCACAACCTCACCGTCGCCATCGGCAATCACTTCAGGAACCGGGACATCATCATCGACAATATCTTCCGTCGCAACAGCAGTGGATGCGGATGTTGCGGCTTTCTTTCTGTATTCCTCCAAGAAATCCATCAGCTGGCGTGTGATAAGAATTCTATGCATTGATTTGGAATCAAGACGTGAATGTACCCCTTCATTAGTCTGCACCAAATCAATATTGAATGTGGCTCCATTCTCGTCTGGCTGCATGAATTGGCTGACTCCCTTGATGAAATCCTCCGTCAATGCTTTCTCTTCCAACACAAGGTTGAGATGCATCTTCAATGCCTCTTTCGCCTCACTCATAAGCTTGAAGTCGGTATATGTGATACGATGCATTTCTGGATGGAATCGGTCTTGTCCGATAGTTGCAGAGAAGACGACGCAATTGTTGACCTGCAGATAGTTGACCATTCCCACGTCTCTACCCCACAAAGCAATCTCTTTCGCTCCCGAATAATCCTCTATCTTAAGGATGACGCCGGGAGTTCCCTTCTGCGACGTCTTATGAGTGATGGAAGTGATGATTCCTCCTGCCGTGATTTTGCTGCGTCCCTGAATTTTTTCGATATCTTCAAGCTCGGTGACGCGGGTGTTGCATATATACTTCAGCAGGATATAATAGTCGTCGAGCGGATGTGCCGACAGGTAGATTCCCACCAAGTCTTTCTCCTTCTGCAGACGATCCAACGCTGTCCACTTCTCAAATTTTGGCAACGGCGGCAATGCGATCGACTGTGACACTTCCATGTCGTCAAACAGTGAGTTGCGCGACTGGCTGTTGGCAAGCTTCACCTTCTTTCCAAAGTCGGCAAGCACCACACTGAACTGGATCTCTTTATTGTTGGACTCGAAGAAATGCTCTCTCTCTATTCCTTTCAATGAGTCGAACGCTCCCGACATCGCAAGACACTCCAAATCCTTCGCTCCACAGTTGACTCGGCTCACAAAATCGTATATATCTGTGTATTTGCCATTCTTTTCTCGCTCCGCTATCAATTCTTCCACCACCGCGCGCGACATTCCTTTTATTCCCTGCAGACCGAATCGGATATTGCCGTTGGCATTGGTGCTGAAGAAACTGTCGGATTCATTCACGTCGGGGCTCAACACTTCGATTCCCATACGCTTACACTCGTCCATAAACTTACGCACATCCTCAATCTTATCCATAGAGCGGGTAAGGTTGGCTGCCATATAGTCGGCCGGATAATGAGCTTTAAGATACGCTGTCTGGTATGCCACCCATGAATAGCAAGTGGCGTGGGATTTGTTGAAGGCATATTTTGCGAACTCCTCCCAGTCTCGCCATATTTTATCCAACGTGTTGGCATCGTGTCCGTTCTCCACACCCTGCTTCATGAACTTTGCCTTTAGCTCGTTCATCTTCTCAATCAGTTTCTTACCCATTGCCTTACGTAGGGCATCACTCTCTCCACGAGTGAAATTGGCAAGCTGACGGGAAAGAAGCATCACCTGCTCCTGATATACAGTGACTCCATACGTGTCTTTCAAGTACTTTTCCATACATGGAATATCATACTCGATCTTCTCTTTTCCAAGCTTACGGTTGATAAACTTAGGGATGTACTGAAGTGGACCCGGACGATACAAAGCGTTCATGGCGATCAAGTCTTCAAACACAGTTGGCTGGAGTTCACGCAAATACTTCTGCATACCTGCCGACTCAAACTGGAATGTTCCGATTGTGTCGCCACGTGAGTAGAGTTCGTAAGTCTCTTTATCATCGATTGGAATCTTATCTATATCAAGATCTATTCCGTGTGATTTCTTAATATTCTTCAATGCTTCCTTGATAATTGAAAGTGTTTTCAATCCCAAGAAGTCCATCTTGATCAGTCCGACAGACTCAATCACATGTCCGTCATACTGAGTCACCATCACCTTCGTTTTGGTTTCCTTATCCTCCACAGTTGAGATCGGAGCCCAGTTGGTAAGGTCGCCGGCACCGATGATCACACCACACGCATGGATACCTGTCTGACGGATAGTGTTTTCAAGCTGCGACGCATAGATAAGAGTCGACTTAATCTGTTCGTCATTTCCTTCCAACGCGTCTCGCATCTCAGGCACATATTTAAAACAGTTTTTCAGATTTACCTTAGGTACTTTTCCCGTTTTTTGATCGAGAAGACTATCGTCGAATGCGTCGGGCACCCATTTTTTCATCTGGTTGGACAGGCTCAACGGCACATCCTGCACACGAGCCACGTCGGCTATGGAACTCTTCGTCGCCATTGTACCGTACGTGATGATATGAGCCACCTTCTCTTTTCCATATTTCTCTGTAACCCAATCGAGCACCTTGCCTCGTCCGTCATCATCGAAGTCGACGTCGATATCGGGCAATGATATACGGTCTGGATTCAAGAAACGCTCAAACAGCAGGTCATATTTCAATGGGTCGACGTCGGTGATCTTCAAGCAGTATGCCACCACCGACCCAGCGGCGGATCCACGTCCCGGACCGACACTCACGCCCAACTCTTCACGTGCCGCGCGGATGTAGTCCATCACAATCAAGAAGTAGCCGGGGAATCCCATCGTCTTCATGATATGAAGTTCGAAGACGATACGCTCAGTCTGCTCTTCAGTCAGATTCTCTCCATAACGCATGTGAGCTCCCTCCCACGCAAGCTTGTTCAAATAGTCAGCTTCGAGTTTTATACGGTAAAGTTTGTCGTATCCACCGAGTTTTTTGATCTTCTTCTCCGCGTCTTCCTGACTCAACACCACATTATGGTTTTCATCCTGGGTGAACTCGTCGAACAGCTCTTTTTCCGTGATGCGTTGACGGTACTCCTCCTCTGTTCCGAAATCTTCAGGGATCGGGAACTTAGGCATGATAGGGTCGGACTCGATACTGTAGACTTCAACTTTGTCTGCCACTTCAAGAGTATTTTCAAGGGCTTCAGGGATATCACTGAAGATTTCCGCCATTTCATCGGGAGTTTTCAGCCACTCCTGCTTTGTATATGTCATACGTTGCGGATCGCTCAACAGTTTTCCCGTCGACAGACACACCAATCTTTCGTGGGCTTCGGAGTGTTCCTCCTCCACGAAATGGACGTCGTTGGTGCAGACCACCTTAATGCCAAGTTTCTGCGCAATAGCGACAAGCTGAGGATTCACCCTCTGCTCTGCCTCATACACACTTGTGTTACCATTAGGTTTATCAGTCTTATGACGTTGTATTTCGATATAGTAGTCATCGCCAAAAAGATCTTTGAACCATTTTGCCGTTGCCTCAGCCCCTTCCATATCATCAGACATAATCTTCTTCGGAAGTTCACCTCCCAAACAAGCGGAGCAGACGATCAGATCCTCGTGATACTGCACGAGCAGATCCTTATCAATACGTGGACGGTTGTAATAACCGTCGACCCAAGCCTTGGAAACGATTTTACAAAGATTCTGATAGCCATGCTTGTTTTTGGCAATCAAGATCAAGTGCCAACCGCTGGAGTCGGCAATAATGCTTTTGCCCGCCTCATCTATACGGAAAGTATTGTCATGGTCGGTATGTTTTCTACGGGCACAATAACACTCGCAGCCGATAATCGGTTTGAAAATCTTATTTTTCAGTTTGGCGATTTCCTCCGTAGCGGCAGCTTTAGCCTCATCAGTAGATTCAGGATTGTCCAAAATAGCCTGCTGTTCACCTATTGCTCCCTTCGTCTTCTTATTCACCTTGATAGCATAGTCTGTCAGCTCCTTGATACCAAACATGTTGCCATGGTCAGTCAAAGCCATAGCGTTCATTCCTGTTCTCAGACATTTGTCAATCAAGTCAGGCACCTTACTCATTCCATCCAAAATAGAATAGTGGGAGTGGACATGAAGGTGAACGAATTTATTTTCCATCTATTATATATTTACAAAACGTATATATTTTGTCTATAATCTTCATTAGGTGCACATCCATATGATGTGCATATTCATCTTACGCCGTATGACGCACGAACATATGAGACGCTCATCAATATGAGACGCACGACCATATGAGGTGCACGGGCCATATGAGACGCACGACCGTGCGTCTCTACGGGCGATTAATCCTCGATACGGATTGTGCGGACGGCTCTGACACGGTCGGCGCTGGTTTTTGAGCTGCGTCCGACGGTATTGTTTTTGAAATTTATAGCCCAGGCAAAAATGTAATCATACTCTGTGCTGCTCCAATACCAGGTGTTCGCCATACTCACACCGCCCTCCGCCTTAAGTCTGCGGTTGAGTCTGTTGATGTCATCCTTTATCGTACGCAGTTGGCCCTCACTTGGCAGATACCAGTCGGTTTTGCCAGCCGCCGTATACGACTTAGCCGCCTGAGCCGCACACTCAGCATTATCCATAGTTTTCTCTATGTAGTTGCAGATGGCCGCAGTGTTTTCTGCCCCACGCATATCAAAGTTTGCCTCATGCCACTCACGAGTAGTGTACGGGGAATCGCCATCGATATCCACTCGGTCTGCTCCCCATGAATATGTTTTTCCGTAGTCGACATCCGTCATGGCAAGGATATAGCCGTATTCATAGTCTTCCGACACATAAAAAAGGATACCGCCCTCTTCCTCTATATAGTCGCCAATCTGATAAGTATCCAGTCGACGCACATCCGGATCCGACTTCGTTGCCACCATCATACGCCAATAGTCATCGTCCTTAGTGGCAAACGTCAGCGTCACAAAATGAGACTTATCCGACGTCTTCAACATCACCATCTCATTCCCATCACGATAGAACGTTTTTGTACGGGTCTGCAACACCAGACGGTATTTAGACAGATTCTTGTTGATGAATCTGTTTGCATTGAACATCGTCGTGGTTATGACAACGTTGCAAAGACGTTTCCAAGAACGTTCAAACGACATTCTGTAGTCGATTCCATACGTCCACTCCAACACAGACACATTATTGTCCGCGAGTTTTTCCGGCGACATTGAAAGCCATCCCTTACGGTTGAGCAAATTATCAACGTCAGCAAAGCTCTTCTTCTTACGAGCCTTGTTGAGCTCAGAAATCGTTATGAAATCAGGGGCATCAGCAAAAGCAGCCGACACCTCCGTCAACATCAAAATACACAATAATACCCTAATTACAATCATACCCTTTTTCCTTTTCTGCAAAGATACAAAGATAGGATTAATTTTGAAAAGATATGCATTTTGGAATCTAATGTTGAATTTTAAAAAATCATCATATATTATGGCTTTATCATCACATAATTCTGAAACATAAATCGTCAACAACATCATTAATTATCGCATACGTTTTCTTTATGGATTCAAATGATTACACGCACGTCATTATCGTTACACGCACGTCCGTGCGTCTCTACGTGTTTTGGGCAGTGAGATATTGAATTTGAATGGTATTTGCAGATAATGTATTTCAGAATTTCACAGAGTCGTAACCATTAATAGGATTCCATATTGTATAGACATGCAACAACCGATGGAAAATACCAATCTGATTATATATTGCACTGGTCTGCCCTCGTAGAGACGCACGGACGTGCGTGTAATTTGCGGACGTGCGTGTAATCAATCGTGCGAATCAATCACAAATACATATTCACAAAACGTACGTTTCGTTAATCACAATCACATATCATAATCGTTACACGCACGTCCGTGCGTCTCTACGGGTTTTGGGCAGTGCGATACAGAATCTGATTAATGTTTTGAAAACATGTCATTCTCCCAGTTTTGTGGATTGTTAATAATATAATTGGCAATTTTATTGTATTCGTCACTGTCACGAATTATATGGTCGTAATAATTTGGTTGCCACAATGGATTCAACTTATTGAATTTTGGTATTGCCAAATTATTTTTGTCAATGAAATTGTCAATTTGAGTGATTGCAGAAGATTTGAATCCGCTCACAAATGTAGATATTGATTTTGGTTTCCTTATTAATGGGAAATATTCATTCTGTTTTTGAGATGAATGAATTTTCTGATATAAATCGGTGCATATTGATTTATCCAATATGATTATTGCATGCCAATGGTTGGGCATAAGGATAAATTCACCCAAATACAATTCTTTTCGTATTTCAAATGATTTGAAAAATTCATCATAAACAATCTTTCCAAAATCATTCAATACCATTTCATTGTTTACGATTTCTCCGAATAATTCTTGTCGGAATGCCGTCACCGATGTGATGAAATAATGACCATTGCCTGCGTAATCCCAATTTCGCATTCTATTTGAAGAAATACGATATTTGTTTTTGAACAAATCTTCCATCTTTTACATGTTACTAATTTTTACAAAATTAAAAATCGTTATTGAAATCTGCAAAATATGTTTATGGCGAATATCAAATATTTTTTTCATGATAACACCAATCAGATCCTATATTGCACTGGTCTGCCCTCGTAGAGACGCACGGACGTGCGTGTAATTTGCGGACGTGCGTGTAATTTGCGGACGTGCGTGTAATCAATCGTGCGAATCAATCACAAATACATATTCACAAAACGTACGTTTCGTTAATCACAATCACATATCATAATCGTTACACGCACGTCCGTGCGTCTCTACGTGTTTTGGGCAGTGCGATACAGAATCTGATTAATGTTTTGAAAACATATATGTAATCACAACCAATGACATACGTCTCTATCCGTGTCAAACGTACCAAACCGCATACACATAAATATTTATCAAACATTTATCTTTTAATACAAATATCTAGGTTTCTCCATTTTTTTATTTTAGCGTCCGGAAAAATTGGAGACACATGATGATTTGTTTGATGATGCATTGTCAGACGTACATCCGACAAAAGACGCACGTCCGAGAAGAGACGCACGTCCGAGAAGAGACGCACGTCCGAGAAGAGACGCACGTCCGAGAAGAGACGCACGTCCGTGCGTCTCTACAAGATGGGTTTCCAAAACTATAGAATTATATTACCATACATAACAGACCATGAAGAAAACACTACTATCTATCGTTGCTTCAGTTGCAACTTTTTTCGGTGCCACACTCCAATCGTTTGGAGTCTCCGTATCCAACCCGCTCATCTACTCTGATGTGCCAGACCCTTCCGTCATCCGTGATGGAAACAAATACTATATGGTGAGCACAACTATGCATTGTGCTCCGGGTGTTCCGATTATGATGTCGGAGGATTTGTCAAACTGGCGTACCGTCAACTATGCTTATCAGACTCTCGACAATGGAGACAACCAAAGCCTCAACGGTGGCAAACATGCCTATGGAAAGGGTTCGTGGGCTTCTTCTCTTCGCAAGCATAAAAACAAATACTATATTCTCACTCCGTCGTACACAACAGGAAAGACTCATCTTTTCTCTACTGACGATATCGAAAACGGCACTTGGGACGAGGTTCGTTTGCCATTCTATCACGACCCTTCTCTTTTCTTCGACGACGATGACCGCGCCTACATCATTTTCGGTAGTGGTGAGTTTAACATCATAGAACTCAACAGTGATCTTAAAAGCGTGAAGGGTGGAGCCTCAAAACTTAACATTCCTATCGACCAGACTACCGGCACTAACGGATATATCGTGAAATGTGAGGGTGCGCACATGGAGAAAGTCGACGGCAAATACTATCTTTTCGCTATCTCTTGGCCAAACGGGAAATGCCGTACTGAGCTGGTGTTCCGCTCAAGCAGTTTGAAGGGCAACTATGAAGGCAAGATCGCATTGCAGGAAAACGGTGTGGCTCAGGGTGGAATTTTCGACACTCCCGACGGCAAATGGTATGCTATGCTTTTCCGCGACTCTGGTGGTGTGGGACGTATTCCTTGGCTTATACCGGTCTCTTGGGAAAACGGTTGGCCTAACATGGGCAGACAGGCAGCTCGCAGCGTCGACTTGCCAAACCCAGTGGAGCCAGCATACAGTATGGCGACGTCGGATGATTTCGAGTCGACTACCCTGCCTCTCGAATGGCAGTGGAACCATAATCCAGACAACTCTAAATGGTCGTTGTCTGCCCGTCCAGGATATTTGCGTATCACAACAGGCCGCACCGACAAGAGTCTTTACTGGGCAAAAAACACTCTTACTCAAAAAACGTTCGGCCCAAAATGTTCAGGCCGTGTGGCTCTTGATGTGAAAGGTATGAAAGACGGTGATATCGCCGGACTTGTAGCACTTCAAGATTCATTCGGATTCGTAGGTGTGGAGAAACAGTGGGGCAAACTAAACATCGTCCAAAATAAGACCGTAACTAGAAACGCATCTGTTCCTTTCGACGGAGAGACTGTCTACTTGAGAATCGATTTTGACTTCACTAAAGACAGAGCTTATTTCTATTACAGCACAGACAATCAGAAATGGAATGCCATCGGAAAAGACATTCCTCTTCCATACACTCTTGGAATGTTTGCTGGATATAAATTCGGACTTTTCAACTATGCGACGTCGCAAGCTGGAGGATTCGCCGATTTCGATTGGTTCAAAGTGGGAGAAGATGTCTACGACGAGATTTACCTCGGACAGATCAAAGAGCCAGAAGCTGTTGGCCCATACAATGAAGTGGCAGCCAGTATTCCTGGCGTAGTGGAGGCAGAAAACTATAACACAGGAGGAAATAACATCTCTTACTACGACATAGACAGAAGCAACCGTGGCGGAGAATACAGAAAAGACGGAGTGGATATATATGCGTCAGATGAAGCCAATGGTTTTGCTATCGGATATTGCGAGGCAGACGAGTGGATGAACTACACTGTGAATGTGGCAGAGGAAGGTGAATACACAGTGTCGGTGAGAGCAAGTGAGGAGGGAGAAGTTGAGGCTGGCACCGTCCACGCATCTCTTTCAAATGAGGCTGGCGACGCAATTGACATAGAGGTTGGCACCACAGGAGCATGGGATGTCTACGGTGAATTCAAGCAGAATGGTAAAATCAGACTTCCTGCCGGAGAATCAACCATTCGTCTGACGATCAAGAAATCGTGGGTGAACATCGACCGTCTGACATTCACGAAATGGGATCCGTCTGATGTTGATGACACAGAAGCAGACAAGATCACCGTCGTCGCAACATCGTCTGCAATCAAGATTTTAGGAATTGAGGGCATTTGCCAAACCGTAGGGGCAGGTTTCAAACCTGCCCGTGGATACAAGGCAGAAATAATCAATGCAGAAGGCAAAACAGTGCGTGTGTCAGACAAAACAGAGATCTCGACATCTGGAATCGCATCAGGTGTCTACACAATCAGAATCACAACTGACAGCAACGTGATATGTAAAAAAATGACATTGAAATAACATAACACCCTTTCGAAAATATTGAAAAAAAAATTGCCGTGGCGAGAAATCCGCCACGGCATTTTTTTGATTCAACAGTCATTTTCGTTCAACTTGCCCAGCTAATTTATTCGTCCCAAAACGAATGAATTATTTTTGTTTTTATAAATTCATTTTGCATATATAACAAAAACAACTACATTTGTGCTGAAAATAACAAAATAATAAATACTTTATGACACTTTGAATTGTATACTAGACTAAAGATAGCCAGACAAACACAAAGAGTCTTGATGCGAACGTGATGTGATTTGGAAATCAAAAGGACAATTTGATAGATTAATACGGAACTCAGGTATTTTGATTTATCGAATTGGGGTACAATCATTGACACAGATTGATTTTAACAATTATTGAATGTTTTTTCGACACTCAATAATGTTTATAGTATGTGATTGTTTGCTTATTGCATGTGTTGTTTCGCAATGGACTTATCTCTATAATGCATAAAAAGAATTAATGGAGGGTTATTCTTTTTACGCATGTTTAAATTTCTACCCTCCACATAAAAAAAATATATGTTTAAAAAATTACAGAAAATGGGTGCATTAGCATCCTTGATGTTAGCAGTAACTGCTAACGCACAGGTGTGGAGAACTGACACATCAACAAAAAGTGTTTTTACATATCCTGCAGATGCCAACATGGTTGTTGGAGCTGAGGCAAACAATGACACAAAATCAAGCAGAGTATTTATCAAGTACGGAAATACTCAAAAAGGATTAACTATCGCCAACGCCCAAGGCAAAGTTAAACTTCAGTTGGCTAATAATGGAGAATTGTCAGTTGATCGCTTAAAAATCAGCGAAATAACTCAATTAAATGGACAGACATACTTCGATGGGGCATGTACTGCTTATTCAACATTTGACTTTATGAATGGTCTTAGGACTAATGCTATACAAGTTAAAGCTACAGATCGATCGTATCCGGATTGTGTGACGATTGACGGAACTAACGATCTAATGAAATTGAAAGTTTCTGGTTATCGTGGTCTAAAGCCATTCACATTTGAAGCAAGCAAGTTCATATTTTCTAATGGTAAAGTCGGTATTGGTGTAACAAATCCTACTGTTGCGCTTGATATTGTCGGAGACATTAGATGTCAAGGTAATGTAGATTTAATCTCTATGAATTCTCAGTCAATTAATGTTGAGAATCTTGCTGCTAAGGATATCACAATGGACATGAAGAACGCGGCCGACTATGTATTTGACGCCAATTACGATTTGAAGTCTCTTTCAGAGGTTGAAAAATTCGTCAACGAACACCACCACCTACCAGGCATGCCTTCTGCAGCAGAAATGGACGCTAACGGAGTAAGCGTTTCAAAAATGAGCAATCTTCTTTTGGAGAAGATTGAGGAGTTGACTCTTCACATGATTCAACTTGAGAAAGAGAATGCTCAGCTAAAAGCCAAGTTCGAATCATTAGGAAAATAATATTATGATGAACAAAACAGTTGCCACTCTGTTTTTGTCTTCATTTGCTTGTCTCTCTTCAATGGCAGCGACAAGTTATGAACAAGCCAAAACAGTGGTGAAAAATTATGTGGAAAACACCCTTGGATTGGAAAATTACCAACTTTTCGGTAATGAGAATTCTCTATCCAAGGTTGAGATTTCGTTTGAAGAGCCTGTAAAGGTTGATCCTTCTGGTTGGACCTTCTTTATTGACATGATGCCTCAGGCAATGTGGGGACATAAAGCAAAGGTGGTGTCGGTTTCTAAAGAAAACGAGTCAATGGTCATTAATGATGTAAATATGCCATTGGATAATCTGGACGGATGGTCTGATATCACACCGGTATTCTCCAAATTAAGATCAGCTAATGCGAATGAGCCTTATGCCATTAATTCTCTCAAATATGATAGCAATAGATTTTTGAGCAAAGGTCAGTTTAAGGAGACGGGCAAGATCAGTCCAAATTCATACGCTGTACTTTATTGTGGAGGTTCTAATCGTGACAAATTTTTCCTTTCTTTCTGGAACGACTGTGCTTTGACATATCAATTGTTGAGAGATGTATATGGCATTCCGCCCGAAAACATTTATGTATTGATGTCAGGAGGTCCTGATAACACGACAAAGGTGATGTTAGCAAAATCTAAGCAGTACGTTGACATGCCTTTGGATTTGGATCGCGATGGCATAAATGACATAGCATATTCTTCATTACCAAAAGATGTTTCAGAAGTATTTGACACACTAAATGGAAAAAGTGCAAAAAAGCAATTTGAAAGTTTGTTTATCTATACAATAGCTCATGGAATATGCAGTGGAGGAGAAATGACTTCGTGGGGGGATAGTATAAGGGTTGATGCTAACGATTTAGCAAAAGAGATTGACAAGGTCAATGCAAAATCCATTTCCATTGTGATGAACCAATGTTATTCAGGTTCGTTTATTCCAGCACTTTCAAAAAATGGAACTGCGACAAACCGAACAATCATCACTGCCGTCAATCCTAATGAAAGTGGCCTTGTAGATTGTGATAATGGTTATTATATTAATTCTTATTTCACCAAGGCATTTATGTGTGGACTTTCGGATCCAGAGGAAAGCGATTACGATGGAGACGGAGAAGTGTCTATGTTAGAAGCATTCAGATTTGCGAAAACCAACAATCCAGCTTCAACCGAAGGCATTCGATATGAATATGAAAATTCTCGCACAGAATTAATGTTGGAACATCCACAATACTGGTCAGCTGACTGCTTAGGAGAAAAGCAGTTGGCAAACGGCAAAATTGCTGAGAAAATTGTCTATAATTCAAAGGTAAGCAATAAATACCTCACAAAAATCGCAGAAAAATCAGTTGTGATCTCAAGTGTTTTGACAAATCATGCAGATGTAACATGCAAGTCATATAATAATGTTTCTTTGAGACCTCCATTCTCAAATAGAGATGGTTCTGTTTTCCACGGACGCATTCTTTCTTGCCAGAATTCAAACGTTACTACTCCTAGTGACGGAACTGCTTGTCAGAATGCGAGTGAAAATACAACCTATTCTAAAAACATCGGTTCATCTAAACTATCCATCTTCCCTAATCCGACATCTGGTGTTGTAAATATCAGCATCAGTGATAAGGTAATTGATAAGGTAGAAGTTCTAGATGCTCTTGGAAATACAATATTGTCTGTTGAATGTGACAACAATGAGGTTTCTATAGATTTGACCAAGTTCGGCACTGGAGTATATTTCGTAAAGGTCACTTCAGAGAGTGACACTGTTGTTGAAAAAGTTGTTTTGAAGTAATAATATTTGTCATATATAACTCCTATTTGTCAGAATAGTTTTCTGACTTTAAAATAGGATTATAGATAAAGTGTTATAATCATTTGACAAGTTCCAAACACGTTAGTGTTTTCACTTAATTTTGTCAAGATAAAATTAAGTCTTATTAGAAGATCATTGCGGCCTATGGCAACAATGATCTTCTTTTTTGTCAAAGTCACTGTATTCTCTGTCATCACTTCACTTTATTTTAGTTAAACAAAAAATGCCGTGACGGATTTCTCGCCACGGCATTTTTTTGCATTCCGCATTTATAATTTAACTTGTGTTCGATGAATTGTGATCTGTATATTCGCAAAAACGAGAGCTCATAAAAGAAAGACATCATCCATTTTCTAATCGAATTCTTACCTCTTTTTCTCATAAAAAGGCGTAGTCTTTCTCTGTGAACTTTATGTCTCTGTGGTAATTTTATAAATTCAGTGTGCTCGCCTTCGGCTCGCACCAAGAAAAGGGGTTAGGGCGTTCCGCCCTTAACAATCCTCATTTATCTCCTACTATAATTTTCGTCGAATTGACATTAATTCAGCATTTATTCCACCGTTATATCCGTACGTTTGGATTTGACAGAATACGAGAATTTCAACTCTTTCTTCTCTCCTGGTTTCAGATTAAGTTTCCAAGTGAGTTTGCCCTCCTTCTCGTCTACCTCTGCTCCACCATTATCAACCAATACCACCTTGATATCATCCACTGTAGATACAGGGAATTGATCCTCCACCGTCACCTTGACAGACTCAGTTTTATTGTTTTTCACTGTGATCAGCCATTCTCTCTCCACCTTGTCGGATGTCTTGATCAGATTCTTCGACGAGTATGTACGCATATCCTTTCTGTCGACAGCCAGTTCCTTGTCTTTTCCGATGGAAAGGTTCAAAGTATCCTCCGTCTGACGTGCGTTGATGAAGCTCTCACCCATATACATATTGTTCAAGAATAGCTTGACCGCACCGTCGAGCAGATCCAATCTCTTCCAATTTGGAATAGACGCTACAAGATAGACATCCTTGGATAACTTTGGCACTGCATAGTAGTTATACTCCGCTTCGACAGAGAAATCCTTCACCACCACCTCATGGTCAGCACCGTCGGCAGGAATATTATTTTTTCCTTCAATATCTGCGACGGAATTACGTATTGCCATCTGCGGAATATTCGACTCCATATCACTGCTCATCACAGATTGTGAGACTCGTTTGATTCGATTCTGATCGATATAATTGTAATAATGGCTTCCTACCTCCGATTCTGTAACTTTTGAGCTATTATTGTCCATTCGCACATTTCTCACCATCACATTCTTGCCTCTGGCTTTGCAATATGTGGAGTTATAACCAGAATAGCTGAAGCTGACACTCTTGTTGATCGGCACCAACAACTCATAATATCCATTCTCATCTGATTCCGTCTTGCGGTCGTCTCCACAAGTGACCAAGGCTCCCTTCAACGGGCCTTTCCAATCACGCACCACGCCCATAATCTTCACGTATGGATTACTGAAATCAGTCGTGTGGACTGTTCTGCCGATATAGCTGCCCGACGGTACGATATAGCGTCCCAATTCTGGTTTTTCATTGCTCACAAGCGGATCATTCTGGGAAAGTTTCAGCTTGACATTATCCCATTTCTCTTTTGTCGCCTGACTTACGTATGCTTTCTGCACCAAATGAAGTTTGGTATCATTCTTAGCGATACGAGCCTCGTAGAATGGCATCCAAGCAGCGTCCTCCACAAAATAGTTGATCTCCAACTCACAATTTGAGGCTGCAGACGACTCCAGTTTCACCAAAAGAAAACTCATCGGCTCCATCTGTTTGCCGTAGAGCAAATTCATCTTCTGCTCATTAAGGGTAAGCTCTTCCTGATATTTCTTCATTCGTTTTTGATAGTCGTACTGCCTTGTGATAATGTCATTCAAATCATTACGCACATAAGAAGCTATACCCTGTAGCGTGGGAGCAGTGAAACCATTATCACCGCCGATATTGTTACTTTTCAGCACCAGATCACGTTCCCTGTCAAGCACTTCGCTCTTACTCTGCAGGATATCAATGGAATCACGCAACTGCGAAGCTCTCTTTGTCAGAGCAACGACCTCTTTACCAATCTGTTTCTGACCTGGCACCTCCACATCATAATCAATAGAGGAAAGAGTAGCGTTTCCACTCTTCACACCCACCTGCACGGAGTTTTGCTCCAGCATTGGAGTAAGCAACGGAATCTTCACCTCCGTCACTCCACTCTTGACATTCACCTTTGCTGTACGCTTCACCATCGCGCCGTTGGAATAGACCATCACCTCATTTATCTTTGTCTGCGTCTCCACAGGTGCTGCGATAGCTGTGATGGCACCCAAAGAAAGACAACCTGCTAATATATTTTTTAATTTCATATTTTCTTATTTTTAGTTAAGACGGGGTACACGTTCCCCACAATTACGCATTATGAATTATGCATTATGAATTGTTCTAAAGTTCTTGATCAGACATCAGTTTATCGAAAAGAAACTCGTCTTTTACCTTCACCTCGTAATTAATATTGATTTCTTTCTTCTCTCCAGGAGCAAGATGAAGCATCCATTTCAAGCGGCCCTCCTTCTCGTCGACTTTTGCATTGCTGGATTCCAACAGAGTGACTTTTGCGTCATCATTTGTGGCGACGGGAATCTGATCCTCCACCACGACATCCACTGCCGTCTCCTTATTGTTCTTCACTGTGATCTGCCAACTTCGTGTGACCTTCTTGGCTGTCCTCAACAGATTCTTTTTCTCCTTAGTAGCTTTCAATGTTCGCTCCACACCGATGTTTTTCTCCACTCCGAGTGAGAAATGCAACGTGTCTTGAATCTCTAACGGTGTCCAATAAGAGTCTCCGACGTAGGTATTATCCAAGAAGACACGGAGTTTTCCCTTTAGCAATTCATAGTCTCGCCAGTTCGGAACCTCAGCCAACATATAGACATTAGGAGTGATCTTAGGTGCGGCATAATAGCTGTATTTAGCAGGGATGCTCTGAGTGCCCAACGTCGCCTCATGTTCTGATCCGTCCGACGGGATTGTGTTCAACGTCGTCGACTCAGCTGTATAGTCTTGCAGTTTCGAGAATGTAGACAGATACAATCCAGAGCCATATTTTGACCCTTTCTTTGTGGTGATTATAACAACTCCATTCGACGCACGACATCCGTAAATGCCAGTTGAGGAAGCATCTTTCAAAATTTCCATAGACACAATATCACTAGGGTCAATATTTGCCAATGGATTTCCTTTAGTATCATCTCCACTGATAGGTATTCCGTCTACAATATACAACGGTTCGCCAATTCCTGACAACGAAGAGACGCCACGAATTCGCACTGAAGATGCTTGACCAGGTCTTCCCGAAGATTTTCCAACAGACACGCCTGACACCTTTCCAGCCAATGCTTGATCAACACTTATAGAAGAGCTTTCCTCCAGTTCCTCTTCATCAAGATTACTCTTTGATCTCCTTGATTTTCTTGGTCCAACTCCATATCCTACGACAACCAATTCTTCTAAATTTTCTTCAGACAAAGTCACATTCAATATGGAAGAAGTCTTGCTTGTTATTTTACGTGTTTGCGGTTCATAACCAGAATATGAAAATTCCAATATCGCACCTATAGGCACATTGATTTCGTAATTTCCATCCATATCTGTGTTTGTGCCTTCAGTTGTGCCCTTTATGACCACATTTGCAAACGGGAGTGGTTCTTTTGCATCTTTGACAACACCCCTTATTCTTACCGTATTTCCATAGAGATTCTTTGTGTCCTCCCTCATTGTGACATTGAGCATCATCACATTTTCAGCATTCACGTTCTTTTCCTCTGTGAAATGACTTGTATGAACAAACGACAGACTGCTGTTCTCCGGAACCAATATTTCATAGAATCCAGAAGCGTCTGTCTGTGTGGTCTCATTTGTAGACGGGCAATTGACCAACACGCCCTGGATACTTCCATGGTTGTCACGCACCGTTCCCATCACCTTCACCATTTTCTTTTCTGAAGACGACGATGATGAGCTGCCATAAGATTTAGGCAGAGTATAACGTTTCAGCTCTGGTCGGGCATTATTGTCGGTAGGATTCGTTCTAGTGACAGTCATCTTCACATCTTTCCAATCCTCCTTTGTCTTTTGTAGCACCATCACCTTTTTCGTGACATCCATAGATGATTTATCCGCAGATATTCGCAGTTCAAAGAATGGAGTCCACTCCGCATCATTCACCACATAGCTGAGATCCAAGTCCGTCGCCCCGGGAGTTTTCGACACCAAAGAGATGTATAATGCACCCTTAGGCATCATCACCCTTTCATCCAGAAGTTTCATTTTCTGTCCGAGCATCTGTTTTTCCTGTTCCAACTTTTTCTGACGCTGGTTATATCCCAACTTCAAGTCGACGATTTCGTCAAGATCCCTGCGGAGAAAAGACGCCACCCCACTCAACTGCAACGAGTCAAAGCCTTTGGACCCTCCTACACTATTATTATTCAACACAATATAGCGTTCGTGATCCAAGACGGAGCTATAAGAGCGAATCAAATCCAAAGAATCAGCGATCAGTTTGGATCTCTTCACCAACGAATCATTGGCTTTAGCAACGTCGGCACGATTAGGCATCTCCATCTCCACATGCACCTTGCCCAACGAGATATCCGCATTAGAAACACCCACCTGCACCGACTTTCTGTCGAGCACCGGGCTAAGCATAGGGATCTTCACCACCGTCACACCGGCAGGAATCTTCACATGAGCTTTACGGCTCACTAAAGCCCCTTGTTTATAGACGGTGACCTTTTCAATCGTGGAATTGACCGACAAAGTGTCCGCAAAGAGGTGTTGTGACATCAAACAGGCAGTCAAAAAGACAAATAGATAAATAATTCGTTGTTTGAGCATATATTTTGAATTATAGTTCAACGCACAAATATAATATTTTTTCAAATTCTTAAATGCTTAAATTCAATTAGAATGTTGGATTGAAGCGTTGAGGATTGTTAAGGACGGAACATCCTAACCCTTTCTCTTCCGCGAGCCCAAAGGGCGAGCGATAAAAATGCATTCATTTTGCTTATTGTAATTATATGTGCTCGCCTTACGGCTCGCACTTTGGAAAGGGTTAGGGCGTTCAGCCCTTAACAATCCTCAAATATTACAGCCAAATCAACCTGTTTCTAATTAATTCTATGAGACGCACGACCGTGCGTCTCTACGAGATTATACATCAGACGTCTGACCTCACATCAATTACGAATTACGCATTATAAATTATGAATTATTCTTTCAGCCAACTTCTGTATTTAATCCACACATGCAGCCAGATACGGGCGATGGAATCAATCGCGTCGGCAAATATCATTTTGTTGTAGAAGTCGAATTTTTTACCCCATTCAGTTTGTTCCGTGAATTCATTAAAATTCTGGTTTGTGGAAAAAGATTCCGGCACCAAGAAACGAGAGAACAAATAGGAATGTTGCGACACGCCACTCATATAATCCCAAGTGCTGGAGTTCCCGTTTCCCCATCCATGGACATATTGACGTTTTGAGATTTCCTCCTTCACGTCTTCCAAAAACTGCGACTCCTTCAATGGCAACGGATAGCCATCAGGGTCGTAGAAGAAACGGTTGTTATCAGTGTCTATTTTATAAGACTTTTTTATTTGGTCTTCCCACTTCTTCTCTATTATGCCATGCATACCCTTCTCATCGCTGAACGGGCGGTTGTCGCAATGGAACGGCATGTGACAGTCGGCGACATAATGGCTGAGGATGAAAAAACGCATCGCAATATGGTTGTTGGTGGTAGTTATCGGACATCCACGGTCTTCCTTCTGCAACATCTTAAAATTGTCGACGATGCTGTGGGCGATAGACTCGCAACGGTCGGCACAGTTACCCTTCACAATAGAATATGATTTTCCGTAAAGAGGTGAAGATTTCTTCATCATAGAGCTGATGGTGTGAGTGCTCGGCATATTGCGAAACTCCGTATAATTGCCACCAGGCTCGAATTTCACAATATGGCTGGTGCTCATATCTTTGAATACATCGTCAGGATACCACGCGCCCTCGATCACAAAATCACGGTAGTTCTTAAACCATTTCCACAAAGTTTTAGCATGTTGACGCACATCATCCGACACTCCCTTCACAACTGCGTCATCAGTAGTGGTGGCAATCACTTCAAGTCTCTTTATAGCCATAAAGGCTAGCCAAGCGTGCGAGTATTTTTTCATATCCTAATTATATAAATCATTTTCACAAAGATAGATAAAATATAAGAAGCAGCTTAATTTTATTAAATAATTTGGATATAGGCGTTGAGGATTGTTAAAGACGTTTCGTCTTTAACAATCCTCAATTATTAGACTTAGTTCCGATTACTCCTCAAACAAACAATCAGATGTCACTTCCGATTGTGCCATACCGCTGTTCTCAGAGTTTTTCTTCAGACCGTAAGTTGTGATCATTGTAAGGTGGAGGGCAGATTTTGTTTTTGTCTCTTCCTTGAAAGATGCAAGTTTGTTGCGTAGTTTCTTTGCATAATCCGACGTGATTGTGTATTCTGATCCTGCATATTTTATCTCGCAGATATTTATCACCTTATCCGAACGTTCAATCACCATATCTATCTGCGCCCCACTCTCTTTGTCCGAACTCTTCCAACTCGACACTTTAGTCGATATGCCAGCTATGCCCAATGCCTTTTTTATCTGTGGCAGATGGGCGAAACTAACTTGCTCGAATGCGTATCCTTCCCAAGTGTTTATTGTTGGAGTGTTAATGTTATTTGTCCAGAAATGCTCATCGCCGTAATTCTTCTTCACAAAACGGAGATAGAACAATGTGAAGAAATCAACCAGCTGGTACATTTTGCCTTTTGTTTTCTTCCCCACCTGGTTATATTCATTCAGAATTCCACAATCCACAAGCTCCTGCAGAACGGTTGTTGTGCTTCCAGACTCCGGCATTCCCGTCTTCTCACACAGATCTTTCTTTGTCATTCCCATGCTTTTTGCAGCCAACGCCTCCACAATCTTTATATGGGAAGTGTAATTCTTAAACATGGAACGATAAAGATTGTCATACTCCTTTGACAGAATTCCTTTTTTTGCAAAACAAATCTGATCCACATTTTGCGCCACGCTGAGCCCCTTGCGAAGATATTGCAAATAGTATGGCACACCGCCAAATATCATATATGCCTGAAGCTGTTCCTCCCTGCTCATGGAGATCTGTTTCAGGTCGTAGAATTCAGCACATTCACTCAGTGTAAATGGCTCCAGATAGATTTGATTCGTCAGTCTGCCATATAATCCGCCTCTGTTTCTAAGGATATTGCTAGTGATCCATGTTGTGGCGGAACCACACACTATCAAAAAAATGTCTGTTCGTGCCGACGCGTATGCATTCCAAAACCATTCTATCGCCATCAGAAAATCGGATTTTGGAGTGTCCATCCACGGCATTTCATCGATGAATAGGACTTTCTTTCTATTTTTATAGTTGACATCGTTGGTAATGGTGTCTGCCAAATAACGCATCACTTCCATCCAATTTTCGCACTCCCTATAATCGACATTGAATCCTTGCACTATAGCCATACAGAAATTGTTGATCTGCTCACGATACGAACCTCCCGGCAATCCAGTAGCATAAAAAGAGAAATGACGTTCCAAGACATAACGAATCAAAAATGTCTTGCCCACTCTACGTCTGCCATAGACAGCCACAAACTCCGATTGTTCTGAATACAAGCACTCAGTTAGAAGATCTTGTTCATAGTCTCTTCCAACAAAACGTTTAATTCCATAAGGAGCTGAATCTTCATGCAACATCAACATATTCTTCAATTTTTCTACAAATCTAACACATATTTGTTGATTTAGATAATTTCAATCCTATATTTTTCGCTAAATCTCAAATATTTCAACACTTTTAGCAAAAACTACGCATCTATTTAACGCTAAATCTAATATTTTTAATAAGATTTAGCGAAATCACAGTGTATGAAATAGGCTAAATCTGTATATGATTAGTTTCATGGAAGTACAAGTGAACATATTTTGAGTATAATCACAACTTTTTGTTTATACTACATATTCTTATGAACCAGCAAAAAGACAGGGAGATAACAGGTTATCAATTATAATCTTCATTTTAGAGTCAATGCTATATTCAATAATCACAATCGATAAATGTTAATAAAAAAAGACGAGAAGAAACTCTCGTCTTTTGATTTTGCATTTCGCATTATTCTTTTCAGCATTATAATTATGCCTCACCAGTCCCATTGAATCCCATGAATGGTGGAGGCATTGATCCATTATCACTTCCATTACCGTTAGCACGTGGAGCGACAGGTTGGATGTTGATTTCACCGAAGTCCTGCTCATACTTGGCCACATTGTCTGCCAACGCACGAAGGAGACGTTTTGCCTGAATCGGAGACATTATCACACGGCTCTTTATTTTAGCCTTCTGCTGCCCGGGTATAGTCTTGGCAAAGTCCAACAGAAATTCTGTCTGAGAGTGGCCTACAAGGGCAAAATTGGCATATACTCCCTCCGCTATATCCTCTGTGATTTCAACAGGGAAACCACGACGCTGTTCTTTATCGTTGTTTTCGTTATCCATATTCTTCGTTTTTTTGGTTTTAGGCAAAATTACAATTTAAAAAACTACCCTCCAAATACATTTGGGCATTATGCCGCATTATGCATCTCACATTTTGTTATATCACACGGACGGCCGTGCGTTTCTACGAGATATACATCATCAAAATAGACACGACAAATAAATAAAAAAACAGACCACAATTTCTTGCGGTCTGTTTTTTATATTAAGGAAGCACATCAGTGCATATCCATCTTACATTTACTCGTTCTCAGAAGGGAACTCAACAGCGAAGTCGCTATCCTCATAGTCGTAAGACGACTTAGCGTATGCCTTCTCCATTTCATCCTTTGGTCCGACAACAAGTTGCTGCCACTTAGAAAGACCAGTACCTGCAGGAATCAAGTGACCGCAGATAACGTTCTCCTTCATACCCTCAAGATTGTCTGTCTTACCACGAAGAGCAGCATCGTTAAGCACCTTAGTTGTCTGCTGGAATGATGCAGACGACATGAAGCTACGAGTCTGAAGTGCAGCACCTGTGATACCCTGAAGAATCTGTGTAGCTGTTGCAGGGATAGCGTCACGAACTGTGACTGTCTTCAAGTCACGACGTTTAAGCATACTGTTCTCAGCACGAAGGTTACGAGCTGTAACAACCTGTCCTGGCTTGAAGTTTGTAGATCCACCTGCGTCGACTACAATCTTCTTATCAAACAACTTGTCGTTCTCTTCCATAAACTCGATCTTGTCAACCAAGTCGTTCTCCAAGAACAATGTATCACCTGGATCTGAAATCTGAACCTTACGCATCATCTGACGCACGATAACCTCGAAGTGTTTGTCGTTGATACCTACACCCTGTAGACGGTACACATCCTGAACCTCATTCACGATATACTCCTGAACAGCTGTAGGACCTAGGATTGCAAGGATATCTGATGGACAAATTGCACCGTCAGAAATTGCATTTCCTGCACGTACATAATCACCCTCCTGTACCAAGATCTGCTTAGACAAAGAAACTAGATATTTCTTAACCTCGCCAAACTTAGATGTAACGGAGATTTCACGGTTACCTCTCTTGATCTTACCGAACGATACCTCACCATCGATTTCAGCAACGATAGCTGGATTAGATGGGTTACGAGCCTCGAACAACTCCTGTACTCGTGGAAGACCTCCTGTGATATCGCCTGCCTTGCTTGAAGATCTTGGGATCTTAACCAAAAGCTGACCTTTCTTCAAACGGTCGCCCTCAGAAACAACAACTGTAGCGCCCACTGGCAAGTTGTATGACTTCTCGATGCTACCATCTTCATTTACGATATTACATACTGGAGATTTTGTCTTATCCTTAGATTCGATGATGACCTTCTCCTCGTGTCCTGTAGTCTCATCATGATCCGAACGGCAAGTAACACCCTCGATCAAGCTCTCAAACTCTACCTTACCAGCAACCTCAGTCACGATAACGGCATTGTATGGGTCCCACTCACAGATCAAGTCATCTACGTGAACTTCCTGACCATTCTTGAAGAATAGTTTAGATCCGTAAGGGATTTCAGCACGAGTAAGTTCAATCTTAGTTGTTGGGTTGATGATTCTTGCCTCACCAAGACGACCGACAACAACCTGTACTGGCTGATCGTTCTCATCCGTAGTGTCGACGGTTCTCAACTCCTCAAACTCGATGATACCATCATACTTAGATCTGAATCCATTATTTGTAGCGACGTTACCGGCAACACCACCGACGTGGAATGTACGAAGAGTCAACTGAGTTCCTGGCTCACCGATTGACTGAGCCGCGATAACTCCAACTGCCTCACCTTCCTGTACCATACGGCCTGTAGCCAAGTTACGTCCATAACATTTAGCACAAACTCCTCTCTTCGACTCACAAGTAAGCACTGAACGGATCTCAACTTTCTCGATCTTAGCTGCGTTGATTGCAGCCACCTGATCCTCTCTGATCTCCTGTCCTGCCATCACGATAACCTCACCTGTTGCTGGGTTGACAACATCGTGAACTGACACACGTCCTAGGATTCTCTCGCCCAATGAAGCGACAACCTCATCGTTCTTCTTGATATCCGTGCAGACAAGTCCACGCAATGTACCACAGTCTTCCTCGTTGATGATCACATCATGAGATACGTCAACAAGACGACGAGTCAAGTATCCTGCATCGGCAGTCTTCAAGGCTGTATCGGCAAGACCCTTACGAGCACCGTGAGTAGAGATAAAGTACTCAAGGACTGACAAACCTTCCTTAAAGTTAGAAAGGATCGGGTTCTCAATGATCTGGCCACCAACGGCTCCAGATTTTTGAGGCTTGGCCATCAAACCACGCATACCAGAAAGCTGACGAATCTGCTCCTTAGATCCACGGGCTCCTGAGTCAAGCATCATGTATACTGAGTTGAATCCCTGGTCGTCCTTCTTAATTGTATCCATCAAGACATCAGCCAACTTCTTGTTAACCTCTGTCCAAATGTTAATGATATTATTGTATCGCTCATTCGGAGTGATAAGACCCATGTTATAGTTAGCCATGATCTCCTCTACCTGAGCGTAACCCTCATTGATAAACTGCTCTTTCTCCTTAGGAATGATAACGTTCTCAAGGTTAAATGACAAACAACCCTTGAATGCCATGTAGTAACCAAGATTCTTGATATCATCCAAGAACTGAGCTGTACGAGCAACACCACAAGTCTTGATAACCTTGCTGATGATATTCTTCAACGACTTCTTAGTGATTAGATCATTGATGAATCCCACTGCCTTTGGAACATTCTGGTTGAAGATAAGCTTACCGACAGTAGTCTGAATCATGTGACGGATTGGAGAACCATTCTCGTCTACATCATCCACGATCACCTGGATTGGAGCGTGAAGGTCAACCTTCTGCTCATTGTAAGCCACCTGAGCCTCTTCCATACCGTAGAACTTCAATCCCTCACCCTTAGTACCTGGACGCTCCTTAGTGATATAGTAAAGTCCAAGAACCATATCCTGAGCTGGCACTGTGATAGGAGCACCGTTGGCAGGATTAAGGATATTGTGAGATCCAAGCATCAACATCTGTGCCTCAAGAATAGCCTCATTACCTAGTGGCAAGTGAACGGCCATCTGGTCACCATCGAAGTCGGCGTTGAACGCTGTACATGCAAGTGGGTGCAACTGGATTGCCTTACCCTCGATCATCTTAGGCTGGAATGCCTGAATACCAAGACGGTGCAAAGTAGGGGCACGGTTCAATAGCACTGGGTGACCCTTCATCACATACTCTAGGATATCCCAAACGATTGGATCCTTGCGGTCAACAATCTTCTTTGCAGATTTAACTGTCTTTACGATACCACGCTCAATAAGCTTACGGATGATAAATGGTTTGTAAAGCTCAGCTGCCATATATTTAGGAAGACCACACTCATGCATCTTCAACTCTGGACCAACGACGATAACGGAACGAGCAGAGTAGTCAACACGCTTACCCAACAAGTTCTGACGGAAACGTCCTTGCTTACCCTTCAAGCTGTCTGACAAAGACTTCAAAGCTCTGTTAGCCTCCGACTTAACGGCTGTTGCCTTCTTAGAGTTGTCGAACAATGAATCGACTGCCTCCTGCAACATACGCTTCTCATTACGAAGGATAACCTCAGGAGCGTGGATCTCAATAAGTCTCTTAAGACGGTTGTTACGGATGATGACACGTCTGTAAAGGTCATTCAAATCCGAAGTGGCGAAACGTCCACCATCCAATGGAACCAAAGGACGCAATTCAGGCGGAATAACAGGGACAACCTTAACGATCATCCACTCAGGACGGCTCTTTCCGTGAGACGCACGGAATGCCTCCACCACCTGAAGACGCTTCAAAGCCTCGTTCTTTCTCTGCTGAGATGTCTCCTGGCTAGCCTTGTTTCTCAACTCATATGATAGAGAATCCAAGTCGACCTCCTTTAGCATGTCGTAAACAGCCTCGGCACCCATCTTAGCGATAAACTTGTTAGGGTCGGAATCTTCAAGATGAAGGTTCTCAACAGGAAGTTTATCCATCAAATCAAGGTATTCCTCCTCTGTCAAAAGCTGACGAGTTGTGACACCCTCACTTGCCAAAACACCTGGCTGCAAAACAACGTACTTCTCATAGTAGATGATTGCGTCAAGAGTCTTTGAAGGAAGACCTAGAAGATAACCTATCTTGTTAGGAGTAGATCTGAAATACCAGTTGTGAGCAACAGGCACAACCAAATGGATGTGACCCATTCTCTCGCGGCGAACTTTCTTCTCAGTCACCTCTACACCACAACGGTCGCAGACGATTCCTTTATATCTGATTCTCTTATATTTTCCACAGTGGCACTCAAAATCCTTTACCGGACCAAAAATCTTCTCGCAGAACAAACCGTCTCTTTCTGGCTTGTAAGTACGATAGTTGATAGTCTCAGGCTTTAGCACCTCACCGCTTGACTGCTCCAAAATCTCTTCTGGAGAAGCAAGAGCGATAGAAATTCTCGAGAATGTATTTTTAACTTTATTTTCTTTTCTGAAAGCCATATCTTCTACAATTTAATCCAAAGTAATACTCAAGCCCAAACCTCTCAACTCGTGTAGCAACACATTTAGAGACTCTGGGATACCTGGTGTTGGCATTGGCTCACCCTTAACGATAGCCTCGTAAGCACGAGCACGACCCTTAACATCATCAGACTTAATAGTTAGGATCTCCTGCAATACGTGAGAAGCTCCGAATGCCTCGATTGCCCAGACCTCCATCTCTCCGAAACGCTGGCCACCGAACTGAGCCTTACCTCCAAGAGGCTGCTGAGTAATCAATGAGTAAGGTCCGATTGAACGAGCATGCATCTTATCGTCGACCATGTGACCAAGCTTAAGCATATAGATCACACCTACTGTCGCAGGCTGGTCGAAACGCTCTCCTGTTCCACCGTCGTACAAATATGTCTTACCATATCTTGGAAGACCTGCCTTGTCTGTCCACTCATTCAAATCATCTAGAGAAGCACCGTCGAAGATAGGAGTAGCAAACTTAACGCCAAGCTTCAATCCTGCCCATCCAAGCACAGTCTCGAAAATCTGACCAAGGTTCATACGTGAAGGCACACCTAGTGGGTTTAGACAGATGTCGACTGGAGTACCGTCTGCCAAGAATGGCATATCCTCCTGACGAACGATTCTCGACACGATACCCTTGTTACCGTGACGACCGGCCATCTTGTCACCTACACGAATCTTACGTTTCTTTGCGATGTAAACCTTAACCAACTGCATGATGCCGTTTGGAAGTTCATCACCGATATTGATTGCAAACTTGTCTCTCTTAACACCAGCCTCAAGTTCCTTGTGCTGAGCCAAATAGTTAGAGATTAGCTCGCTGATCATTCTGTTTGTCTTCTCATCCTCTGTCCAATCGTTCCAGTGGATAGAATTGTAGTCGATGCTGTTGAATAGTTTGTTTGTGAAGACGTCGCCCTTACCGATAACCTCGATATCCATACAATCCTTAACACCCTTAGATGTCTTACCTTTTGTAAGGACAAGAAGCTTGTCTACCAAAACCTTCTTCAACTCAGCTGCTGCCTGTTCGAATTTAGCGTCAACTGCCTCCAAAAGTTCCTTGTCAGACTGTCTTGACTTACGGTTCTTAATAGCACGAGCGAATGTTCTCTTGCCGATAACGACACCGTGAAGCGACGGAGTAGCCTTCAACGAAGCATCCTTAACGTCACCAGCCTTGTCTCCGAAGATTGCACGAAGCAACTTCTCTTCTGGAGAAGGATCCGACTCTCCCTTAGGAGTAATCTTACCGATGATGATATCACCTGGTTCTACAGGAGCACCGATACGGATGACACCGTTCTCATCAAGATTACGAGTAGCCTCTTCGCTGACGTTAGGGATATCAGCAGTCAACTCCTCCATACCACGTTTTGTCTCACGAACCTCAAGTGTATCCTCCTCAACGTGAACTGATGTAAACATATCCCATTTCACAACCTTCTCGTTGATAACGATAGCATCCTCATAGTTGTAACCCTTCCAAGGCATGAACGCAACTAGCAAGTTCTTACCGATTGCAAGCTCACCGTTATCAGTAGAGTATCCCTGTGTAAGGATCTGTCCCTTAGTGACACGATCGCCACGGCTTACTAGCGGACGCAAGTCAATTGTAGTATTTTGGTTAGTTCTTCTGAACTTAGGCAATTTATATTCTTTAACCGCAGAGACGAAGCTTGTGAACTCCTCTTCTTCTGAACGGTCGTACTTAATCTTAATAACAGAAGCGTCTACATATTCAACGACACCATCACCCTCAGCGGCGATCTGAGTACGAGAATCTCTTGCAAGCTGTGCCTCGATACCAGTTCCCACGATAGGAGACTCAGTAGTCAACAATGGAACAGCCTGGCGCATCATGTTAGATCCCATCAACGCACGGTTGGCGTCATCATGCTCGATAAATGGAATCAAAGACGCTGCGATAGACGCGATCTGGTTTGGAGCGATATCCATCAACTCAAGCTCAGAAGGATCCACAACTGGGAAGTCACCCTGACGACGAGCCTTAACCTTGTCTGTCAAGAAATTACCATTCTCGTCGATTTGAGCGTTACCCTGACCGATGATCTTTCCTTCCTCTTCCTCAGCTGTCATGTACTCGATACCAGTCTCAGACATATCAGCGATACCGTTGTTAATCTTTCGGTAAGGAGTAGCGATAAATCCAAGGTCGTTGATCTTAGCGTGTACACACAAAGAAGAAATCAAACCGATGTTTGGACCTTCTGGAGTCTCAATAGGACATAGACGGCCATAGTGAGTATAGTGAACGTCACGCACCTCAAATCCGGCTCTATCACGAGACAAACCGCCAGGACCAAGGGCAGAAAGACGACGCTTGTGAGTGATCTCAGCCAATGGGTTAGTTTGATCCATAAACTGAGAAAGTGCGTTTGTTCCAAAGAAGCTATTGATTACCGAAGTGATAGTCTTAGCATTGATCAAGTCAATTGGAGTAAACACCTCATTATCGCGAACGTTCATTCTCTCACGGATTGTACGAGCCATACGAGCAAGACCTACACCGAACTGGTTGTAAAGTTGCTCACCTACGGTACGCACACGTCTGTTGCTCAAGTGGTCGATATCATCAACCTCAGCCTTAGAGTTGATAAGCTCGATTAGATACTTGATGATCTCAATGATATCTTCCTTAGTCAACACCTTAATTGTAGGGTCGATAGAAAGGTCAAGCTTCTTGTTGATTCTGTAACGACCCACATCACCCAAATCATATCTCTTTTCAGAGAAGAACAAGTTCTGGATGATTTCGCGAGCAGCAGCGTCATCTGCAGGCTCAGCGTTACGCAACTGACGATATATATAATTGACAGCTTCCTTCTCCGAGTTAGTGTCATCCTTCTGCAAAGTGTTGAAGATGATGCTATAGTCGGAAGAAGAAACGTCCTCCTTATGCAATAGGATAGTAGAAGCTCCCGACTCAAGGATAGCGTCGATGTTCTCCTCCTCAAGGATAGTTTCACGCTCGATAAGGACCTTGTTTCTCTCTACAGAGATAACCTCACCGGTATCCTCATCTACGAAATCCTCTGTCCATGCCTTCAATACACGAGCAGCAAGCTTTCTACCGATATATTTGTTAATAGTCTTAGCCTTTACCTCAACCTCTTCAGCAAGCCCGAAAATTTCAAGAATATCCTTATCGCTTTCGAAACCAATTGCACGCAACAAAGTAGTCACAGGCAATTTTTTCTTACGGTCGATGTAAGCATACATTACATTATTGATATCTGTAGCAAACTCAATCCAAGAACCCTTGAAAGGAATGATACGAGCAGAATACAACTTAGTACCATTAGCATGCATGCTCTGACCGAAGAATACACCTGGAGATCTGTGCAACTGAGACACTACAACGCGCTCAGCACCATTGATAACGAAAGTGCCTTTCTCCGTCATGTACGGAATATTTCCAAGATAAACATCTTGAATAATAGTCTCAAAATCTTCGTGCTCAGGGTCTGTACAATACAATTTCAATTTAGCCTTCAAAGGCACATTGTATGTTAGACCACGCTCAATACATTCGTCAATACTATATTTGCATGGATCGATGTAGTAATCCAAAAACTCTAATACGAAGTTATTTCGAGTGTCTGCAATAGGGAAATTCTCAGAGAAAACTTTGTACATTCCCTCATTCTTTCTCTGCTCAGGTGGAGTATCAATCTGGAAAAACTCCCTGAAGGATTTCAACTGAACCTCAAGGAAATCAGGATATTCCATCTGGTTTTTAACAGATGCGAAACTTACCCTCTTATTATTTAACTGTTGAGACATTTTGCTGATGTTTTAATGAAGTAAAATTGTTAAGACACAAAAAAGTTTAGAACCACACCTTCGTGGTTCTAAACTATAAACCTGAAATCAGGCGATATTACTTAAGCTCAACTTCAGCACCAGCCTCTTCTAGAGTCTTCTTCAATGACTCAGCCTCGTCCTTAGCAACACCTTCCTTAACTGTAGCTGGAGCACCGTCTACGATCTCCTTAGCCTCCTTAAGACCAAGACCGCAAGACTCCTTAACAGCCTTTACAACCTGAAGCTTGTTAGCGCCTGCTGACTTCAAAACTACGTCGAAAGAAGTCTTCTCCTCAGCTGCTGCACCTGCTGCTGCAGGACCTGCTGCTACTGCTACTGCAGCTGCAGCTGGCTCGATACCGTACTCGTTCTTCAAGATCTCAGCCAACTCGTTTACTTCCTTAACTGACAAGTTAACCAACTGTTCTGCAAATGCTTTCAAATCTGCCATTTTATTTCTTTTTTTTAGATTGTTTGAATTAAAAAATTATTTCTCTGCAAGAGTCTTAAGTACTCCATGCAATATGTTTGCACCTGACTGCAAAGAAGAAATAACATTCTTCGCAGGAGATTGCAACAAAGCGATAACGTCGCCAATAAGTTCGTTCTTGCTCTTGATGCTTACCAATGCCTCAAGCTGATCAGCTCCGTAGAAGCTCTCCTCTACATAAGCAGCCTTCAATACAGGCTTCTTCAAAGGATTGTTAGCTGAGAAGCTCTTAATCAACTTTGCTGGTGCATTACCAGTGTTAGTAAACATAATAGCAGATGATCCCTTTAGAGATGGATACAACTGAGAGAAATCAGCGTCCTTCTGATCAAGAGCCTTCTTCATCAATGTGTTCTTCACAACCATCAACTTGATCTGCTGCTCAAAACATGCACGACGAAGTGCGCTTGTCTGCTCTGCATTAAGATCTGACGCATCGGCAACATAAAAATGACTATACTCAGATAGAGTATTAGACAACTGCTCAATTACAGCTACTTTATCTTCCTTTTTCATGTCTGATCTTAATATTAAATTTCTTCAATTGACTTAGGATCAATCTTGATACCCTGACTCATTGTGCTTGAAAGATAGATACTCTTCACGTAAGTTCCCTTAGCTGAAGATGGCTTCAACTTCATGATTGTTGCCATGAACTCCTTCGCATTTCCGAAGATCTGGTCTGGAGTGAAAGAAACCTTACCGATTGAAGTGTGGACGATACCAAACTTATCAACCTTGAAATCGATCTTTCCTTGCTTTACTTCCTTAACTGCTTTTGCTACATCATTAGTAACTGTACCACTCTTTGGATTTGGCATCAAACCACGAGGTCCTAGCACACGTCCTAGAGCACCAATTTTACCCATGATTGAAGGCATAGTAATCATAACATCGAAGTCTGTCCAACCACCTTTGATCTTCTCGATGAACTCGTCAAGACCAACGTAATCAGCACCAGCCTCTTTTGCTGCAGCTTCAACATCTGAAGTACACAATACAAGTACTCTTGTCTGCTTACCTGTTCCGTTTGGCAATGACACAACGCCTCTAACCATCTGGTTAGCCTTACGAGGGTCAACTCCTAGACGGACATCGATATCAACTGAAGCATCAAACTTAGTTGTTGTGATTTCCTTTACTAAAGCAGAAGCCTCTTTTAGAGAGTAAGATTTTCCTTCTTCAATCTTCTCTGCAGCTAACTTTTGATTCTTTGTAAGTTTACTCATTTGATAGAAGATTAATTATTACCGGGAAAATCTCCCTTTACTGAAATACCCATACTTCTAGCTGTACCAGCAACCATAGACATAGCCGACTCCACAGTAAAACAATTCAAATCCTTCATCTTGTCTTCTGCGATAACCTTCACCTGATCCCAAGTGATCTCAGCTATCTTCTTTCTGTTTGGCTCAGCAGATCCACTCTTTTGCTTAGTCAACTCCTTCAACTGTATTGCTACTGGAGGAGTCTTGATTACAAAATCAAAAGACTTATCAGCATAGTAAGTGATGACAACAGGTAAAACCTTTCCAGCTTTATCCTGAGTTCTAGCATTAAACTGCTTACAGAAATCCATAATGTTAATACCCTTAGAACCTAGAGCAGGTCCTACTGGTGGTGATGGATTAGCCGCGCCACCCTTAATCTGCAATTTGATAAGTCCAGCAACTTCTTTAGCCATTGTTTTTTAATTATAATTAGTTAAGAACAATCACAAGATTATTCTTTTTCAACTTGTGAAAAGTCAAGTTCCAACGGAGTCTTACGTCCGAAGATCTTAACCATTACTTTAAGTTTCTGCCTTTCTGCATTCACCTCTTCGATGGTACCGCTAAAACCAGTAAAAGGACCATCATTCACCTTAACACTCTCTCCTATGATAAAGTCGTAAGACGCCTCATTACAGAAATCTGGAACCTCTTCCATCTTAGATAGAATTCTGTTCACTTCATTCTGACGTAGAGAAACGTACTCATCTCTTTTCTTAGGATTATCAGTCAAGAAACCGATAACATTAGGAGTGTTGCTAAGTGTATGAGGCACCTCACCAACCAAAGCAGCTTCTACAAGAACATATCCAGGAAGATACATTCTCTCTATTATCTTCTTCTTCGCTCCCATTACCTTCTCAGTTGGAACCACAACCTGTGAAACATATTTTCCAAGATTAGTGTTCTTGATCTCTTTTTCAAGATAATCGCGTACAGACTTTTCTTTTCCACTAATGGCACGCAAAACGTACCACTTCTTTTCAATTTCAGCCATGGTATAACTTATAAAGATAACGATTACAGAAGATTATAGATAAAACTCATCGCTTTGTCGAAGCAAAAATCCATTACCCAAACAACCCCTGCTATCAATAGGGAAGCAACTAAAACAACTACTGCGCTAGAGGTCACTTCGGACAAAGTGGGCCACGAAACTTTATTAACAAGCTCGTCTTTAGATTCTTCAAGATAATTTACTAATTTCATCTTAATCTCTTTTAGCACGGAATGAGAGGCTCGAACTCCCGACACCTGGTTTTGGAGACCAGTGCTCTACCAACTGAGCTAATTCCGTATATTTAGTTCCCTTGCCGAAGCAAGAGAACTAATTTTATTAGTCAAGAATTGCAGTGATCTGACCAGAACCTACTGTTCTACCACCCTCACGGATAGCGAAACGAAGTCCCTCTGAACATGCAACTGGGTTGATCAACTTAACCTTGATCTCCAAGTTATCACCTGGCATAACCATCTCTGTTCCTTCTGGTAGAGTGATCTCACCAGTTACGTCCAATGTACGGATGTAGAACTGAGGACGGTACTTGTTGTGGAATGGAGTGTGACGACCACCTTCCTCTTTCTTCAAGATATAAACTGAAGCCTTGAACTCAGAGTGAGGAGTCACAGAACCTGGCTTACAGATTACCATACCTCTCTTGATCTGATCCTTATCGATACCACGAAGCAACAAACCTACGTTGTCACCAGCCTCTCCCTGATCAAGAAGCTTACGGAACATCTCAACACCTGTAATTGTAGAAGTCAACTTCTCAGCACCAAGACCGATGATCTCAACTGGGTCACCTACGTGAACAATACCAGTCTCAACACGACCTGTAGCAACTGTACCACGACCTGTGATTGAGAATACGTCCTCGATTGGCATCAAGAATGGTTTATCAATATCACGCTTTGGAAGCTCGATCCAAGTATCAACAGCATCCATAAGCTCCATAATCTTATCCTCCCACTCAGGAACTCCGTTAAGAGCACCTAGTGCAGATCCCTTGATGAATGGAGTGTTATCTCCGTCGAACTCGTAGAATGAAAGAAGCTCACGCATCTCCATCTCAACTAGCTCTAGCATCTCTGGGTCGTCTACCATATCACACTTGTTCATGAATACAACAAGTCTTGGTACGTTTACCTGACGAGCCAAAAGGATGTGCTCACGAGTCTGAGGCATTGGACCATCTGTTGCAGCAACTACGATGATAGCACCGTCCATCTGAGCAGCACCAGTAACCATGTTCTTTACGTAGTCAGCGTGACCTGGACAGTCAACGTGTGCGTAGTGACGGTTAGCAGTCTGGTACTCAACGTGTGCAGTGTTGATAGTGATACCACGCTCTTTCTCCTCAGGAGCATTATCAATTGAATCAAAAGATCTCAACTCTGAAAGACCCTTCTTAGCCAATACTGTAGTGATTGCAGCTGTAAGAGTTGTCTTACCATGGTCTACGTGACCAATAGTACCGATATTTACGTGCGGTTTTGAACGATCAAATTGTTCTTTTGCCATAATTATATTGTATTTTTTTAATAATTTCTTGAGCCGATGACGGGACTTGAACCCGTGACCTCTTCCTTACCAAGGAAGTGCTCTACCGCTGAGCTACATTGGCAATCTGCCTCTAAGCGTCACCGCTGTAGTCCATTGTTGTGGGTGCGGATGGATTCGAACCACCGAAGGCAGAGCCAGCAGATTTACAGTCTGCCCCATTTGGCCACTCTGGTACACACCCTTCTTTCTCGCGCCTCCCTCTAGATTTCCTTGAAAATCTTAGATCTGGCCAGCTGAGCCATAAGGCTAAAACAGTCGTTAATCGGGCTGTTTCCGAATAACGACTGCAAAAGTAGAAACTTTTATTTAAACTGCAAAGAAAAACACAGATTAATTTCTATTTTTTTCTTTAGTCTTCTGAATTGAGCGGATCATCGAGTCCATCGCATTGTCGAATGCCTCCTCAAAGCTGTCAGCTGTCTTTGTCACAACTAGCTCATTATTAGGCAACAACACTTTCAACATAACTTCTTTATTGTTTGCAACCTCTGGCTTGACCACCTTCATCGCAATATCAACATTAGTAATCTGGTCTGAATACTGCTCCAACTTTACTACCTTCTTCTGTACGAATGCCTCCAAATCTGCCTTTGCATCGAAATGGATTGTCTGAAAATTAACGTTCATATCATTTTTCTTTTTGTGCTCTTGGATGAGCGTGTTTATAAATTTTCTTCATTTGCTCAAAGGTCGTATGCGTGTAGACCTGTGTGGCTGCCAGATTCGAATGCCCCAAAAGTTCCTTCACCGATTCTATCTCCGCTCCGTTGTTGAGCATCACAGTCGCAAATGTGTGTCGCAATACGTGCGGACTTCTTTTCGCTATGGTGCTTACTTCTGAAATCTTCTTGTGTATGATCGAATAAACTTTGCGCGGCTTCAACTGCTCTCCCTTATCCGACACAAACAGATTCTTTTCAGCACCTCCTTCGAAAGTTTCTCGCTTTAGCTTCAAATACCGTTGAACTAAATCAATGTACTTGTCCCCAAGCGGAATCGCCCTCTGCTTGTTTCGCTTTCCAAGGATCGTGGCGACCTTTCTCGAGAAGTCAAAATCGGTTTCTTTTGCGTTGATCAATTCTGACAAACGCAAACCTAATGAATAAAACGTTTCAATCATCAAAAAATCGCGAAAATTTTCATACACTGAAAAATTTATATTATTTGCAAGTATTTTTTCGACTTCATTTATTTTTAAAAACATAGGAAGTCGCTTTTCTTGCTTCAGTGAACGTATGGAAATCATCGGCGATTTTAGCCCAGGAACTCTCCTTTTGCAAAATTTGAAAAAGGACCTGAGGGCAGAAATCTTGCGATTCACACTCGTCGCCTTCTCTGTCTGACGTAACTCATAGATCCAACTCCTAATATGTTTATGTGTGATTTCTGTGACTTCTAAATTGCCATAGTTTTCCAACAAAAACGTAGAGAATTGGTTCAGGTCGTTCTCATAAGCAATAAAGGTATGAGAAGAATAGTTCTTCTCATACCTTATATATTGTTTGAAGTCTTCAATCAATCTGTCCACGAGAACGATTAATCTTCATTACCATACTGTGCCTGTACGTAAATTGCGTGAATCTTCTGCTGACGCTTTAGCACTGATGGCTTTGTGAACTGCTGACGGTTTCTCAACTCTTTAACGACACCAGTCTTCTCAAACTTTCTCTTAAATTTCTTCAAGGCTTTTTCGATGTTCTCGCCTTCCTTGATTTGAACTACGATCATAATTTTTTAATTGTTACGTTTTAATTTTGCCCGCAAATTTAATCATTTTTTCTTTCATTATCTTAATTCTATGAAAAAAATGCGGATTTTTAATGATTTAAACTTTTCTCTTAGACTGTCTGGACATCAAAACCAGCCTCTCTCAAAGGTCCGGCTATCTTTTCCAGCTCTTCGTGACTTACCTTTTCCAAATCTTTGTATGGTGTCTCACGATCTATTGAATAAATCATTATCTCTTTTGGCGACATTCTCTTCACGGCCTCATACCATGCTTTTACTTCTTCTTCTGTTGTGTTGTCGATTTTCTTGCCTTCCACAACACCACGAAGAAACATGGTCTGCAGTATGAATTCACCGTCGAATTGTGCCATCTGTTCTATCACTCGATCCACACTATAATGCGAATCTACTGGGGCATCTATAAGTTTTGCCGTCGAATCAATCGCGGAATCAATCTTCAATATGTTGTTGTCTACCTTTTTCAAAGCTCTGACAACCGACTCGTTAGCTAATCGCGTCGCATTTGTCAATACTGAAATTTTTGAATTAGGATGAAACTGATCTCGCAATCGTATCGTCATATCTATCACTTCTTCAAAATGCGGATAGAGTGTCGGCTCTCCATTTCCTGCAAAAGTGATCACATCAAGATGTTTTCCTTCCGCATGCAACGATCGGAAACAGTTTGTCATCTCTTCTTCAACTTTCTGAAGCGACGGGAATTTTGCGGATACTCCTTTTTTTGTGAAACCGCACTCGCAGTATATACACTCAAATGAGCATACTTTGTTTTCCGTTGGCAAAAGGTTTATGCCTAAAGACAAGCCTAATCGTCTGCTATGGACAGGGCCGTAGACGACACCATCAAAAGTCATCATATATCACCTCCTTTCAAAATCTCTATAAACTGTTTGAATAAATGATTTACCTCTTTTTAAGATTTCCGCATCTGTAGACGTGATTTCTGTTTGGGAATCATAGTCGTACGACGCATAACCTTCTTTTTCAATGATACCAAAACCATTATTGAATGCAAAAATAGCAAATTCTGGTGAATTGTTGTCAAAAACATCCTTACTAAACATAAAATCATCATGTTTTATGCCTAATTGACCTAACAATGTTGCCGACAAATCAATCTGCGAACTGATTTTATCCACCACCTGATGCCTCTTCACCGCTCCACCGCACCATACCATCGGGATTCGGTAGCGAAGCGAATCTGAATTAGCCAGATTTCCGACCAATCCTGTCGAGTGGTCTGGCAATATTATAATAAGAGTGTTATCCCAATATTTTGTCTGACGGAATCTGTCTAAGAATGAGCCAAGACAACTGTCGGAATACATAACCGAATTCAAATACTTATCGTCATGATGCTTATACGGGACTTCAAACGGCTCATGACTGCTTGACGACAAGACGGTGCAAAAAAATCCGTCGTCAAAGTTTCCTTTCTCAAAATCTTTGGCAAGGAAGTCGAACAAGACATGGTCGTATGCTCCCCACTTTGACTGCTTCTGCTCTTTGGGGAAATTCGCGTCGCAAATGATTTTTTCATATCCAGACATCACCAAAAATGAATTCATATTGGTGAAATTGATGTCACCACCATAATAAAAAGAGTTTTTATAACCTGCCTCTTTCAGAACATTCGGAAGTTTCTTCACATTCTGGCTCTTATTCGTCACCTTCATCAAAGATGTCGTAGGCATTCCTGGATATGAGGCAAGTATACATGCCAATCCACGGTCGGTGCGGAAGCTGTTGGCATAAAAACGGTTGAAAACAATCCCGTCTTCAGCATACCTGCAAAGATTAGGCATCGCATCAACGCCGCCAGTAAGTTTGCATGCAGTGCCTCCGAAGCTCTCCATTATGCAAAGAAGAACATTCGGGCGTGTTGTATTTAAAAGAGTATCCGTGGCGACGCGAGGTCCTCTCGACGGTGCAAGCGACTCTTCATATATATGTTGTGACTCCTCGTCCGACAATGTATAATATCCTGAGAAATCATCCGTCTTTTGGACTGAATAAATCAAATTCCAATTTGGATTAATTGCCAGATGATTAAAATAGACATCGTCACTAAAATAGACTCGTCCTGGATTCATAGTGGACACTCCCACTCCACCTCGAATGGCCAAAACTGTAAGTCCGATGAACACCAGCATTGGAATCAAGTTGAACCCCACACCATCGAATCTGCATACCGTCTCTTTCTGCACTATTTTATATACCACATTAAGCAAACGGACAAATGCGTAGACAAAAGATGCGGCAAGAAGCACCAACGTCGACCCATAGATAAGATAATCGGATGTTGTGCCACTTGCAAGTGCGGCTGTCGGTGATTGCATATAGAAAAATGGTGTGGCATCAAGACGGAATCCCCACGCCGGATAAAGGACTATATCCAAAACACAGAAAAATGCCGTCATCACAGACAACACTATACCAATCACCTTATAGGTGGAGTATTCCGCAGATTTGTTTTTCCAGAAAGAGAACAATAAGGTTGCCAGCAAAAACGGAATCATAAAATAGCCAGCCGTCGACAGATCCATCGGGAATCCATGCACAAACGACCTTATCGGCTCTGCAATCCCGTCTTTAAAAGTATCTCTAAAATTAAAAAGAGAGAACAAGATGCGTTCCAAAAAGAAACACATCAGGAAAAAGATGTAAAAGAACGACAAATAAATTGATTTACTTAGCATTTTCTCTGTCTCTTAAATCGCTGACAATAAACAATGCCTCTTCCTTGATATCCTCAGGCAATACAATATTTCTCAATTGCAAACTCCTGAGCCATCCTGCCACATCATACTCTTTCAACGTCTCAAACACCTCACGCAACTGAGCGATCTCCTCTTCTGTATAATCCTCAGGATCTTTTCCAGAAAGAGCATCCAGTTCCTCGTCGTCGTAGTATTCAATCTTCAGATTGGTATTTATAAGGTTTGTTTTCTCACAAACCTCATGCTGTCCACAACATTCCGAAGACTCCTCCTTTGCTTTTTCCGCCTCCTCTTCTTTGATTCTTTCCTCTTCTGAAAGACGTGCTTTGCGCTCTTCCTCCTCAGCCTCGATTCTTTTCCTACGAAGATTGTAGAAAATTATCCACGCCACGACGATAGCGACAAACACAAAGAATAATATCATCGTTGAATTCATAAATGCTCTACCACTTTAGTTAGTTTCATGCTGTTGGATCCCTTGATTAAGACAAGGCATCCGTTCAATTTATTATCTGTCAAGACGGGAATCAACTCGTCTACATTCTTAAACGTAGACATTCCACTCTTTGCAACAGATGCGAAATTCTGTCCGACCAGCATGACCTTCTTTATTCCAGACGCTGCTATCATCTCAACTATTTTGCCATGCTCTGCTTCAGAGTCTTTTCCAAGTTCAAGCATATCACCCAAGATAAGTGCCTTCTCACTGTCTAATTTCAAAGATATGAAATTATCAAGAGCCGCCTTCATACTTGTCGGATTGGCATTATAAGCATCGACAATAAGTTTGTTGGAAGAAGTGGAAATAAACTGGGAACGGTTGTTTGATGGTTTATAGTTTTCCAACGCAGAGACAATCGTCGGCATATCGACGCCAAAATGAATGCCCACACAAGCAGCAGCCATAACATTCTCAAGGTTGTAAGCTCCAATCAAATTAGTTTGTGCTGAATATCCGTTAGAGAATTTCACCTTCAAGAATGGATCAGCCGACTCGACAGATGCATTCAATGAAGACCCGTCTACTCCATAAACGATTCTCTTTGCTCCTTCCGATTTAGGGAAAATGTTGTTATTTGATCCATTGACAAAGATTGTGCCGTTGTGCATTTTCAAATTGTCGTACAACTCGCATTTTGTTTTGATCACACCTTCAAAAGAGCCAAAGCCTAAGATATGAGCTGTGCCAACGTTGGTGATCAAACCATAGTCTGGCAACGCAATATCAGCCAAAGTCTTGATCTCACCTGGATGGTTTGCACCCATCTCCACAATAGCATACTTATGATGAGTCTTGATACGAAGCAATGTCAATGGGACTCCGATATGATTGTTTAGATTTCCTTCTGTGTTGATCACATCGTCGCCATATTTAGCCTTCATCACTGCAGAAGTCAACTCCTTGGTTGTAGTTTTGCCATTGGTTCCTGTGATAGCGATCACAGTTGCATTCATCTGTTGACGGTGATAAGAAGCCAACTGTTGAAGAGCGACTAATGTATCGGGAACATAAAAGATTGTTTTGTTGTTAGCGCGCTGTTCATCACTTGTTAGTGCGAACTTGCATCCCGATTCGATAGCATTCTCGACAAAAACATTACCATCGAAGTTATCACCTTTAAGGGCGATAAACATAGAATCTTTAGGGCATTTTCTGCTATCAGTAGAAACGCCATCACATTGGATGAAAAGTGAATATATTGACTTGATATCCATTTCTTTGTTTTGACTAATTATTCTTTGTTATGTCCAATCAAAAAAAACGAAGCCTTCAACAAATTGAAAGCTCCGTTTTATATGTTTAATAAACCTACTGTTTATCTGTTGTCATCCTCTGGACCTACCTTAGACATTGCGCAACGGAAACCAAGGTCGCTGCGAGATTTAGTCTGCTCTAGGTAACGTCTCTGAGCTGGGCTCAACCAGTATGAACGATCCTTCCAAGAACCACCCTTGTAAACACGAGTAGTGTTAGAGATGTTAGAAGTCAACTTAGATACTGCAGTACCAGCATCTGGATCATACAACTTCTTAGTTGCGATATCTGGATCTACAACTGCAGTCCACTGATTTCTGTCAAGAGCACTCTGGCCATCACCATCCTTGTAATTTCTTACATCAAGGCGAGCGTACTTCTCAAGTTCAGTATCCTTATCAGCTGGGATAGCAAAGATTACACGACCAAGGCTGTCGATCTGAGGAACCTTAGCTGAAGTACCATCCTCAAGAGTTGTCTCCTGCATGATAGGGCTTACATACTGGTTACCACGGAATGGGTTGTACTCCTGCTCATCATCTGATGTCAATACACGATATACATCAAGTACCCACTCGTTAACGTTACCAGCCATGTTGTATAGACCGAACTCATTTGGCCAGAAAGCATCAACTGGAGAAGTGATAGTAGCGTGGTCATTCAAGTTACCTCCGATACCCATGTAGTCACCACGACCTCTTACGTAGTTAGCGTACATCTGTCCACGGTTAGCTTTCTTGTCCTTACCTGGGTTACGCATCTGGTGACCATACCAAGGATAAATCTTCTTCTCCTCGTAGTTTTCCTCACCCTCTACAGAAAGGATACCGTATGCAGCGTACTCCCACTCAGCCTCGGTTGGGAGACGATACTTAGGAAGTAGGATACCGTCAGACATTGTAGTCTTTCTTGCATTACCATATACATCCTTCAACTGTTTCTTTCCTTCTGTTGGCTTGTAATCACCCTTCATCAAGTACTTGTCTGTGCTGAATACCTGATTCTGTGCGATATCGTTAGCATCTGTATTTCCCTTCAATGCCTGGAAATCTGGATACTGGATTGTTCCTGCCTCAACCATTCTTCTCTCGTTTACACGGTCAGAACGCCAAACACAGAAATCACTTGCCTGCTCCCAAGACACACCAACAACTGGATAATAGTTGTATGACACGTGAGTGAAGTAGTACTCCAAATATGGCTCATTGTAAGCCAACTCCTCACGCCAAACCAAAGTGTCAGGGCGAGCTCTCTCAATCAATTCAGGAGTATTGTGGAACACATTTGACATCCAATACAAATACTCACGCCAGTTTACATTGGCAATCTCATATTGGTCCATGTAGAACGAAGCTACAGTGACACGACGTGGAATGTTATTCCAATCTCCTAATACATCCTCAATAACACGACCCATTGTGAAAGTACCACCCTGGATGAATGTCATTCCAGTAGGTGTATCCTGTTCATAGCCGATGGTTACCTGGTAACCTCCGTTTTCCTTGTCGTTGTACTTCCATCCGGTTACATTCGATTCCTGCGAATCTTTCAAGGACTTCTTACCACATGATGTAGTCAAAGCTCCTAAGATCAACATCGCTGTGACCGGCGTAAAAAGCTTTAAGTGTTTCATAGTACCTTTCGAGTATAAGATAATTTACTAATTTTATTTCTAACTTAATTAACACACAATAACGTCGCAACCGAATTGCGTCGGATTGTATGGTTGGCAAAAATAGACAAACTTTGTTTCTTGCAAAACACTTTTGTGATTTTATTGCAAAAAAGTTGATAAATTTGATGAAAAATGGCCATTTTTATGTTGGCAAACTACTTTTTTTGTTGTTTTCGCTTTATCAACTCTTCCTCCAAAATCTGATCCAATGACTCTGTGCTTATCTTCTTTGCTACAATTTTTCTCTCTTTGTCTAGCAGATATACTCCCGGTGTGACTGTTGCGTCGTAGAACTCCCAGAAGTATGATTCTCTGTTTGGATCCCATACGTTCACCCAATCATGCAACTTGTGCTTGTCCAAGAAGTCGATCCACTCTTTCTTGTCTGTTTGTGTGTAACAACAGAACACCTCAAATCCTTTGTCCTTGTACTTCACATAAACAGAATCATGCAACACTGGTGTGATTTTCTTACAGTGTCCGCAACTTGGCTCAAAGAAGTATACCAATACGAACTCGTTCTTTCCCTCTGATGGACGCAAATCCTTCAACTGTATCTGTGTAGAGTCTATTCCACGCATTCTCAAGTTCTTAGCTGTCATTCCAATCATATTGTAACGGACTTTCTTGCACTCTGCCTTCAAATCCTCAATCCATGAAGAGTCTGCCCAATCAGCCTTGCCTGACAAGTAATACTTCTCAGCAATCTGATACCACATCTTGTCCATACCCATCTGATTGCTCTTCAATCCGTAGTTCATCATCTTGCTAAGCATTGTCTGGTATGTCTCTTTGTTTCCTTCACTCTTCTGAATCAACACGTCAGCCGCAGCAAACAATGAGTCTGGAATTGGAATCAATCTAGCCATATAGTTGTCCACCTTTCCTGGGAAATATGGAGTTCTCAACATACGTGGATCAGACAAATTGATATTATCAAAGAAATGGTTCTTTGTAAACTGGTATCTTGCCATTGGTCTAGCCGTGTCTGGCAACTCGGCGAAATCCGGAATATCAACCTGTATGGTACCTCTTACAAACTCAGAATAGAATGTTCCTTTGGTTGTTTCGATCTCTTTCTTTTGGAATGCCTCTACCTCATCTGACAGTTTCTTCAATTTTGCCTCAAATGTGACAGAGTCAATCTTTCCTGCTTTCTTGGCTTCAACGAAATCCTTACGTTCTTTATTCTTGTCAGACATAAACTTGACAAGTTTTGAGAAGTAGACCGACTCTTCTCCCTGAGTGACAACAGGTGTCAAGTCTGTAGTGTCTGCCTTCAACTTGATGTTTTGATCTTTTCCCACCAATAGGTCAAAGAATTTATCCTGCTTGAAGTAGACAATATACATTCCCTCCTCCAATCTCTGCTTCTCTTTATCCTTTCTTTTGCTTCCATCAAAAACTGCAACTCCCTTACCATTAAACTGTGCAGTATCCTTGGAATATGTTTTTCCATTATAGTAGAATGCCAAGAACACTTTCGAAGTGTCTTTGATATCAGTCATCTTGACCTCAATACGATATGGCGCATCTTTTGGAGCAGTCGCCGCCAACGATACAAACGCACATACCAACGCCCAAAAAGAGAAAATTTTTCTTTTCATATCTATCTGCCGTTTCTTTTAATTTTCGCAAATGTACTAAATAAAGTCTTTAGTTTGTACTTCAAGCCAAGCATTTTCTTCAACATTCAAAAAATTTGTTAATTTCTTTCTCACCATACCGTGATAATCATTAAGCCATTTTTTTTCTTCCGCTGTCAACATTGAGGTCTCTATCAAATTGCGGTCGTATGGGCATAAAGTCAATGTCTCAAAACTCATAAATTGTCCGAAATCAGTTGTTTCCGCTTTTTTCACAGCCAACATATTCTCAATACGGATGCCCCATTTTCCCGCACGGTAAAGTCCGGGCTCATCTGTTATGAACATTCCTTCCTTCAATTCACAATCCACACTTTTTTTACTCATTGACTGTGGACCTTCGTGAACTCCTAAGAAATGTCCGACGCCATGCCCCGTACCGTGTCCATAGTTCAAACCTGCCTGCCACAAATATTGGCGAGCAAGTGTATCAATCTGAAAGCCAACCGTTTTTGCAGGAAATTTTTGCATTTGGATGGCAATATGTCCTTTCAAGACCAATGTATAATCTCTTTTTTGCTCTGTCGACGGTGCATTTGTCAACGATACGGTTCTTGTGATATCTGTAGTGCCACCAAGGTAGTTTCCTCCTGTATCTATCAAAATGATATTGTCTGGAGTCAGCGTATAGTCACAACATTTCTTGGCTGAATAGTGGACAATGGCTCCGTGATCTGCAAAACCAGCAATTGTATCAAAACTTTCACAGATATATTCAGACGAGTGTTTTCTCAACTCCGCAATCTTATCTGCCACATCAGTCTCATGCAGCCCATTGCCTCGGTTTTTCTCCAGCCACATCAGAAGTCGGACAAGAGCAACACCGTCGTCTACCATAATTTTTCTTTCACATTCCAATTGCGTATGATTCTTCACCGCCTTCAAATTTTCGATGAACTTTTCTGTCGACGCGACTTTTCCATTCAGCAGTTGCGACGTTGCGATGTTGCATTTTGCATTCTCAAGCAGAACCTGACTTTCAGACAGATTTTCATGTAAATACTGTGCGAATAGCGAATATTGAGTTACATTTATGGCATTCGCATGCAAATATTCTAAGATTTCGTCTGTTATTTTGTCTGTGTCGACAAACAAAGTTGACTTTTCCTTTTCAATTATTAAATATGAGTAAAAGATTGGAGTGCAAAGAGCGTCCGCACCACGAAGATTCGTCACCCATGCCACTTCATCAAGTGTGGAGACGAGCATCGCGTCTGCATTTCTAGATGCGAAAAACTTACGGCACTTTTCAATTTTTGATTTCACCGACTCTCCGGCATATTTCTCAGAATGAACAAATAATTTGGAATCCGACATTTTCGGTTGCTTGCCAAACCACAACGATTCATACAGATTTTCATCATAGGCGATCTTCACTCCAGCTCTCTTATATTCCGTCTCCTCCGACAGGGATGTTGTCCACGGATTAAGTGCAGCCACATTTTCAGGATTCAAAACAGATGCCAAAAATTCAGGTATCGAACATTCACTCTCCTGCTTTACCATACGTATTCCAGACGGTTTCAATTGTTCTGCCGCCTGCAGATAATATCTTGAGTCTGTCCAAAGAGCAGCGTCATTCTTGGTCACCACAAGAGTGCCGTTCGAACCGTCGAACCCACTCAAAAAAGAGCGCAGGCAGAAGCAGTCGGCAGGGTATTCACTGAAATGAGGGTCACTGTCTCCGACGACAATCGCATCCACTCCCCTACTCGACATCAGCTCACGAATTTTTCCAATTTCAATCATATCAATCAACAACTTTTCAAAAATATTCCAAAGAAAACGCAAAAATATGAGTATATGAAAAATTTTTTGTCTTTCTTTGCAAAAAAGATTTTAGGTACGTTAAAATGCACAAGAACTTAGTTATAGTTGAGTCTCCCGCAAAAGCGAAGACAATAGGCAAATTTTTAGGGAAGGATTTCGTGGTAAAATCGAGCTACGGACACATCCGCGACCTTAAAAAGAGTGGAATGTCCATCAACTTGGACAACAACTACGAACCCATATACGAAATTCCTGACGACAAGAAGGAGCTCGTCAATGATTTGATTAAGGAGGCTAAAAATGCAGAGATCGTGTGGCTTGCATCCGATGAGGACCGCGAGGGAGAGGCTATCGCCTGGCATCTTTTCAATGTATTAAAACTGAAGAAGGAGAACACACGACGTATCGTTTTTCATGAAATCACCAAGACCGCGATTCTTCACGCAATCGAAAATCCGCGTGACATCGACGACAATCTGGTATCTGCCCAGCAGGCAAGACGTGTGTTGGACAGAATCGTTGGTTTCGAACTGTCTCCTGTACTATGGAAAAAAGTGAGGCCATCACTGTCAGCGGGACGTGTGCAGTCGGTGACAGTGCGTCTTATCGTAGACAGAGAAAAGGAGATTCAGAATTTCGTGAGTGAATCATCATTCAGAATACAAGCTATATTCACAGTTGTGGACAGCAAAGGAAAATCATCCACTCTTAAAGCTGAACTTCCACAAAGAATCAAGACAGAGGCTGAAGCAAGAGCATTTTTGGAGAAATGCAAAAATGCAGAGTTCAAGGTTTCCGACATCAGCGTGAAGCCAATCAAACGAGGCCCAGCCGCTCCATTCATCACATCAACATTACAACAGGAAGCAGCGCGTAAGCTTGGATTCTCAGTGAACATGACAATGTCGCTCGCGCAGCAACTATATGAGGCAGGACAGATTACATATATGCGTACCGATTCAGTAAATCTTTCCGATCTTGCCATCAACACAGCGAAAAAAGTAATCAGCGAATCAATGGGCGAAAAATACTCTCAGCCACGTCGTTTTACAGCCAAAGCAAAAGGTGCTCAGGAGGCTCACGAGGCAATCCGCCCTACATATATAGAGAATCAAACGATTGAAGGCAACAACAACCTTCAAAAGCTATATGACCTCGTCTGGAAGCGTACAATCGCGTCGCAGATGGCCGACGCCGAGATCGAAAGGACAACTGTGACTATCGATTGTGGCGACGACACCTATAAATTCATCGCAGACGGTGAGGTCGTCAAGTTTGACGGTTTCTTGAAAGTATATCAGGAGAGCAAAGAGAACAACGAGGACAGCAACACTTCCGTGCTTCCTCCACTCAACAAGGGAATGATTCTTTCAAAACCTAAAGAGATCGATGCCACTGAACGTTTCACACAGCATCCTCCACGCTACAGCGAAGCTTCACTTGTGCACAAACTTGAGGAGCTTGGTATCGGACGTCCTTCTACTTATGCTCCAACAATCTCCACTATCCAGAATAAGGAGTATGCGGAGAAGCGCGACTTGGAAGGCAAGAAACGCAAATACCAGACTCTGGTGCTTAAAGACAACCAAATAACTGAGACTACAGAAACAGAAACTTACGGTGCAGACAGAAAGAAACTCGTGCCAACAGACACGGCAATCGTGGTGAATGAGTTTTTGACCGAATACTTCCCTGACATTCTCGACTACAACTTCACAGCGAAGATTGAGAATAAGTTTGATGACGTGGCAGAAGGAAACATGAAGTGGGAAGATATGATCGACGACTTCTATCACAATTTCCACCCGTTAGTGGAAGATGCGTCACAAATAAGCGAGAGAAAGAACGGAATGCGCAAGCTTGGTGTGGATCCAGTGAGTGGCAAAGAGGTTTTCGTGAAGATCGCGCGTTTCGGAGCCATAGCTCAGATTGGAGCAACGGAAGATGAAGAGAAACCACGTTTTGCATCTCTACGCAAAAACCAGCATCTTGAAACCATCACTTTGGAAGAGGCACTCGACCTGTTCAAACTTCCACGTACAGTCGGCACATACGAAGACTCTGAATTGGTGGTGGCAGTCGGACGATTTGGTCCATATATCAAACATAATGGCCAGGCATACTCACTTGCCAAGACTTACGATCCGCTAACGGTGACAAATGAAGAGTGTATAAAGATCATCGAAGCCAAACGAGAAGAGCAAAAGAACAAGGTGATCAATAAGTTTGACGACAACGGAGTGGAGATCGAGGTTCTCAACGGAAGATTCGGTCCTTACATAGCAAAAGACGGAGTCAACTATAAGATTGCAAAAGGCACAGATGCTAAGTCGTTGACATTGGAAGACTGCCGCAAAATAATAGCAGAGCAGGCAGACAAGGTTCCAGCAAAAAAGGCGAAAGCCACAAAGACAGCAAAAGCCTCAACAAAAACGGCCACAAAGACAAAAGCAAGCACAAAGAAGAGTGCTGAAAAATAATATATTCAGTATCGGCGAGCACCGTCGATACTGATTTGATTTAAACAAATTGACATTTATACTACATAAAGATATGGCAAATACAATGATTCCGGCATGCGTACAAGACGAGAGAAACAGCAAAGTGCTACGCATCGGGTTCGTGACTGATGAGACAATTTCTAAGATGGAGAATTCCAAAGTCGTTATGCTCCACAATCCAGCTACAGGCTCTGACGAGAATGTGCTAGCAGGAGAATACAACGACACTATGGAGGTGGCTGAGATCCAAAAATCAGCAGCTGGCGACAGTGTGCTTATCCAAGCACTTCCAAAGGGTTCAACCACAGGTGCCAACCAATTCCTTGGCTCAAAGAATGTGAAAGATCTTGCTTTCCTCACTGAACTTCAGGACTTCATTGAGAAACGTCACGCAGAGATGCCAGAAGGCTCATACACAACGAAGCTTTTCAAAGGCGGTGCGGCTAAGATGTGTAAGAAGGTAGGAGAAGAGACTATCGAGGCGATCGTAGAGGCCATGAACGGCACAAACGACCAGTTTATCTACGAATGTTCCGACATGATCTACCACCTTATCGTATTGCTAACAAGCAAGGGCATCAGAATCGAGGATTTGGCAAGAGAGCTAAAAGCCAGACACAAAGGATAATGCGGAATTCACAATGCTGAATGCATAATTGAGGATTGCAAAGGATTTTCCATTGCATCCTCCATTTCCGTTAGCTCAGAATGGCAAACGGACTTTTTATTAGCGACTAACATATATCGAAATGAAGAAATTATTACTTATCATATTGTCTCTTATAAGTGTGATCGCAAACGCACAGGACCTCCATCCTGCAGTAAAGACATTTGTCGATTCTCCCGGACTTCACAATGCAGGTGTGGGAATACTGATCAAGGATGTGGAGACGGGAGAAACGGTCGCTGAATACCGCAGAAACACGAATCTGATTCCCGCGTCGATCACCAAACTCATCTCTACTGCCACAGCATTGGAAGTGTTTTCAGACACTTTCAAATTCGAGACGAAAGTAGTGATGGAGGGACATCTCACTAAAGATTCCACTTTGCATGGCAACATTTACGTTGTCGGAGGCGGAGATCCGTCGATCGCATCCAAATACAACAAACAGCCTAACGATTTCTTCACAAATGCAGCCAATGCTGTCCGCAATGCAGGGATCAAGAAAGTAGACGGTGCAGTGATAGGCGACGCGAGCCTTTACGCCCAATGCGCGCAGATGCCCATCTGGCTTGTGGAAGATATCGGCACCTACTATGCCCCTACTCCGTCGGCAATCTGTGCCTACGACAATATGATCCGCATCTACGTCAACAATTCAGCCGAGGATTCTGTTGCAAGAGTGGTGAACACAGTGCCAAAGACCAACCTTCTTGACGTGAAGCTTATAAACAAAGACACTCCATACAGAATAATGTCGACAGACTTCTCATGGAACAAGACAATTGAAGGTCCGTTCGCTGTGGGCAAGATGCAGGAGATACAGTCGGAAAATCCGGAGCCCGCGCTATTCGTGGCAGACGCAATTGAGCAACAATTGAAAGATTCAGGCGTTGTGTTCACTAAAAAAGCCTCAACAACAAGGATAGAGCAATTTGCAAAATCAGACTCATGCAAACTTCTTTACACCCACTACTCCGCCCCACTGTCGGAGCTATGTCGCGCCACAAACTACAACAGCATCAACCTATATGCTGAAAACATATTCCTTCATTTAGGACTACGCAATAGCTACACATCGTCGTATCCAAAATCAATATCCTCATCATTCGGGTGGTGGAACGCTCATGGAGTGAATGCGAAAGGCGTGTTCCAGGTGGATGGATCGGGACTCAGCATGAAGAATGCGATCAATCCGAACTTCTTTGTCGACATGCTAATATACATGAAGAAGAAGAGCCCGTTCTTCCCAGCTTTCTACGCATCATTGCCGACATGCGGAGTCAATGGCACAGTGAAAAGTTTTCTTGCCAACACACCACTTAAAGGCAAAGCACACTTCAAAAGCGGAAGTATGGAGAGAGTGCAGAACTATGCGGGTTATGTGGAGCACAACGGCAAGACATACGCAGTCTGCCTGATGGTGAACAATTTCTCATGCCAGCGTGGAGAATTGCGTGTGAAGATGGGAAATATGTTGAAAGAGATTTTCAAATAAATAGGAATTGACAATTTTACGCTGTTTAATTAAGCCATAAAATTTGAGGATTGTTAAGCGGAACGCCCTAACCCTTCCTTTCTTCTGCGAGTTCGTAAGGACGAGCACATATAAAACCACAGAGAACAAAAGTCCTCAGAGAAAGTCTTCGACTTTATTTTGAGGGGAAGAGACGGGATAATCAATCATAAATCAGGATAGGACCTAAAAAATAAATGCAAAATGAATAACGATCATTATAGAGGTGTGCCAAAAGAAGGAGACAGGTACCCAGACATACATACAGACGAGACCGAACAGTCTGGCTATCATCTGAAAGATTATTTTGACGAAGAAGATTCTCACCATAACAAACATAAAAGCACAGAAATTGGATTTTTTGATGCGATCAGAATCTGTGTCATAGAAAAATATGCCACATTCAAAGGACGTGCCACACGAGCCGAATTTTGGTACTTCTTTTTTTTCCATACAGCCTTTATACCCGTAAGTGCTCTTTTAATGGAAGCCACAAAAGACAGTGTATTCGCTAATATATTTTGGAGACTTTATTGGGTAAGTTATATAGGATTATTTATTCCATTGATTTCCGTGTCTGTTCGTCGGTTACATGACACAGGCAGAAGCGGATGGTGGTATTTGTTCCCCTTTTCATGGCTTTTATGTGCTCTTGAAAGCCAGAAATGCGATAATGAATATGGTCCGTATATCAGACATTGAAATGGGTTAGAGGCATTAACAATCCCCGAAAATCAGACGTTAAATAGGGAGAGTCCATTTTTAATTAATTCCATCAGAGGATTAATAAACATATACTCAGCGGCTCAAGTTCATGACCAAACCATTATCAATCCATAAAATTCAGTCATTTTATTTAACATTTTATGGATTTGATATAATTATTCAATACAAATTATTGCGAAGCCAAGTCTTTTTGTAATTTTGTAATGTAGTTAGTCAGCAAACGGTCCATATTCTCAAACATCAAGGATATGGAGGTTTGCAAGTCATTTGATATAATAATTAAACTTTTATGGGTATGCGAAAAACTCTACTCTTAAGTTTGACGTTACTTTCTGCCGTATCAACGTTTGCGACAGTAAAAACCGTCACACTTCCGGCTGTGCCGAAAGGGCACAATTGTAGTTTTGTCATTCAAGACATTCCTGGAAATCTTGATTTGGATGGAATTCAAAATGACATTCTCCACAGTCTAGTAGGCAGCACCTACGAAAAAGACACCACCATCTATTTCAACTCTTACCTCAGTACTAATGACACTTTAAAGTGTGAGATTTCTATTGGAAGAAAAGCCAGTATAGCGGTCAACGACACCATTCTTTGTGCAGAAGACAGCACTTACATTGGTTCTCTCATCAACCTCTATAGTGGAACTTATTGGAGAAAGGATCCTTCCTCTAGTGTGTATGCTGAATACAGGCCATACTACGACATGTATGCCTCTAAAATTGGTACAAAAGCAGATTCTATAGATTGGGATTCTTATAGAATACCGTTTGATTCCTCTTTATCCTACCGCGATTATCCCCTTAGTCTAAATCCAAACTTCGTACGCACTTTCGACAATGTCAATCAGACAGGAGTCTACACGTTTGTAGCGAGAGACACATTTACCGGCTGTATTCATCGTGAGATTGCGAAAATCACAGTAAATAAGTGCAATATTTCGTATATTCACTGGTACAATTATGATGGTCCAAAAGAGTACCGTGCACTCAGAAGCGATGACTACTTGTCGTATTTGAAAGAAGATTCCATCTATGTTTTAGACCCATTTGTGAACTGTATCTGCAAACTGCCGCTAGACACAATTGTGGAGAGCACACAATCGGAAGATCCAGAAGACTGCGAGCACTACAAATACGACGTGACAGTCAAGTTGGTAGCGACTGTGACGTATAATGGAAAAGTTTTGGAATCTGACACAATAGTAGCATACGTGCTTCATTTGGACGATTCTGGATCTTCATTCAGAATAGCTCCAGACACAGCTATAGCCAATTATAATGGCAACTGCGTCTTCACTGTGCCAGAAATCCAATTTTTGATGCCAAAATGTGATTGTGGATCATACTACTACACTCAGAATCTGCACACAGGCGACACTATAACAAAATCGAGTGACATTATTCTCACCTTCAGAAACTACTGCAAAGGAGACACAGTCGAGAAAGTCCACGTCTTAGTGCCAGATGATATAAGGATATTTGGCAACGACACCACAGTGTTCGCCAAAGACAGTATAGGACTAGACAAAGTCATATACATCGACAGCCGTCGCCCAGTATATAATTCGTTTACTCATAAGGTAGAAATGACAATTTCTCGCACCATCGAATTGAAAGGATACTTCAATTCTATTGCAGAAGACAGTCTAGTGTTAAGCCACGGAGGAAAAGAGATGCCAATACTATATTTTCTCGACAACGTAAACAAAACTGGCACTTACTACTTTGTAGCAAGAGACACAATGACAGGATGCGAAGCGACTGAGAATTTCGCCATCACAGTGCTTGGAAATGACTCTACACCAGCTCCATTATACCCTGCCGACATCTACGATGTGAAAGGGAACATTTACACAGTTTCTGGAGCTATTGTAATGAAGGATGTTTATTTGAAAGACGTGAAAGATATATTGAAAGAAGGTATTTATATCTTCAACAACAAGAAGATCTATATCAACAGGAAGAAATAGAAACAGCTTCATATTCTGATAATTAAAATGAGGGATGACGGTATGTCACCCCTCATTTTTTTGCTATTATGTAGGGGCTATTGCCTTGTGCTCGCCCTGTTTTACATCAGTTCGATGAAATTAAATATTATAGTAGGAGAAAAAAAATGATAGTTGGAGTGTCATAAATGAGGATTGTTAAGGACCCATGTTTGATAAATATTGGTCCTAACCACTTTTCTCCAGTGCGAGCCGTAGGCGAGCACATAAAATTTAATAAAACCACAGAGACACAAGGTTTACAGAGAAAGGCTGTGCCTTTTTATGAGAAAAAGAGGTGAGAAATCAATCAGGAAGTGGAAAAAGATTCGCAGAACTCACGTTATTTACGGCACCTTGTGCACACCCTATTTGCCCAATGGGGCAATTGTAATGGATTGAAAAAGGATTTATCTTGATAAAAGTGTAGTTGGAGTACATTTTTATCAGGATATCCGATTTCTATTTCTTATCGCAGCCATGACAATCGTCTCTGTGGCAATCACATTTGTCGCAACCGCATCCACATTTGTTGTCTTTTGCAACAAGTCGTTTGACAGTGAAGAATACAGCCACTGCGACTATGATATATACTATTATTTCCTGCATAGTTTTCTATTTTTTGATATTATTTTCCCTGGTTGCGGGCAGGTTTGAAACCTGCCACACGCTGGGAATTTCTTTCTTAATAATCATCATTGCGGACAGGCATAAACCATGTCCCTACATTATCCGATCAAGCTTGCAATCTGATAGAATGCAAACGACACAATCCACGCCATAAATGTGGTGTATACTACCGCAAACGCTGCCCACTTTGCTGTCGACTCTTTCGCCAATGCAGTGACCGCCGCTATACATGGCGAGCAAAGCAGTATGAAGAGCATCAACGAGAATGCCACAATCGGAGTGAAGACGTGTGTGCCATCTTTATACTGCGCATTTTGAAGTGCTGACACCAGTTTTTCACTCTCTTCATCAGCCTCTCCATCCGCCTGGTAGAGAATACCCATAGATGAAACAACTATCTCTTTTGCAGCCAAACCAGTAAGAATGCTCACTGATGTTTTCCAATCAAATCCAAGTGGCTGGAATACTGGGGCAATAAACTTACCGATGCTTCCGATATATGAGTTTTCACTCTGCACAGAAGATCTTAGCAACGTCAGCTCCTCATACTCCTCACTACCCTCATCCACCTGGGCTATCTTCGCGTCGATCTCATCCAATTCAGGTGAAGACGAAGGGAAATAGTTTAATGCCCATAATATAATAGACGCGAGTAAGATCACCGTACCCATCTTTTTCAGATACTGCACTGCCTTGTCCCACATGTGAATCAAGACGCTTCTCCACGTCGGAATACGATAAGGAGGCAACTCCATCACAAACTCCTCGCTATTGTTCTTAAACTTCGTCTTTTTGAGCAACAATGCCGTCAGGATAGCGAATACTATTCCTATAAGATAAATCAAGAAGAGCATCAAACCCTGTTTTTCAGCAAAGAACGCACTCACAAGCAATAGGTAGACGGGAAGGCGAGCCGAGCAAGACATAAACGGTATCGCCATCATTGTGATGATTCTATCCTTCGGATTCTCCAACGTACGTGTCGCCATAATGGCAGGCACTCCACAGCCAAAGCCGCTCAACATCGGAATGAAGCTCTTTCCATGCAGTCCGACCTTATGCATCACTCTGTCCATAATAAACGCCGCTCTCGCCATATAACCGGTGTCTTCCAAAATGGCGATGAAGAAAAACAGAATCAGGATGTTGGGCAAGAATACGATCACTCCACCAACTCCGGCAATTATTCCGTCGACCACAAGATCCGCAAGTATTCCTTCCGGCAACACACTTTTCACTCCATCACATATCAACGACACCAGACTCTCTATCCATCCCTGAGGATATGCTCCAAGCTGGAATGTCGCCTCAAACATCAGGAACAGGAACAGCAAAAGGAACGGAAAACCAAGCCATTTATGAGTAAGTATTCTGTCTGCCTTATATTCCAAATCATTCTGGACTCCATCTTTCCACTCCAAAGTCTCATTCAGTGCTCCACGAATGAATCCATATTTAGCATTTGTAATTACGCTGGCAATATCCTCATCATATGTCATGGCGATTGCCTCACGTGACTCCTCCACCTGCTTTCTGATCGGCTCAAAATCGGCAAACGATTTTTTTATCATCTCTTCCGTATGCTTGTCGCCCTCAAGAAGTTTCAGAATAATATATCTGAATGGATAATCAACAGCTATCTCGTTGTGCGACGCGATAAGCGGCTTGATTTTTTCAATTTCCTTCTCTATCGTGGTTCCATAGTTGATATGGATATGCTTGAGCAAAGTCTCCTTCTCCTCATGTATGTTCACAATATGGTCGAGCACATGAGTGATACCCTCTCCGGTTTTTGCGATCGTTGGGACACATGGGAAACCGATGATTTTCTCAAGTTGGTCTATATCAAGTTTGGAGCCAGTTTTCTCGAGCACATCATACATGTTCAATGCCATCACCATACGCACATTCATGTCGATGAGCTGTGTTGTCAGGAACATGTTGCGGGCAAGATTGCCTGTATCCACCACATTAAGGATCATATCCGGATGCTGCTCGGTGATATACTCACGCACATATAGTTCTTCCGGAGAATATTCAGTGATGGAATAAGTGCCTGGGAGGTCGACGAGATTGATTGTATAGCCTTTATGGTAGAATGTACCCGTCTTCGACGAAACCGTCACTCCACTGTAGTTGCCAACATGTTCGTGCAGGCCGGTAGCATGGTTGAAAAGAGATGTTTTTCCACAGTTGGGATTTCCTACCAAAGCCACTGTGATGGTTTTGTCGAAAGGCTCTGAATGGAAATCAGCATTCTCACTTATAGTGCCCTGGAACGCATATTTCTCATCCTTCGACAACTCATCTACATCGACCACTTCGATATGGGCAGCCTCAGTGCGTCGCAACGACACATGACTCTGCATAATTTTGTATTCAATAGGATCCTGTAAAGGAGCGCTCTTTATCACCTTCACCTTCTCTCCTCTCACAAATCCCATCTCCATCACACGATGGCGGAATCCTCCTTGTCCATTCACTCTGTAGACAATGCATTCCTTGCCTTGCTCTACATCCAACAATAGTTTCTTTTCTTTCGATTCCATAATTTCTTATTCTAACCTGCGTAACTATGCATGCCTCCCAACAGATAGTTAACACCGAAATATGTCATTATAATTGATCCAAAGCTGACCAACAGATAAGTTTGGAAATACAAATCCCGTTTCATCCATGAAATGCTTTCTCTGTGGAATGCCATTGCATAGATGATCATGGTGATCAATGCCCACGTCTCCTTCGGATCCCAACTCCAATAGCTGCCCCACGATTCGTTCGCCCATACAGCCCCGATAAACATTCCTATCGCAAGCATAAAAGTGGACGGATATAGCAAAAATCTATTAAGCAACACCAGTCGGGAAATTGTATCCTGATGTTCGGCTCTGTTTCTCGCCATCACCAGCGTCGCAGCGCTATTGAATGCCATAAAAGCAAAAAATGTGTACGACAGCATCATAAGTGTCACATGTATGCTCATCCAAGGCGACGCGAGGACAGGCATAAGTGGTGTGATTTCAGGATTCATCATTCCCAGTTTGCTAACCAAAAGGGCAAATCCGCCGATGAAAAATCCAGCTGGCATCACCAATGGGATTTTAATTCCGGCAAAAATAGTCGTGGCAAACGAAATCCAGCTTATGAAAAGCATTGTCTCATAGCCGTTGCTCATAGGGAACCGTCCTGATATAAAGGCTCGTATACCTATGATAATCGAGATTCCAATGAAGACAATCGCTGAAACAATTGAAAAACCGATTCTGAACTTGGTCAACTTACGTCGCAACAAACAGAAAAATGAAAGTAAACCAAGAGTCAACGACGTGTATGCCAACGGCGCGGTATTGCAATAACGGTTGTAGACATGCTCGGCATAGGCTTTCAATTTTTGCGTTCTTGTACTTTCTCCTCCCTGATTTAAAATATAGCTCTGATCAACATTTATACCATACCAAATACCCCACAAACCATCATACTTATTATGAAACTTATTATACTTCACATAGTTGGCATCCGTACTTTCGTTGACTCGTGCGACAAATTCCTGCATGCCTCCTTTGAATACAGTTGACGGGGTTTCCCACACAATCAAAGAATCAATTTTTCTGGGGAATATCTTCAATGGGTTTCCACTCTGCAAATCAAGTATAAGACCTATCTTTTCATCCAATTGATCAAAATCCTTAGTCATGACTTTGCCAACCATACCCTTCTTCAGCATTTCAATGGCAGAATCAAAATCAAGCATTCCATATTTCGATTTGATCATTTTCTCTTTTCTCCAATCCTCTGGAGCAAAGATCCATCCTGCCAACACCTGAGTGGCATCATACTCGCCATAACTGTTTTTGCCTGTCAGTTTACGTGTGAAATCAAGAGCATACGTCTCCATCAGCGTAACTCTTCCATTATAGAGTATACGCACCCTGCCAAACATCTCTGCCACATTCGAATTTTCCTTACCTTTCGGAAATGTGCGTGGGGTGGCATCAATCAGCGTCGGCACACCTAATAGAAGCAACACAGTGAATGTTTTCCAAAGCGGGTCACGAAGGATCTGTCGGAAATAACTGCGTTTTCCAAAAAGGAAAAGAATCATTGAAACTGTCAACAACAAATACCCAAAATAGGTGATTCCTGTGCCAACAGGATCGTATGCGACCGTAAGGATACTGCCATTGCAATCTTCATCATATGATGTCTGAAACAGACGGTAGCCATCCACGTCGAGAACCTTATTCATGGAAATTCGATGCGTAGATGATGAGGAGGCTTCCTGTGACGCACGATCATGAGACGCACGACCTTCCTGTGACGCATGACCATGAGACGCACGACCGTGCGTCTCTACATAGGACACAAAATCTTTGGGGGCATCGGATAAATGATAATATTCGATCTCGAATTTCTGTAATGTGATTGAAAAAGGCAATTTCATCACATCTCTATTCTCCTTGATAGCATAATCTTTTGTCTCTCCCTCACGCAAATGAACAATTCCGGATTCAGAAAAATGGCTGAACAATGCTCCAACCAGAATTATCAAAAAAGAGAAATGGATCAGTATTGCAGGGACACTCATCTTTTTCCTCTTTCCAAAGATCCGATAAGAGGCGGACACCGCCACGATACACCATCCGATAATCATGAGCGGACTGGAATAGAGAGAAGTGTCGCCGGCATCACTAATGATGGACAATACCGCCAACGCTATAGTGATAATAGCCAACGCTGCAAACGGCAGATATTTTAATATTTTTTCTCTCATCACTCTTTTCCTATTGCTATTGCCTCCATTTCTATTAACCAAGCAGGACGACAGACAGGTGCCTGCACGATGATAAACTGCTTGTCGGTCAGTATCTTGCTCAATTCATTGTACGCGCATTCGTAATCCGCAATATCCCTAAGGTAGACGGTGGCTTGGGAAATATCGTTCCATTTGCAACCTGCCTCCTCCAACAAAGCATTAACGTTTTCGGTCATTCGTTTCACCTGACCTTTCACATCGCCGACATGAAACACCGAGCCTTTGGTGTCGATACTTGCCGTACCGCTTATATACACCTGTTTGTAGCCGGCAGAATGGTGGACACAGACGCCACGCTCAAAAGTGACGCCATATTCAATCGTCTTGTTCATATTCTGAGCCGCATAAAGAATCTGTATTTTGTCGGCAGGAATACCTTTCACCGCATATGCGTCGAGAATGCTCAACACATTATGGTCTTCATGTTTGCCTTCGATACCAGTGCTGGCAATGTAATGAGTGTCGGGAGTGAGTCCATTATTCAAAAAATTCTCACGTCTTCCTACCACCACACCTCCATAATTACGGTCGATATCACGGACGAAAAACCAAGTGCGCACACAATGTTCAGCGATATTCATGCCGTTTTCAGCGAGGATTTTCTCATATTGCTGAAGTTGACGGTGCGTCTGCTTATAGCTATCATCATTAGCATCCGCAAGACGAGTGGTCCAAAAGCACTCCTCATCACCATTGTCTACCTTGATTGTATTCGCGTCGACGGAAGAAATCTCAATGCCACTTTCAAACATTGCTATAGCCTGCACCTTGCAAAGAGGCATAGGTGGCTGTCCGACAATAGAGACAGCACATTTTTTCCCCGAAAATGATTGTTTCACATAGTTTGCCTGGGTAGCGATGTCGCTAAGATGGAAGCGAACGAAGAATACAACAGTTCCCGTCTCCTTTTCAATTTGTTCGATCGCAAGACGAATATTATCCACCGGCGACATCACGTCGCTGCACTTATCCGAAGTTGGGACAAACGTCGAATGGATTATTAAACGGTTGCGTCCAGCATTGTCAGCTGCAAACGTAGATATGTTTGCCACTATTCTGTTGCTGTCTTCAAATAATCTTGTTTCGTGTTTCATATTGCAAATTTACTTGCTTTTTACCGTTTTTGTAGCGAACAAGCCACAGAAATTGCGATGTTACAAATTTTTCCGCAAAATTACGGGCATAAAAATAAATTGGCAATACTTAAAAATAGGTATTATAAATAATTCATAATTCACAATTCATAATTCATAATTGGGGGCGACGGTAGTATTATCATTCTGATGAATCATATCCAAGCAAACGAGGATTGTTAAGGGCGGAACACACGTCAGTTGCTCTATAATGCTATGGTTGCTCAGATGTTTAAGACAGTAAGTGATCGTCTACTGAATTAAGCAATACATAAAGAAGTCGCATTTTATTCATATCTTTGTAAAAATCAAGTTTAGTCAATCGATTAGACGCAGTATAAAACTAATTTTATTTATTATGTCAAACGTGAAAAAGATTGGGCACACCCAAATAAATTCTAAAGATCAAGAATCTAAAGCCATAGAGAAGTTGATTCTCAATATACATGATCAACAAGTGATGATTGATTATGACATTGCCACTTTATATGGAGTAGAAACAAAAGTTTTGAATCAGGCAGTAAAGCGAAACATTGATAGATTTCCAGATAGATTTATGTTTCAATTGTCGAAAGAAGAAAAGGATGAACTAGTCACAAATTGTGACCGGTTTAAGAAACTAAAACATTCTTCAAGTTGTCCCTACGCATTCACAGAGCAAGGGATAGCAATGCTTTCTGCCATTTTGAAAAGCGAAACTGCTGTTTCAATCAGCATACAGATTATGGATGCCTTTGTTGCAATGCGTCATATTCTAACGAACAATGCACATATTTTATTGGAGTTAGAGAACATAAAGAAACACCTATTGGAAACAAATGTTCATCAATTGGATGCGGACAGACGAATTGATGAGCTATTTGAAAAATTTGATCTATATAAAATCAAAGATAAAAAAGGCATATTTTTTCAAGGTCAAATTTTTGATGCTTATGCAAAGTTTGAAAGTTTTTTACAATCTGCAACTTCTAGTATCATTTTAATTGACGGATATGTTGATGTGACAGTTTTAGAACGATTATCAAAAAAGAATTCAAATGTCAAAGTTGAAATATACACATCATCTAATTCAAGAATCACACAAACAGACATAGATGCATTTAATGCACAATACCCAACACTTACAATTAAATATACAACAGCGATGCATGACAGATTTCTTATAATAGACAATAATAGTTTACTTCATATTGGAGCTTCCCTGAAAGACTTAGGCAAAAAATGTTTTGCTTTTGAAGAAATGGATTCATCCTTGATTCCTGTCATTTTATCAAGACTCTGTCCTAGTTTATGACTGATTTTTATGAGGATTGTTAGGGCGTTCCGCCCTTAACAATCCTCAAATCCAACCAATTTCCTACATTTTTACTTTATCACAACCTTCGTCGACTGATTGCCGTCAGTCACCACATAAACACCTTTTGAAGCAGAATGGCTGATCTCTGCGCTTCCATTAGCATCAGTTGTTCCGGAAGCGACAATCTTTCCGTTCATTTCAAACACCTGAATCTTGGCATTTGATTGTGCGTCGACAACATAGATTGTTCCGTTTGCTACATAAACCTGCAGTGCTTGACTGCTTATTGTAGAATATCCGGTAACATTTTTATTCACAACCGGACGGACGGAAAGTCCATTGTGGCGCTCTATGGGTGTAAATGAATATCCACTCTTAGTGCTTAACATAAGTTTATAAGCATCATCATCTTCCTCCTCAAAGAGCGAAGACGACCAATATACGCCGTTGATACCCACGGAGTTGCTGATTCGTGAATTATAGCGGTAACCAGCGGCAGGGAAAAAGACAAAGTTGCCGTTCTTTGCTGTGAATTTAGTTCCAGAAACTTCGTTTATCTCTGTCCAATTGAATTCGCAATTCTCTGTGAGTTCTTTCAACTCTTCATTAGTAGGCATTCTCCACTCTCCTCCCCAGTTAGCAGTTGCTGCATCATCCTCAGGTAGAAGTGTAGTGAAATCGTCAATTGTACCTGGATATTCTTTGCCTGTATTATACTTTGTCAAGGTATCCAATTGCCATTTCTGTAAGACATCTTCCGTTAAACTTACTTTCGCATATTTGTATGTGTTCCAGTCATAGACTTCCTTCGGTTCTGTCTCTCCCCATGCGAAATAGTCGCCATACTCTGTCGGCTTGGTTGCTCCCACGTTGTATGTCGCCCAAAGAGTTCCGCTTGGCAGGCCAAGATCTATATAGTCGTGACCAGCTATCTGGCCGCTGACTGGCAAGCTTTGAGTAGTGTCTTTCTTCTCCCATTTTAGGATATTCGACTTTTGATTGTAATGCTCAACGTCCATCCAAATCAACAGACTATCATCTTGACTATAAAAATAGACATTATGCAATGTTATTTTGTAAACAGAATCGTTTTCCTGAACATAATCACATGTCACGCCTGCTTTTGAAGAGTAAGTATTAGTATAGAAATACGATGATAGTTCGTTGTTATAAAAAAAATCTCCTCCTATTCCATACACTCTTTCTCTCTCAACATTTGAATAAAACGAAAGAGTAATATAACCTGATGTGTCGATATTAGCGATGTCGCTCATATCCAATCCCCATATAGAATCCTTCTTAGCCTCTCCTATCATTTCAACAGTGACGACGGTATCGCACACAATGTTCTTTCCATCAAAGTTGTCGGAGAATACATAAGAACGACCTTTGACAGAGCAAACCGGCAAAGCGATAGTTCCATCCAAAGAGACTTCATAATCATTTATGGCTCCCTTGAAATGAACCACATATCCATGCGTCGGTTGAAGATCCACACCCTCAAAACGAGGGAAGCCATCCTCACCCTGCACCCATGAAAGCAATGGAACTGAATCTCTGTCGTAACAATATTCCTTCGGATTTTGAGAGACATACATGTTCAGAGAATCTTTCACAGCTCCTGAAAGGAATGCAATGGAATCCATTTGTTGCAAGACGAATAGGTTACCATATCTTCCTTTAAAGCCTGATGTTTCTATATAATAAATAGAACTTAAATCTGGAGTGTAGACTTCTCCGGCATTATATAAATTGAAATGGTATCCATCATACATTCCGAGTCCGACAGCTGCTTTATCGCTTACAATTCGGCCTCTGTTGTAGCAATTGAGAAGTTGATCAGCAGCCACTCCAATTGAATAGTTGGATGAAACGATCAAGCCATAGTTGCTGCAATTGTATGCCATAGAAGGCTTTCCATACTCATTTACGCCACCTGCATATTGTCCGATAACGACTCCTTCAAAATGGCAGTTGACGAAAATTCCGTGAATCGCGATACCAGCAGCTTGACTTCCTCCCTTCACGTAGGCATTCGTCACCTTCAGGTTCTTAATTTGTAGATCATAAAGGCTTTTACCATTACGAAACAAAGCCACACCGTCCATATCATTCGGCTGATTGATATAAAGGTTGGAAATTGTGTGGTTTCCGCCATCGAATGACCCACCACTCATGCGGATAGGAGTCCAACTGACCTGTTCTCCATTAATGACACCACAAACAGAGCTGAGGTCGATGTCGGCTTCAAGTATTGCATTCATATACACACCCTTAGCCGCCAGAATCTTATATGAGATGAACTCCTGAAGATTATGGATAAATAGAGTATCCCTGATAATACGTATAGTGTCACTTTCTGTCAAACAGCAAACCGTGTCAACATGTAAAGCATCCTTTCCTATTGAAGCAACGGCATTTGGAATAATGACAGATGTCAAACCAGCACATTTCTTGAAAGCCCCTTCTCCTATAGCTGTGACGGAGTATTCCTTTCCTTCGTATTCTATCTTGTCGGGAATCGTAACTTTTCCAGAAATGGTATCCGACGCTGCTGACACCGACACTGTAAGTCCTGTTGTGTCAGTCACATCGTATTTAAAATCACCGATGGTGAAACTTACCGACATTGCAGGCATAGCCATGAAAAAGAGGCATACTACCCAACAAAAGATTTTTTCAAATGACATTTTCATTATATGAGTTTAATTAGTCCCAAAATTCGCATTTAATTTCAATGATGTGCGATTATTTGCAAAATAACTAAAAAATTCAGACACAATCTCCGGCGTTTCCAGAATTAACAAAAATTAACATCGGTTATTATTAGATATATCCCCTAAAGGGGAATATCCGTCACGTCATAATATTATATATCTACCGATATAAAACACCTAACGGTGTATTTTCTATGGTTTCATTTAGCGATTAGTTCGAGACAAAAATGGTATCATGATATCATGTAAAATAGACGTTTTCTAATAGTCAATCACCCCCATGTAGGTTTCAAACCTGCCAGCAATAGAAATTCCGTTAAATATGTGTCTCTGTGGTTTTATTAAAATTATGTGCTCGCCTTCGGCTCGCACTATGGAAAGGGGTTAGGGCGTTCCGCCCTTAACAATTCTCAAACTATATAGCGAAACCAACCAGTTTCCTACATGTTTACTTTATCACAACCTTCGTCGACTGATTGGTTGTCGATTGTTCCTGCATATACATTTCCGAAATTGTACTTTGTGATAGAATGCAATTTTCAAAGATCAAAATCATCCAAATTAGCAGTACAATATTTGTATGTGTATAGATATCGCACAGTTCAAATCTCGTAGAGACACACGGACATATGTATTACATTTGGCGTATTTCAGAATATTCCTTGGGTCATGTCCTATAATTCACTTATTTCTTATCCCTCGTCTCAACATAATCTTTGAACAATGCAGGAAGATAATTTACTCTGCCATTAGCCTCACAATATGATCTGATAAGACCCGCTCCTTGTTCATTCAACAATTTTGTCATCTCTGAATTATCCTCAAACACTTTAGTATAAAAATCAACCATATATTTTTTGAATTTCTTATATTCAGTCATTGGATGATCCACATAGTCGTCAATCTTTACAACCCATGGCCACTCAGGTTTCTTGAAGTAAAAGCATACAACATTACTCATAACCCCATACTTATCAATGTATGAATAGTCATTCATATATAAAATATAGCCATCTATATCAAACACTTTGTAACCTCCCGACTTCTTTTTCTTAGGCATTTTGGGATTCTTTTTCATAAATTCATACGAATAAATAACATATTCGGAATACTTTTTAGGACCAAAATCCTTTTTCTCCTCATCGTAGTACTGGACATAATCAATCTCAGAATCTTCTATCACAACTTTTTTATCCTTTGAACTCATCAAATAAATCGCCTGTCCATGTGTGAACCAGACTTCAGGAGCCTCAATCTGCTCTCCCGTCTTCAATGTGATCAATCCGTGTCTTCCTGCGGCTGACGCTGAAAAAAATGACACTACTGAAATGGCAACAGCCAAGATAATCTTTCCTATATTCATAATTCTTAGTTTTTTTCGCTTTTTTAGTTATCTTTCTATTATATAGTTCACCCACGCATTGTTGGATGGGGTGAGATCGTTTCTTTAGAATCCGTAACCTATATTTATATTAAAAAATTTCCTGTTCTGAAAATCACAGCCGTCATCATCACCACTGTATATATCTAACTGCGTCACACGCTTTAGGCTACACTCTGTGCCAATGAATATAGCTCTGGAATCATCTATCGTATATCCAAATTTTATTCCACCATGCAAACTTACTGCACAATTACCAGTTGATGTATAAACAAGGCCAACATCCCCCATCACATACGGTGATACAAAAAATTTATCATTAGATGATAATTTAAACGGACACTGAGTTCCAATGCGACCGGAAAATTCTAGATAAGGTTCTTTTTCCACAACATAGGTAGGATCTTCGAATATAAGGTTTTCATAATCATCAGGAATTTCTTCATAGAAGACATACACATATGAATCATCATACTTGTGTTTTTTTACATGACCAATCCCAATTATAACACCATACAAAAAACATTTTCTTGGCAAGGAGATAAAAGAAAAATCTAATTTTTTTCCATGAATTTCTGAAAATCCCTTTGAAAAACCTACTTCAAAATACTTATTCCACTCTTGTGAATAGATCACTTTCGACTCTCCAGCTTTCTTGATTTTCTCCACATTCTCTGCCGACGACGAGGAGCTGCTCACTATCCTGTAGTCTCCCCCGGTTTCCTTCCAAGCGACTTCTATTTCCTTTCCCTTATAAGTATAGATGGTCTTATATGTGTCCCCATCTTTCACTGTTGATGAATATTCCACGTCATCCATACTCTTCACCCCGTTGAACACATAGTCGCCAACGATTGATTTCATGACTGGTATAGGTTCTCTCATGCGAAGCTGTACTCTTCGTGTATCAGACGCTTTATCCAACAATGTCGAAACCGTTGGCTCATCCATTCCAAAAAGCATCTCATTCGCGACGAAGGACGACAAATCAGCATCTTTCTTCTTCACATCTTCAAGAAACTGTTTGGCCACTTTTTCCACTTCATTGGAATCGTCGTGTGCGGCCGACGCTGCAGACGTCTCATTCGCAGAGACACTGTTGAAATATTTGATTGGAATAGAGAAGTTGGCATTCTCACGGAAAGCAGCCTTCCAAGTGTTGATTCCGACAACTGTATAATCACCCATTTTATCCTTAATCAACAATGGTCCGCCAGAACTTCCTGGATCTACTTGAGCCGTATGCTGATAAATCGCCACAGAGTCGACACTTCCAAAAAACTCATCTTTCACGCTGTTGTTAGACACCACGCCTTTTCCAAGCTGCCACGACGGTTTGTCGCCCAATGCCGGGAATCCCGCCGTCCACACGTCTGAACCATCTTTAATCTTATCCTTACTAATCTTAAGAGCTGGCACTTTCACCTCATCTGAAGGGAAATTCACTAAGGCGATATCAAGATTTTTTGAAACGAAAACGACGGGGCAACGTGCATACTTAACCTCCGCACCGTCTTTTTCAAAAGTAAGATCCACAAATTTCGCATCATCCACAACATGTTTGTTGGTGACGACAACAAGTTTTCCTTTCTCATCCTTGATCACGAAACCAGAACCGAAAGATTCTCCGCCAGAATAGTTTCTCATTTTTTTTGCCGCAGAGATATAGCTTTTGTTCTGCAATGCGTTTGCGAGATTATCACAGTTTATTGATGTATTGCTTGATTCCCTGATATAGCAAATAGACTCTCTTAATCCGGCCGCATAAGAAAACACTCCGACACACATAGCCGCGAAGGAGCTGATTAATCTTGGTGAGGTTTTTATCATAAATATAATCTAACATTTATAGTAGTCCCAAAATTCGCATTTAATTCCAACAATGTGCGATTTTTTTCAAAATAACTAAAAAATTCTGACACAATCTCCGGCGTTTCCAGAATTAACAAAAATTAACATCGGAATCGCAACCAAATAAAATACGAAATTATTGGGAATACATCTAGTGATATTGCAATTCGTCGAACTGACATTAATATAAAAAAATAGCCAATCTATTCCACGATCGTAGGGGCAGGTTTCAAACCTGCCCGCAATAGAAATTCCGTTAAATATGTGTCTCTGTGGTTTTATTAAAATTATGTGCTCGCCTACGGCTCGCACATGGGGAGGGGTTAGGGCGTTCCGCCCTTAACAATCCTCAAATCTTAAATTAAATCTAAACAGTTTCTACGTCTTTTTATGATAAAAAGAGGCGAGTTTTCAATCTGGAGTGGAAAATGCATTTCTTTTTATCCAAACAGATTCTTAATTATGGTCGATGTTTTTCGCAACATTTATTTCCTATTTTGGAAAGTTTTTGTTATATTTGCAAACGTTAATTAATAACAGTATAAAAAAATGAAATACGAACCACGATTTGACGTCATCTTTTCTGATGAAGTTGATCAGTTTTTGAATTCAATTCCAGAAAAGCCAAGAGAGAAAATTCTTTCCAATATCAGAAAGAGCAGATTTATAATAGATAATGAATTGTTCAAAAAACTCAATGGAGAAATTTGGGAATTTAGAACGATCTACAACCAAACAAAATATAGATTATTGGCATTTTGGGATAAAAAGAGAAAAAAATTAGTGATTGTCACTCACGGATTTGTGAAAAAGACAAGTAAAGTTTCTTCAAAAGAAATAGAAAGATCTGAATCAATAAGACTTGAATATTACAAACAAAATAACGAATAGCTATGAAATTTCATACCGAAGAAGAAATATTAAACAAATATATAGGAAAAGAAGGCACACCAAAAAGAGATGCTTTCGACAAAGAGATAGAGGATTTCCTAATTGGTGAGGCAATAAAAAAGACTCGTCTTCAACAGAATCTCACTCAAAAGCAATTGGGTGAGTTAGTCGGAGTGAAAGAGGCTCAGATCTCCAAAATAGAAAGTGGCAAAAGCATAACCTGGAACACCATAGTGAAAGTATTTAAAGCGATGGGGGCAAACTCAGGTGTGCTCGACCTCGGAGAGATGGGACGAGTGGCGTTGTGGTAATTCATAATTCATAATGCGTAATTCGTAATTGTTGAAGACGGTGGTATTTTCATTCTGATGATTCACATCCGCATAAACGAGGATTGTTAAGGGCGGAACTCCCTAACTTTCCCCTTTTCCGCGAGTCCACAACGACGAGCGGCATTATGGTAATGCATAATTCGTAATTCATAATGCGTAATTCGTAATTGGATTTTTTTCGCAATAGACATTTTCCCATGCAATTAAATCCTTGGCCACAACCATATTTTTGATATCTATGATGCCAATTATTGTCTTATAAGAGTGAAATGTCCTACATAGGTTTTACCTGTTTCCTTGATCTGGATCTCGTACCAGTAGTCGGTCGACGGCATGGACACTCCGTTGTAGACTCCATCCCAGTCGGTTCCGTCGACGGCGTTGTATGTCGCAAGCTGCTTGCCCCAGCGGTCGAAGACCGTCACCTTGGCGTCAGGATATCCCTCAGCCAAGCCCTTCACCACGAACTTGTCTGACACTCCGTCTCCGTTAGGAGAGATGTGGATAGGTATCTCTATCGCAGGGTTGTTGACCACGAACTTGAATTCCGTCGAGCAGCCCACCTCGTCTATCACCTTCACCACGTGCTCGCTGTACGAGAGTCCGTCCCTGATGCTGCTGCCTATCTCCGGGTCGTCCTCGTTGCCGTCTATGATGTACTTGAACGATCCCGTTCCGAGTCCGACCTCTGTCTGTATCTCTATCTGACGGATGCCGATTGAGTCGACCTGAAGAACTGACGGCGCCGATGTCACCTCAACATACTTCTGCACCTCAGCGGAGCACTTGCCTCGCGTCATGCTCAGCGTGAATGTCGCATAGTCAGGGTCCGGCACCAGTTTGGCTGTCTCACCAGTGAACACAGAGTCCTTCTCCTCGTACTTCCACTCGTATGTGTCTGCCTGATATGATGTCGCGTCAAGAGTCAGCTCGTCGAACTGGCATATCCTGTCCGCAGTCTTGATCTCGCCCTCGATAGGCTTGTCGACGTAGGCTCTGAACATGAACGGTTTGTCCTGGCAGATGCCGTTCTTGGCTATCACCTTGTACGTCTTCGTCTGTCTTGCGACACCCGATTCTGTATGGATTGGCATAAACGTTGCTCCAGATATCGATCCCGCAACCAGCTCGCCGCCTGGGTTGTCGCTCCAGTCAAGTTCTGTACCGCTAGGATAGAGCTTAACCACTTCGACCGTCGCCTGATCACCTTCACACACAGGCTCTACCGTCGAAAGCTCAACCTGAAATTTCTCATACACTGTCAGATCCAGCTTCTTCGACTCGTCCTGACCGCCAACATTGTATGTGTATGTCACCATATATTTTGCATTGTGCACCGGGTTCACCTCCGCCTCCAGCTTGCCTGTGCTGCGGTTAGGTATCAGCTTTATCGTCCTGTCACCGTCGGCCATCGTCTCCGTCACTTTCAGCACCAGATCACCAGGATGAAGCACCCTGCCAGTTCCTGTTGTGTCGACAATCAGCTTCGTGGTCTCGCCCTCGCATATCTCAGTCCTCTCCAGATCCGCCGTCATCTTAAGTCTGGCGTCCACTAGGATGGCTATGTCCGTCTCAGCCTTGCAGTACTCCTTGTTCTCCGCCACGATGTGCAGGTCGTAGTCCCTGTCCACCGGTGAGATCGTCACGCTTGCCCAGCTCTGGCTGAAGTCCGAGTTTATGTCGCTCCACTTCACGTCCGACTCGATGTCCGACGCCGTCGCAGGCACCTTGAATTCCAGGCTGATGCTCTGATTCTCTCCGTTAACCACCTCATATCTCTTCTCGTACGAGTTATCGTCAAGCACCACGTAAGGCTTCACCTTCAGTGCGTTGCCAAGGGCAATCTTGCCATCGAAGCGGCAGCCTGCGGAGTAGAGCGTGTATGTGTACACTCCGCTGTCCTCAGGCTTCGCGGGGTTGAGCTGCAGCTTGGCGTTTGTCTCGCCCGGGATGACGTCGCCGTTTCTCTGCCACTCGATCGTAGGTTTCGGTCCTGTGATGTCGATGATCTCAGCGTTCCACTTCTCCCTCTCGCAGATTGTCATATTTCCGTTCGTCGATTCTGCACTGTTGCTGTAGTCGGTGATTTCAAACATAAACTTTGTTGGACACTCATTGATGTACGACAATGTATACCTGCCCTCACCAAGGCTTAATATCGCCTCTCCGTCAAATTCGTTGCTGAATGAGCCTTTGGAGGATGATGTTCCGCTCAATGTGTAGCCCGACGTGTTGTCCTTGTTGAGTATACCCGTCAGTTTGACCTCCACGTTGCCGCCGCATGAGGAGAACTCTATGTCGTTGTCTGATACAGGCAATGTGATTGACTTCGTATTGTTGATTTCGAGGAACGATATATTTCCGACCAGCTGTCCGTCGCCCACCGTAATGCGGTGAGTCTTGGTCACCGCCCTCGGTCCGTTGCACGCTTGGCTCGACACCTCGAGGGTAACACTCATGACATCACCTGGTTTGTCCAATCCATCAGAGCCTGTCAAGTATTGCTTCTGATCACCCGTATTCGTGTTCAGGTCGTTCTTCCATGAGTAGACGACCTCGCTCTCCTTCAATCCGCCGCCTACGGTGATGTCTGCATCAAGCGACACGCCTACTCCTGGACACGTTTTTTCCGACCCCACGATTGATGCGTCAAGTTCGTGGAACACCACCGTCAGGTCTTCTGGCTGGGACGAGCATGTTTCCTCCTCTGGTGTGCCCTTGTTGATCACGTACCAGCCCTTCACCTCATAAATGCCATTTTCAGTAATCGCATCAGTTGTCATCGTCGACATCGCCCCCTGATTGACGTCGTAATATGTGGCATTGCAGCTATCGATATCTATGTTGTACATCTCCGACAGTTTCTGGATTTCTCCCTTACACTTGGGATCAGTCACAAGTTTTGTCAGTCTTGGATTCGTGTTGACCGTCACTGTCACTGGGACAGGAGCACTCTGTGCATATGGTGGCGTCGTGCTGCTCGCCAGACGCTGTAGCACATAATATTTGTATATAGTCTGTTTACTTCCCGTCTCCGCCTTCTGTTTGCTTGGCGACAGTTCTATTTCGTCAAACTCCTGACTCTCGTCAATAGAGCCGTCAGCGTTGCTGTTGTACCACACTAGCTTGAAGTCGCTCGCCGCCGCTCCATTAGCACCGTCTACCTTATTGGTTGTCGCCTCAATATTGCCAGTCAATTTTGTCGAGTTCTCACACACGTTATAGTTTTTCACCGTAGGTGACGGATAGCCGGAAACGATGACAGTCACAGGCTTGAAATTGCTCTCACAGCCAAGTTTGTTCACCTGCTTCACATAATACGTGTGCTCCTCGTTTCCTTCTAGGTTGGCATTATACTTAGGTGTCGCGTCGTTTTCATCGATTTTGTTCTTGTTTTCGTCATACCACACTATAATGCAGTCCATACATGAGGTATCACCTACGACCGCATCTGGAGTCTGCTCGGTAGGCTTCTTAAAACCGTTTACCCCTTCCGACTTCAGGTATGTCACAGTTCCTGTCATAGGATCAGCCACGCTCTGAACCTCAACAATGTACTCATTTGCTTCACCACGACAGCCAGTTTTCTCATCCGTCAACGCATAAAAGTAAGACTTTGGCATATCAACTTTTTTCAACTCTCCTATCTCAGGAACAGATATTTTCATCAATGTGTCGACATCCTCATACCAATCAATGCTATACCCACCAATACTTTTTTCTGGTTCCTCAGTTAACGATCCTTCACAAAATGGAGCTGGAGCGGTCAATGTTATGAGGGGTTTTGGATTAGCGACGACTGTAATTGTATCCGTCAGATCACAAGGTGTGGAATCTAACGCAGGATCATAATAATCATGGAATGAGATGATGTATTTCATTCCCGACGCACCAAACGACACAACGTCGTCATAGTTTACTGTGAGCGTAGGAGCATCATCATCATCTGTCGTACATCTCTTCGTCGACAATGCAGGGCTATCCACATTCTCCTTGAACCACTTGACATCATAGTTATTATAGGCTTTGCCATCCTTGTCAAGGCCGTGAACCGCCTCCACGATGCCAATTTCGACGGATTCTCCAGCACAAAGTTCAACCACCCGTCTCTCTGCATCATACTTGCCATTGTCCGCTGTGAAAGTCACACCCGTCTTCTCAAAATCCAAACGAGAGCACTCCGCGCAATTCACACCTGCCGCAACAGGAATTTTAGAGATAGAAATCTTACGACATGGAGAAAACGCAGAATTCTTTTTCCACGATTGGTCGGCAACCAAATCACTATACTCCCCGACTACGACACGGAAATATACACGTTGGTTTTCGGCTAGTGAAGAAAATATCTCACTCCAATACTTTGCCATCTCCACTGTAAACGTCTCTGTTTCGACAACATCCTCTTTATGAAGAGATTTCCAAGTTATAGGATTTGTTTCACTTTCAGTAGACGGATCGACATCCGTATATTGATAAACAAAACCTAATTTCTTGTTCATATCTGGATTTCCTCCACTGTAAGTATAAAACTGTCGGGTGGCATCAGATATCACAGGGATAAGAGTCAGCACATCCTCAGCACACAGATTGAATATGTTTTTGCCAGTATTGACAAAAGCATCCACATTTACGTCAGGCGGAGTACATACCTGAAAGACAATATTGTCGATGGCATAATCACGCGTCAACTTATCTCCTGGAGGAACACATGATTGATTATGTTTGACTTTCATTTTAATCGAGACTTCAGATGCACCTCCGACATCTTCAGCTTTTATAGTGAACTTTTTATTTACACTCAGCCAACCATCTGCTCCACTTTTAAAACTTTTAGCTTCACTTTCCAATACATTCCCATCATGTTCAAGAGTGACTTCGATACATCCAGGATGACTGGAGATTGAAGCGAAATCCGCGCCAAAAGTAATTTCTTTGCCTGTACAGATATGATCAATATCCACTTCAAAAAAATCATCCTGTGAACCATTGTCAAGGAGATCAAACTGAAGCATGCCACCGGTAGGAGTACCCGAATTGTCATACTTCACGCCTCCAGAATAGCCACCATATTTGGAAACGACATACACACCGTGGTCGAACAATTCCGACTTCATTTTTGACTTATTATCATCTTGCGGAACTGTGCCCGCCACAGGCACCGACAATTTAGCACCACTGTTTTCTATATTATACGCTCGCACATAAGGGATTCTCACCTTTTTAGAATGAGAGCGTGCCTCATGAGTATGTTCAACAGGTATTTTTTCTGTATGTGTAATTCCCATTCGGTCTGTCCACTTGTAGATATCATCAGAAACGAAGTCACCGAAATCATCAAAAAACAAGTTTGTCATAGCCATAGGAGCACCGTCTTCACTTGTGCAACAGATTCCAGAATGGATGATATAAGGGTCAGACTCTACAGGATCACATCCAGGGATGGTCACCACACAAGTAATCACATAATCAGTGTCTGGCTTTTTGGGTGTAAATATAAAGTCGTTTTCCGTCGACGACTGACCTGTAACCGACTCATTCCAATAGAACTTTGTACCTTCTGGATAATCTTGTTTAGTAGTCACACGCAAAGGCTGTTCAGGGCATGGGTTTCCTGTGCTCATCACAACAGGTTTTATTTCACCGCTGACCTCAATGTCATCTATGCCAATAGGAATCTGAAAACAATCATTTGGACGGTAGATGTAAAATGTGACACTACCTGATTCTGGAACAATTGCTTTATGTACCACCAATTCTGATTTTCCATAATCCACAGTCGTAACTGTCGATTTATTCTTTTTCCCCAATTTAAGCACACTATTGTCTACAGATTTAAACGATATATCATCATCGTTAGAAACAACACCTATTTCCAATTTTTCTCCTGAGATTATCTTCGTGGAAGAATCATAAAGATACTTTGTTATATAATCCTGCATTTTGGGAGACTTAGAAGCAGTTTCCCCACAAACATTTGTGGCAAGATGTTCAAAATAGGTAGAATCCAACAAATTATACAATGTAAAGGACAATTCAGCAAAAGTGCCAGGAGCTAATCCATGCACCGTATAAGAAAACATCGGACACAGTGCAGCGGAACCGACACTGACATACATATTATTCGGCGTATCATTCGCTTTACAAAAAGGATGTACGAGTTTTGGCTGTGCAGTGACGAAAGAATAGCCATATTGGGTCTTTTTTCCATCTGCCTGATGATCTTTTAAGTGGAATGCATCATCCACTTCTGTCACATCGTTGATGCCAAAATTATAAAGTCTGCCACCCATTCCTTCAAATATAACATATTCAGGCTCCGCAAACATATCTGTTTTGCACATTTTATTCCAACCATGACTTTCACTATACCATCCCTCTTCGTCAGAAGACAAGACAGGGCAGCAAAGGGCAATATCTGTGTCAAAATTTGTGTTTGCCACGACACATTGTGCCGACGATGACGATGAATTCAGCATGCAACAAAGTGTAAATAAAGTCATAAGGTAATACTTTGTCATCACTTTTTTCATCATACTATTCCAAATAATGATGTTTAGCGTGTTAGATCGCATATAAAAAGTTTTTGTGTGTTGTTTATGTGTGCAAATGTAGTTGCAAAAGCAAAGACGCATAAGAATTTCAATACCAAACAATATAGATGAACATTTTTCCTTGGATGATTAATGTAACAATATCAAACATCACTTGTAACACACTCCACATAAAAAATTGACTTGCAACAATATAGAAACATTCATTTTAGCAGAGAAAAAACTTAGGATCTGTCTTAGATTGGTTATATAGGCGAGAATTGTTAAGGGATCATGTTTTGGGCAGATATTGGGTCTAGCCCTTCAATATTTGCAAGCATTTAAGGACAAGCTGTTATATTTATTATGAGATCAGAATGGATTATAGTTTATGACTTATTGGCTTTAAGACTTTATTTCATCACTGTTCATCCTTCTTAGCTGTGGAGTGACTCCGTCTTATGCCAAAAGCATTGCTGTAATCCATCTCTTCTACTACAGGGCAATCACATTTCTCCACATCTTTATTCTTGGCATATTGTTTCCTGAACTGATCACAATCACATATTGAGTAAATGTGCGACTCATCACGGCATACCACATGAACCACTTGAATGGTATCTGCATGTGGATCATATTCATTCACAACCATAAGTTGATACATGACATTACTTTTTCCATATCCTTCAGCGAAATAGAAATTTTCCAAGTAGCCACAGTATGGCTCCCAATTGTTAAGATTACGTCTAAAAGGGGACCCTTTCTTAATCAGGTAGCATAAAGAATCGTCGACCATCACTCTGCACTTATACAACATCATGAATTCATGATCCTTTGCAAAAAGGTTTGCGGCAGACATCAGCACAGATACGATCAGAAAGAATATTTTAGTTGCTCGGATAGGCATAGCACATTATCATATTTTCGGGATGATAAAAACAATAGGTAGGATTAAAAAACACAAAAGGTCTCACTTTTCAGTAAGACCTTGATATTTGTGTTCTTCGATAGATTCGAGAAATGAAAGATTAGAGCTTGTTAACGTAAATTGCCAACTTTGCCTTAAGATTAGAAGCCTTATTCTTGTGAATAACACGAATCTTAGCCAACTTGTCTAGCATAGAGCTAACTTTTGGATAAAGCTCTTCAGCCTCTTTCTTGTCAGAAATTGCACGAAGCTTACGCACTGCATTTCTTGTAGTCTTTGCGTAGTATCTATTGTGCAATCTTCTCTTCTCTGTCTGTCTGATTCTCTTAATAGAAGACTTGTGATTTGCCATTGTTTTTAATAAATGAATTTATATTAGTAGCCCATAGGAGAGTCGAACTCCTCTTTCAAGAATGAAAATCTTGCGTCCTAGCCGATAGACGAATGGGCCCCGCAATTAGATTCCTCTAATTGTAGCCCATAGGAGAGTCGAACTCCTCTTTCAAGAATGAAAATCTTGCGTCCTAGCCGATAGACGAATGGGCCTCCTTATTGTCACAAAATCAACAAACTATACGTTTACCCGATTTTGCGAGTGCAAAGATAGACATTATTTTCTAAAATCCAATACTTTTGCTTAAAATATTTCTCACGTGTTATCAACACCACAAGACAAACAAAATTATGAATTGTGGGACGACACAACAAATGATGGATCATTCACAATTACGAATTACGCATTATGAATTATGAATTGTAATAACACGCACGTCCGTGAACACAAACCCATAGACACATGTCCGTAAACACGCACGTCCGTGCGTCTCTACGAGAAAGGAATTTCCAAATGCATGGACGTCCCCCTCATTATGAATTATGAATTATGAATTATGAATTATGAATTATCATTTGCTTTGTTCACGCGATTTCTCTCCGAGGTAGCCTCCATGATGACGTTTGGCATACTCTTCGTTTGTGAACTTGATTTTCTTCATTGTGCCTACCACAATGATGTCTCCGATCACTGTCATCATCGTTGTTGATGTTGTGGGAGTCAAGCCAAGGATGCAGACTTCCTTCGGATTGCCTGTGTAAAGACAGATATCCGCCTCTTTTGCCAACAGGCTTTCTTTGTTACCAGTGATAACAATAAACTTGACATCTGGACGTAAGCCTCGAGCCAAAGCCGTAAGTTCTATAATCTCACGTGTTTTGCCGGAATTTGATATCAAAAGCATTACATCATTTGGCTGCAACACACCAAGATCACCATGCTGTGCCTCACTTGGGTGAAGGAAAACAGCCGGCGTACCAGTCGAACTGAATGTAGTGGCGATATTCATGGCAATCTGTCCTGCCTTTCCCATACCGCTCGTCACAAGTTTTCCTTTCTTGTTGTGTACTTGCTCCACAATCAAATCCACAGCATTCTCATAGTCATCTGTAACAGGAAGCGAGAGGATTGCATTAGCCTCATGTTCCAAAATCTTCTTTATGTCCTCTTTCATTGTCAATTTTAATTTATCACATCAGTTTTGTTCACAAAGGTAGTTTCTTAATGTGACATTTCAATACGAATTGCGAAAAAAGGCGACGCAAAAGATCGCGTCGCCTTTTTTATCAGTCATTGATTAACGTAAAGTGTCCTACATATTTCTTTCGGATTTCATCAATCCAAATTTCGTACCAATAATCGGTCGACGGCATCTTTCGTCCAAGATACATTCCATCCCACGACTCATTACCCTTAATCTCTGTAAGTTTCTTTCCAAAACGGTCATAAATAGTGACCACCGCATCCGGATATGCTTCAGCTACAACTTCTGAAATAAATGCATCATTCACACCGTCTCCATTAGGAGTGACGACTGTTGGATACTCAATGTCAGGAGCTTTCATAGTGAATTGGAAATCACTCTGACATCCATACTCATCAATAATATATGCAGTATGGATTCCATACTTCAAGTCAGTAAACGACTCCGACGTCTGATATTCGCTGTTGTCAACTTTATACATGACATTTGTCGACTCATTGTCCTTAAATGGCACGATCTCAACATCACGATAACCTTTCTGGTTGACAGATGCAATCTCTGGATATCCTACCACCTTGATTGTCGACTTGGCTGTCACTGTCTCACAAATTTCATTTGAAAGCGACACCGTATAAACAGTCTCTCCTATCACATCAGTTGGAGCCTTATATATAGGCGACGTTGCCAACACATCTCCTGCCTCATTTGTCCATGTATACTTACGTGGCTTCCCCTGAGACACGTTAGTGAACAAGCGAACTGAACCTGGCGTCATACAGACTATCGTATCTGTTGGAGATACCGTAAACTCAATTGGTTCTTCAACCTCAACTATGATCGAGTCTTTCACCTCACATCCTCCTGCCTGAGAGACAGTGAAACGATAAGTAGTCGTAGCTGTTGGATTCACAACGGCCATTATACCTGAGCCCACAAGGGTAGCGTCGCTGTTCCACTCTATAGTCGCAGTAGAAGGTGTCAGCTCCGACAATCCTATCTGAGCATCCGAACCTTCACAAATCACTGTGTCATCCGCAATCTTTGTGAACTTAGGTGCCTCAGACACTGTCAATGTGCCATACGTCTCTTCTACAATACAATTTCTGTTTGTGATTGTGTATGTGTACTTGCCGTCATCAGATGTCGACGCTGATGAAATTGAAATAGAATTAGATGTTCCAACCTCAACACCGTCTTTCTTCCATTCTACCGTCGGAGTCTCCTTGCAAGAGAAATCCAAAGTCATTGCATATTTAGCACCCTCACAAAGGACTGTGTCTCTTCCTACAGTATTATTCTTGATTCCTGCGTCGACCACCTTTACCTTCTGGCTTGTCTCGCACTCATTGGTGAATGTGACAACATACTCTCCTTCTGTATTCAATTGTATTGCCTGAGATGTCTCACCTGTGCTCCACTTGAAATCGTTGGCATCAGACTCCAAATCTGCAAACAACGAATATTTAGTGCCACAACTGTAGAATGAGATAGGATCTCCATGGGCTGAGATTGCCTCTGTATTGCCATCCTCATCTGTGAAAATGATTGATCCATTCACCTCTCCTTGTCCGATTTTAACAGTGTGCGACACTGTCTTCTCACAGAATCCATCAGACACTGTGACCTCAAACTTCGTAGGGTCGTTCAATGGCTCGCTCACAAAATTGCCGGCATCCGCCATCGTCGACTTATTAGTTGTGTTCCAAGTGTAGGTGATATCTGAATTATACGTGTCACCCTTCAACACGGCGCTCAACTCTACCGAAGCTCCCGGACATGCTGACGCAGCTCCGACAATTGACAAAGAGTCGATTCTGTGGATCTCAACATAAATCTCCTTTGGCGAATTACTCTCACACTTGATTGAAGTGTCGTTAGGCATCTTGAAATAACCTGTCACATTGTAGTGACCTGTCTTATCAATTGCATTATAATTATTCAAAGGATTTCCACTCTCATCTGTAAATGATGAATATACGTTTGACACGTCGTTGCTAACGATCCACATTGTATCAAGATTAACGGCTCTTGAACAAACTGTATCGAAATGAGTCTTTAGTTCAGGACGTGCATATAGTATTACCCTCACTGGTACAGTAGACGACTCAGCTCCATTATCATCTACCTGACATACATAATATACGGTGGTATCTGTAGGTTGTTTTGTTGTCTTAGTTGTTGAAATAGCAGGCATAGAAATTTCAAGTCCTCCCTTCGACTTATCCGCGTCGTACCATTTCAAGCTATATGATGGATCTGATTTCTCTACAAAATCCTCAATAGATTCCGTTGAAAGATAATCCTCACAGAAGCGAGCCACCTTTGTCTTTGGCACCGGTGTCAAACTTACAATCACATCGACATCACTCAAAACGCTTTCGCATCCATCCGCATCCCTCTGGCTGACATAATACTTAAGCTTCACATCCTTTGTCATGCTCTTGTCTGCCGACGGAATTGGCTCCGACTTCAACTCAGACATATTCTCGTCATACCACACAAGCGTCATATCCTTGCCCGGAGTGACAGCCGACGGATCTTGAGTAAGCAGACTCTTGAATGAGCCGTCTGTCAACGTATCACCCAATGTGTATGTGATCACATTGTTAACTGCCGGAGCATCGATATGCTTCACTGTGACATCAAGATCAGCAGTGTCACCCTTGCAGACGTGATTGCTTGAGATTGTGTAAGTAGGCACCACCTTATATGTGTTTGTAGTAGTGGAAGAAACTTTTGATGTCGACGGAATCAAAGCCGACTCATCTAGTTTCACTCCTCCTAAATACCATTCAAACTTAGATGGATCATCAGCCTTCACAAACGTGCTCAACGACGAAACATCTGTAGTAGCCACAAGTTTTTCAGCAGTGGCATCCTCACAATACGACACATCGTCAGTCTTAGCCGTGCCGACACCAACAGTTGTGATTGTGATTTCAGCGATGTCACTCTCAGCTGTACCATTAGTTGACTTGACATAATATTTCACCTCACCAGGAGTAGCGCTTTCAAATGGAGTTGGCTCCGATAGTTGAGCACCCGTCTCGTCGCACCAGATCAAAGACTGGCCTGCTTCGGGAGCCTCAACCAATGTCGTGACATCGATCTTTTCACCGACACACAATGTAGTGTCGCTCACCTTAGGCTTGTTTGAACTTGTAATATAGATCACAACAGAATCCCTTTCGCTCTCACATCCACCCTTCGACACAGCGCTCACATAATAAACGATTGTGTCTTCCTTAGCGACAGAAATTGTGACAGGGGTACGCAACGAATCCGTAGCAGTCTTCGACTCATACCAAACCACACGTCCATTTGCTGAAGATGCAAGTTTTGTGATATCCTCTTTGCCTGTGCCTACGGCAAACTCCTTAGGAGAAGTGACAGTAGGAACATCAGGTATAGCCTCCTTAGAGACCTCCATCATTTGAACTTTGCCCACGCACTTGGTTGTCTTATCTGTGGCAGTATAGAAATATGCACCTAATACATCCTTGCCGTCGATATTCAAATCAGTCACCTCAAACGCAGCAACGTCATCCGAATACCAATTCAAATCATAGCCTTCAATTGTAGCTTTCGACAGATCAAGACCTTCACCGTCACACAATGCCACTCCGTTTTCCAAAGCCACATCAGGAAGAGGATTGACAGTAAGTTTGACACTCTTAGAAGAGATCTTACATCCTGCTATCTCCTCATTGTAGACAGTCACAGAATAAGAGCCAGCCTCCTTAACGAAGAACGAATCCACCTTGATTGGTTTGTCGTCATTCAACGATGTCTTTCCATTGAAGAATTCATATGTATAACTCTTCGACTTAGGAGTTGCGACAGCCTTGATATAAGTGCTGTCACCCTCACAAATCTCCTCAAGTTTCAAACTTGCGACAGCATCTGTAAGGTCGCACTCAACTGTACCGCACTCCACTGTGTTGAGCACTTTGAGTGTATCCCGTCCATAGACAGTAGCAAGACCATAGTTATTAATGTAGTTATTACAAGAAACAACCTCTGCCGTAAACGTATAACCAATTGAATCACCAGGAGCTAACGAAGTCTCTGGTGTATCTCCGACTGACGGCCAAGTAATTAGACGTTTAGTCTCATCATATACACCCTTATGCGAAATATCGGTAATATTTCCAAGCTCAGCAGGGATCTGGTCATAAAGTCTAACATCAAAAGCATGGTCAACTTCTGCAGAAAAGCCTACCAACGATCTTTCACATCCAGTTGGACCGCTATATATACCCATATAGCCTGATTTAGAAGAGGTCAAACCTTTATAGGTTGCAAGAGGTGTTTCCAAATCATTGATATAGACATACATCTTATCCTCTTTCACCATAACCTTCAAGTCCATAGGAGAGTATGTACCATCTTCTTTTGCCGGACAACTCTTATTCGTTTTGTCCTCAGCAATCAATTTGCTTCCTTCATACACTTCAAACTTAACATATTGGCCTCCAGACATTGTAGAAAGCTTCAAGCCAATACCTTCAAAACCCGAACCTCCAGGAGTGCCTTTACCTTGATAACGGAACACAAGATACAAAGAGCCATCATTTCCACTCCATTGAGTTTGGAGAGTGACATCTTTACCATAAGCCTTCTTGTCAGTAAAGAAATAAGGAGGTCTTACACCTTGGTTTTTGTTCTGATCACATGAAATCTCGCCTTTGACATTTGGAAGATTACCTCCGCCCAAAGTTGTCCAAGAATCTTTGGAAGAGAAATTTCCTTCTATAACAGTTCCTTCTGTATTTTTGAAATAAACTGTATATGAAATGTTTTCTCCAACTTCAGCCTTTTTCCTATCAGCATCCTTAAACAAAGAAGCTTGCGGATCAATTACAGGAGGCAACTCATTACAAGAGATCATCAGATCAACCTGAGATGAATCAGGAGAATCTGTTTTTGATGATATCCAAGCCACATTCTTAAAATACTTATCATCTGGCTGTGGTGTTTTTTTACATCCGATGTCTTTAGCAACAGTTTGATAAACCAACTTGCCTTTTTCACCGACTAGCATTTCAGGCACAGTCCATTTTACAATACCAGTAAACTTTCCCTCATCTGCACCAGAAGCTGGAGTGTAAGTGGCTGTAACTCCCAACGCTTTATCTGTAATAAAGCCATCCCATTCCAATTCTATCGGAATTGTATCAATCACAACCACATCATATGCTTCTCTTCCAGGAAGAGGTCCTTTTCCCATAACACGTCGCCATGTATATCCATCGAATTCCTCAACCAATACTCTATCGAAACCCTTTAGATCTGGAGAACATGCATATCGTGAGAAATTAGTTATTTCCTCGTTAAATTTGTCTGGATTATACCATCCCGGAGTAATCGGAACGAAATTACAAGCCTGTCCTGATAGATTATCATAAGAACCATTATTTTCAACCGCTTTTGAATAAGACCAATCATCAGCCACCTTAAATTTCATGTTTGTGGCATTTTTAGTCTTCAATGCAGTTCTATATAAGCCTGGACCGTAGACACCCTTGTGAAGTAGATACTTCGAGTCTAGTTTATCATAAACATGTGTAGTAGTGGCAGTAAGCACATTAGGGAACTTCACAATGAAACGTTGATTCCAAGCCTTGCCATCTTCATTTTCTCCAGCAGGAATTTTTTGGAACAAAATTTCCGCACCTCCTGTTTCAGGGAAATATCCATATTTTGACACATCATTCTCATTGTCTAGATAGAAAAGCCATCCATTGGGATTATCATCACCATAAAATCCTTTGTTGATGTCGTTCAAGAAATAAGAGACACGATAATTTCCCATATTGATGTATGCTTCTTGTGCATCATTCCAAAAACGATAATATTGATAGAATGTGGTGTTTGTCCAGTCTCCTTCATCATCTCCATTTGGCAAATAATTTCCATACGACATGCGGACATTATCACGTCCACCATTCAACCAAGAGGATTCTCCTTCCGACTTGTTTTCGAATTCAACAGTAAATTTAACAACATCATTCGGGTTCATGGCTGTACGGTTAGCACTTTTCTTGACTGCCAACGAACGATTAGCCAAGATATCCACACAGTTACGCTCCATTGTATATGTGGCATGGTTAGGATACTCGTTACTTACCCACTCTTCAAAATTTGAACCTGAAATTTTGCTTGTCAAACAGATACGTGGATTAAGAGTGTCTCTTGCAACAACACGGAATGAGACAGAATCTATTGTCTCAGCCAGATGACCTGTTTTGAATCCAGGCACAGTACCGATGTTCCAAACTATTTTTCCACCACTGAACTTACCTCCGTTTGAAATGCTGACCACCTCATAATTAGGGTCTATTTCTGTCTCAATCTTCACTCCTGTAGCATCAGCACTACCATAGTTACGATACTGGACTGTATAATCAATCGGATCGTCGACGTAAGCGTACGTCTTATCCACGGACATATACACTTTCATGTTAGCCGCAGAAACCATATCACTTGGAGCATGCCAGTTACCAGTATATGTCAAAAGAGGCAAACAACGGAACCATCCATGGAAGTATTTAGGCATACTTTCAATGTATCTCTCATCATCCGTTAAGTTTTTAGATTCACCTGATGCATCATCCCACACCAACTCACTCTGGCGATACATATCCGCTATAAGCCCCAAGTCTTCATTAATCACAACTGCTGGAGCCGCACAACCTAAAGCATAATTTGCTGAATAATGTGACAGGACACCTCCTTCTGTATTGTAACACATTTTAATCTGAGATGGTCCCCAAAACTCTGGCTGACCGGGGTCTGGAGATGCACCTAATTTGCTACACCACTTTCCTTTTCCATCCAATGCAGGAGGCTCCTTCATAAGTGCCGCAGCACGAAGTGCCATGTCATATTCATATGTGTTCGTTCCTTTCTCTATTTGATGCGTTTTAGGATTCCAATTTATTTCAGGTGCTCCATGCCACAAATAATTCTGTGCCATACGCCACATAGTACGGAAATCCTCTCCCTCGCTAAAATTTGTAAATGTAGGTTGTCCGTCAGTCGCCATATTTGTGGTTCCAATACTTGATACCAATCCCTGACTGTAAGCCTGACCACACAACCAATCTGAAGATGCCTCTGCTCGCTTATACTGACCTATCTGCCAATCGTTAGCGGTAACATCTCCACTTTCAAACCATTTAGCGAACTCATTATAATAAGCAGGAGCACAGTAGTCGGTGTGAGTGTTTCCATCTCCTCCAGTACCTCCAATATAAACCGATTTTGAAATATCCGGATAAAGAGTCTGATTATTTCTCCAAGATGAAACTTCTCCTCCTTTATTTCCGCCCTTCACATATCCATCAACGCCAATGTTTCCACTCATATGACCTCCCGTATTGGGGGCAGAAAAAGTATCGACAAATGCTTTCAAGAAATCTTCAGCAGCCTCCTTATAGGAAATAGGCTTACCACTGTAATCCAAAACAGGTTTGCCATCCTGCATCATGAATTCTCCCCACTGTTTGTAGGCGATAAGAAGAGCCATAGCGATATCATCATCACCATCGGTGGCCGATCCATCGTTTTCTGATGTGCTTCCCTCTAACGCATAACATATAGGAAGACCTCCACCAAACTCATAGTTTGGAAGTCTTATCTGACCATCCTGATATCTGACACGATGAGGAATACGGTTGTCGTGGATCCACATCCACAATCCGTTGAATGTTGCCTGATCAGCAAAAATCGCAGCCGCCAACATCATATAGCCATCTCCCTCCGTACAGAACTGAGCTCCGCCATGAGGCATTTCCTTATTTCCAAACTTACGGAAATTGTTGAATGTGATATAAGGCACTCCACAATGCGTTCCTCCGTCGTATCGACATCTGTGGCTCATGATTTCATAAGCCTCACGTCCTGTTTTTTCCATATCCGCATGTGTGACTCCTTCAGCATTGTATTTTGCCAAAGTTTTACCTACCTTATACTCCAAAAATTGAGGATAAGGGAATGCTGGATTACCAGAATTTATATTAATAGGAACGTAACTGGCAGAGCTCCATGATCTGGCACTGCCTTGTGCTGATGCACCTCCTATGCCACTCAACAAGCAGCATAAAATTGCAATTAATTTAATACCAAATTTATTCATATATTAAACCCCTATTACAAATTCAAAAATAGTTAGTGTTATTAGATTAGGCAAAAATAGCAATATTTTCAAATTGTGGCTCTTTTTTTGTGAAAAATTGTTAACAACCGTGCCTTAGGTCTCACTCCAGCAACCATTTCCAGACGGGAATCACCTCTATCTGTTTCCCATTGTCGAGAGTCACAACTCCTTCCTCATCATAAGTGACAATTATCATTCTGTTTAAAGAAAGGTATTTATCCAATTGAACAAGTGCCTTTGTTTCTCTCTCAAAGGTTTCCTGCTTCCCGTCTCCATAAATCGAATAAGAGACCTGTACCGCATATCCTTCGTCTACAATAAGAAAATCAACCTCTATATTTTTGTTGTAGAAATACAATTTATCTCCATATTTTTTATGAAGATGTATAGCACAAAGATTCTCCAACAACGCAGTGTTTCCATCTAATAAAAAGATACTTAGCAATCCGTTGTCTACAAAATAATGTTTCTTGACGGTTTCTTTTTCAACAAATTTCGACGCATAGTTCTCCAATGAGAAAATCATACACGCATCCACCGCATAACGGACATAGTCGCTCACCGACGATACGGCTATGCTTGTGCCTGTGGTACGAATCACATTCGCTATTCTGTTATACGAAATCGGTTGCATCACATTTTCAGCCAAGCGTTTCATAGTAAGCCGTAGTGCGTTCTCATTTTTGACTTTGTTTCGCTGTATAATATCTCCTAACAATATTTTGTCATAAAGGCTGTTCAACCAATTCCGTTTGTTACGGAACAACAATAGTTCGGGGAATCCTCCCCATTTCATATAATCAGCAAAAAGTTTCTGCACCACAGCACGCTGTCCTCCATACTGCCACTCTTTTTCTAAGGCCACTCCACTTGCCGCCAAATATTCCGCAAAAGTATAAGGATATATAAGTGCATCTAAAAAACGTCCTCCAAGCACAGTCTGTATGTCTCTGCTCAACATTTTTGCATTACTGCCTGTTATATAAACGAGGTATTTCTTGTTTGCCAAACGACGTGCAAAGTGTTCCCAGCCTTCCACATTCTGTATTTCATCGAAAAAAAACACCGGCGTTCCGCTATAAACTGATTGATACGACTGCAATATCAAGTCAAAATCATCAGCCGTCATTCCCATTAGTCGCTCATCATCAAAATTTATATATATTATATCTTCCAACAAACACCCTTTCCCCATCATCTGACGTGCTCGCTTATACAGCATGTAAGATTTTCCTGCCTGACGAACTCCAACAAGCACATAGCGTCCATTTTCCTCAAATTCAAACGGACGATCAAAAAATTCCACATCTCTTACCTCCTCTTGCCCTTCACGAATTAAAACACGGAATGTTTCTTTTGTTATTGCCATAATCAACCTTATATTCTATCAAAAATATGCTTTTACAAAGCAAACATAGAAATTTTATTTGACGCCAACAAACAAAAATCAATATTTTTATTTGATACTAGCAAACAAAATCAAGCGTTTTTATTCGCTGTCAGCAAACAAAATTCAATGTTTTTGTTTGACACCAGCAAATAAAAAAAAGACGCAGAAGGTTTTTCTCCTGCGTCTTCCAAATCAATAGTAAGATTTTATTTCATGATAATAAGCTGTGTCTTTCCATTGCTGAATCTGACTGCGTAAACTCCTGATGGCAATCTTTTCTCCCTGATTTTCATATTCGCGTCGACGCTGCTTTTCGCAACAATCCTTGCCCATGTTTTTCCCATCATATCCACCACCGTGGCTTCCTTTGGCTCACCCGACAAAATGTCGATGTTGCCAGTCAGATCTTCTAGTTCTTCTTTTGTCTCCACAAACGCAATCCAATCTATATTGGCATAAGCTCCGCTGATTCTGACACGCAGGATATGATCGCCTGCCTCGATCTCGGAGGTCTTGCCGTCCACTGTTGTATATGTGTTCCAGCTGTCGGTCTGGGGTATCTTGACTGTGTCTGCCACTTGTTTGCCGTCTACCATAATGATGAAACTTGAGAAATCCAATCCACTAGCCACATTAGCTTTATAGAAATACGGTGCAGTCTTCTCGACAGCAATTGAATATTCCGTCCACTCCCCTTCTTGTGTGTAGCCGATGGCATATCCTTTCGCATCGCTGATTGAGTCGACGGTGACGATGTCCACTCCGTCGTTACGATAGGTTTCACCTTGGTTTTCCACATCCTTGTCGTAGTATGCGATGCCTTGTCCGCCCAAATCGTAGTCTTCCATCTCTATCTTGCCAGGAAGAGTGAACACAGAGGAATATGGTTCCTGTGGAATAGCCTCAGAGAAATTAGGCAATGGGATATCTTTATTCTTGATACTCTTATACTTCTGCTCAATTCCGGCGTTGTTGATCACACCCTTGTCTGATCCATCGTTGTCGTGGGTATTATTGCTGCCACACTGGTTGCAGGCTGTTCCCTTCGGAGCATTCACAGCCACATTGTAAGCGATTTCAAAACCGCTGGTTCCCTCATCCTGATAGATAGGGCAAGTCCAATAGTCTGCCCAGTTAGAACCGTTGATATCATGGCTGTAGTTGTACATGATCTGTCCGTTTTTGCCCTGATTAGAAAGGGTGTAGATTGCAGCACCGTCGCACAACAATCTTGCGATATGATGGATTTCATTATAATTGATCTTGTTTCCGTCCATCGCAGTCTCTTTTTTGGTCCAGCCGAATCCGACAGAGATTCCCGAATAATTGGCATACGACACTTCGTTATGCTCGATCACGATATATCTTGGATAGCCTCCAAGGATTGGCACCGCACCCTGAATCTCGTTAGTAGTGTTGTGGACGTAATTGTTCTTCACTGTGTCGCGAGTGCATATTTCATCTCTGTCGGAAGGATTATATCCTTTATGAATCTCTGTCAGAGAATCAGGAGCAAATTTTCCGATTGAAATGCTTGAACCTCCTATCTCTGTGAAGACGTTGCCCTCTATACGTGTGTCGTTGGTGCCGGATGTGAAATCCAGTCCAGTGGCAGCCATCTGAGTGAAAATATTGTCTTCAAAAACCACACGGCTTGCGTTTGTCACCTCAATTCCTGCTTCAGGATGCCAAAGCATAAACTCATTTGATTTCAGATATCCACGATCCTCCACCTTCACTGCGAACTGTCCGGCCTGCAGATTAAGCAGACCCTCCCTGCTTGGACGCAAGAAATTGGTATGGGCAAAAACAATGCCGCTGAACGAGATGTTCTGCACCTTGTTTTTCGTGCTTTCTCCCGTCACCTCAACAAGAGTTTCCAGATTGGGAGCCACGACATTTGCCACTGTCATATCTTCCCCTTCACGCGGAATATAATAAAGTGTGTTGCTATCCTCGTCGAGAAACCATTCGCCCTGCATATCCAAAAGCGACATGTCGTTTTCAAGATAGTAGCATTGCTGTTTTGGAGGATTGCTCATGAATGCCGTGCCAAGCATCGGGTAGGCTCTGCGGAACAGACGGGTACGCTCTGGATCCTGAGGAATGATCTTGCAAGTGTTGCCGTTGTATTTCACATCCTCAATTCTAAGAATCTGGTCTGCCCAAGCCACCATCACATGGATCTCCGACCTCTTTATATTCTCTAGTTTTTTTATTTGATCCGTGTAGACGTCGAATGCCCTGCCAAAAGTATCCACTTTGGCAAGACGGTTGAAATAGTGGTCGCCGTTGGGTTTGACATTCGGATGACGAGCTCTTATCGCTTTCTTTCCATTGACGTACAACTGACGGAAACGATTTACGACATCCTTCACGCACCAGATGTTTTTATCCGCGTCGAATATCTCCCATCCGTTCACTGGGACACCTCCCGTCACCAACGGAGTCTCGCCCGGAGCTGCCATATAGCGTACATAGTGGCCGTTTGTTCCACCGTCGGCATTGGAAAGACGCAATGTGCTTGCAAGCTGGTATGTGCCTTCATGCAAGTAGACGTTGATATCTTCCGACATTGATTTGTTGACTCCACGCACCGCTCTTTGTGCCCGCTCAAGAGTTTTGAATGGAGCTGTAAGCGTTCCTTCAGCAGCGTCGTTGCCATTTGGAGAGACGTGGAAGTCTATTGCATTGGCATTGATGATGAAGCAGCCTAGCAATATTGGTAATAAATATTTATTCATAGTTGTATTCTGTTAATAATTGGGATTGACGACATTTGGTGTAAAACTGTTATATCCAGGCAGGTTTAAAACCTGTCACTACGTTTATTCAACGATAACAGAAAGCCTTGTCTTTTCGTCGACAGATTTCAAAAGATATACGCCCTTCTCAAATCCTTTGTTTTTCAGCAATTCTTTTGGTGAGACGGAATTGTTGAGCGTGATTATGTCTGCGATTTTCCCATCTGCGGTATAGACTGTATAATCTCCGTCAAGAATCGTAGGATTATTTATTTCCTCCACATTTGTGGAGTTTTTATCACAAAATTCAATCCAATCGATATTGATCCAGTCTCCTTCAATCTGTAATTTCAATATATGATCTCCCTCAGGCAACTTTTTTGTCGTCATTGTTTCAGCGATAAGGTATGCTTCCCAATCCTCACCATTTTCAGCAGTCTGGATAAAGTCGGAAATCTCTTCGTCGTCAAGATATAGTTTGATTCCAGCATTCGCATTTCCAGTAGACAATCTTGTGCGGATTTTGTAGTCGTCGGCAACTTTCACGTTGACGGAATACTCCAGCCATTCTCCTTTTTGCGCATAACCGACAGCCAAACCGTCGATTTCATCGGATTTATACACGTCTACACCATCCTTACGGAATACCTCTCCACGGTTTTGCCCATCCATATCATAATAAGCCTTGCCAGAGCCACCAAGATCATACTCCTCAGCCTGTATTTTACCAGGGATTTCAGCTGGTTCACCATTGTATGGAGTCTGTGGAATATTGTGAGACTGGTCTACGAAATACCAGTAGTCAAATTCAAACATTTCACTATTCTGGCCAGAAAATGTGAAGTAGATGTCGTGGACTCCCGTCACCATCATCACATCCGTCTCCACCTCTTTCCAAGCATTATTAGTAGGCTCCACACTGAGAGAAGCGATCTTTTCACCGTCTTTTTTATCCAAATGGACCTCAATATTTCCTCCCTTTCCAGAAGTGCAACGAACAGCGGCGACAAACTTGAACGCGCCCTCCTCACCGAAGTCTACCGAACGGACTTTGATATAGTCGCCATTGTCGATACCATGTACAAAGATATTGTTTCTGTCTTTGTAGTTCATACGCAATCCGTGTGAGAACGCTTTTGTCTCAGCCTCGACCCTCAAATACGGATCAAGATTTTTAACGGCATTTTTCACACCTATGTTTGTGGCTGGGATAAGGGGGATAGAGCCATCAGCACCATATGTAAACTCCTCCACGCAGCACGAACGGGTGAAGCCTCCGGTATAGCCCTCCTCTCCACGCAGATTCTGATTGTGGTAGAAGTAGTATGAATGACCCTTGAAATCGATCACACCAGAGTGGATAGTGAAAGCGAAATTATTCACCTCATTATGTCTTCCACTCTCCTGAATTATTCCACGAGATGTCCACGGACCTTCGGGACTGTTGCTTGTGGCATACGAAATCTTCTCCGGCACACCGTGAGAGGCATATATCATATAATAGATGCCATTGCGTTTAGAGATCCACGGACCTTCAGTATACTTGTAGTTCGATTCAGCAGTAAGGTTGGTCTCATTGATTCTTCCATCAATAGTCACCATGTCCTTATTCAGTTTGCACCAATAAAGTTTAGGATTTCCCCAATAAGCGTAAGCCTGACCATTATCGTCGATGAAGACGGTAGGATCGATATAGTTCCAATTTGGTCCGGCAAGAGGTTTGCCGATAGCATCTTTGTAAGGTCCGGCAGGATGGTCTGCCACACCGACACCGATCACACGCGGTCCATTAGACGTGGAAGTGACATAAAAATAATACTTACCGTCTCTTTCAATCATCTGTGAAGCCCAAGCGGCATCTCGGTCAGCCCATTTAAAGTCGCTGTTTTGAATAGGAGCTCCACGGTCGGTCCAGTTGACCATGTCGACGGTGGAGAAGACACGCCACTCATTCATTGTGAAATAATCCACTCCATCCTCATCATGCGAAGTAAAAACAAATACCGTGTCACCAATCACAACAGGTGCCGGGTCTGCGGTAAAATCCGTTTGGAAAATCGGATTATCCGCCATAACAGATGCCGACATCAAAAAAGATGCAGCTGAGAGTAAAGTGTTTTTCATGAAGTCTAGTGATTTTTGTATTAAATTATAATGTAGAGAAAATCTGTTGCGATTTCATCACGACGATAAAATTAAAGAAGTCTGAAAAAAACAATTAACAAAACAAGATTTTGAGGTTAACAAATATGGCAACAATCTTTGTTTGTTACATTTGTCATTGTTTTCTATAGAAACAAAACGTCTGACAATGGGGTCGCTCTCGCAATGTTAGCTAGCATCTTTCAGACGAATTTCTCAGACAGCGGGCAGGTCTGAAACCTGCTCCTGCGACCAACACTCCGTATGTAATATCACATAGCGATCACATATAAACAAAAAAGGTTACAACAGTGAGTGTTGTAACCTTTCAATCGTTAAATGCGTTTTTGCTGTTGATTTACTTATCTATTTGACTGTCAGTTTTTCGTAATAATATCTATTTCCTGCCTCTACCCTTAATATATAGATACCAGGAGATAGGTTAGAAATGTCGATGGAATGGGTCATTTTCGAAACAACCTTGTCTGTTCCAGCGGCATCGGTGATAATCACTGTCGCATTTGGAATGACAACACCGTCCACATACACTCCGATCCTATCATTCGCTGGATTCGGATAGACGGATATGACTTCAGAATAAGCAATCTGTTCCGCATCTGTAGGGTCTTCACCTACTACCACACTCAATGTCTTGCCGCCCTGCAGCCATGCGAAATCCGACGATGTGTATGTGCCCGACTTCAATCCTTTCTTAGAGCCATCACTCATCATCACTGTGAGATAATTGACAGTCAGATCAGCATTGAGGATAACGTTGCCATTCTCAGACACAGCTATTGAATCAGTAGAGTTTGCGGCATTAACCGCAAGTGTCGCACTATCCTTGACTATTGCGCCACCCAACCCTATTGAATTGGCAGTGTTCAGGTTCAAGATTCCTTGGTCGACAATATACATTCCAGCAAAGGTCTTAGCATCCATACTGATATCGAGCGAACCTACGTTGCTTTTGATTATATTTCCAGAACCTACGATTTCACCGTCTTTTATAGTCAAATGATGGTCGGAAGATTTGCTTACAGAAATAGAAGCATCTCCATTTATTTCCAATTTTCCGATCGACAACTCAAAAAGCTGAGTGTTGGATGCGACGCTGATTCCTCCATCGTAAATCGCCACATCCGACAAAGAACAATTTCCACGCACACGGAGTTTGCCATTATTTGTAAACTCAATTCTTTGGTCATAATTGCCGTTGATATCCACCTCGCCATTAGTGATTTCAGCAGTGTCAATACCCGTTGGCAACACACCACCGATCCAGTTTCCTGCGTCGTTCCAATCTGAATTTTCAGCTCCACGGTTGAATATTCGGCGTACAGGCTCACGCTTCACCACCTCACCAGCGACATATATGTCCGGTTGGGCGATATTATCGACACCGCCACCGATGTAGTTCGACAAATGTGGTGGTTGGTTGTATGAAGTGTTCTGCCAAGCCACACCAAGACGGTAAACATAATCGTGCATAGGAGTGAACAGACGATATTTCGTTTCTATCGTAGTGGTGTAGATATTGATTTTGCTTGGATTATTCGCGTCATACAATATCACCTCCTCACGCCAGTCGCCAAGGATATCGGCGATCAGACATGGAGTCGATTTCGTTGTGTTGCAAGACGAACCATTACCATAGTTTCCAAGAGCGACCATATCCTGCTGTTTTTTAGAAGTAGGATTATATTTGGAAATCATCGCTCCAGTGCCCTGGCCATCAAAGATTTCATCCTGAAGATCGCCATCCCAATAAAGGCGGAAATTAGCACTCGAACGAGAGCCGACTTGTTGGCCTGACTTATTATAATAATAGCCGTCAGCCGAGCTACAGAACTCAAAACCAGGATTGTTAGGATCCAAGTCTGCAGCAAAACCACGTCCGACATCAGTGCCAGTCTTCGTTCCAAACACCACCTTATTAGTACGCAGATTTCTCAATTCATAACCATACGCGCTACCCTTATCCTCATGGACAAACCATCCATAGAAGTCATTATCGTCCGGAAACATACGGCTGACATGCATAGCGTCACCATGTCCGAACCCAGTACGGCTATACAATCTGCCATCATGGTCGATAGTAGCGCTACCGTAGATTATCTCATCAAACCCATCATTGTCCACGTCGGCGACGGAAACATTATGGAATCCCTCACCATACGCCCCCTGTCCACTTGTAGGAGAGTCGTGAAGCCATCGCTGGACAAGTTTTCCATTGATGAAATCATAAGCTGTGAGTGTGGAGCGAGTGTAATATCCACGACACATTACAATGCTTGGATGCTGGCCGTCAAGATAAGCCGTGCAAGCCAAGAATCTGTCGACACGGTTTCCATACTTGTCGCCCCAGCTTGACACAGTACCTCTGCCCGGATTATACGCCACAGAGTTGATTTCAGCACCAGTGAATCCATTGAAAATTGTCAGATATTCAGGTCCGGAAAGGATATAACCGTCGCTGTTTCTATAGTCTGCATTAGGGTCATCATTTCCCATAAGCACATATTTGCCCGTACCATCCTTAGTGCCAGGAGCGGTCTTCATCACCACTTCACACTTTCCGTCACCGTCGTAATCATACACTTGGAATTGTGTGTAGTGTGCGCCAGCACGTATGTTATGGCCAAGATCAATTCGCCAAAGCATAGTGCCATCAAGCCTATAGCAATCTATGTAGACGTTGCCAGTCGTACCACTCTTTGAATTATCCTGAGCATTACTAGGATCCCACTTGACATACAATTCGTATCTGCCATCTCCATCGGCATCACCAACACTCATATCATTAGGAGTATAAGAACAACCACCCGTTCCATTAGCAGGACGAGAAAGTTGGATGCTCTTCCACCAAGAAGACCAAGGTTTGCAAGCATCACTCGACTCAACCTCTTTGTCATTTTCCACCGTTTTCACGACATACGACGAAGAAGTAGACCCCGACTTATCCAACAGATTCGTTGCACCTGTGATTGGTTGGGCATTCACAAGAGTGCCGTCTCTATAAATATTAAACGAAGTTGTCTTATCATCCGTACCAAGAAAGCGCCAACTGACAAAAACACCATCATCAGTTTTGACAGCATGCAGCCCCCTGTCTAGAGCTTCCATTTGTCGCGACGCGAACAAATTGGAAGCTGACAGGAATGTTGCAAAAAACAATATATTAACCCTTTTGTTCATAATAAATGTGTATTAGATAGAGAAATGTAGAGTTCTAGTTGTCAACGCAAAGATCTGCATTATAATTCTCAAATACACATTAAAAAGTATCAAATAAGGTTGTGAAAAATTTCAGTATGTAGATTTATCACGAATTCATCGGAGATTTTAGGTCACATTCGAACAAAATTCAGTTTTTTCCCGATTGATCAAGTTAATCAATCCATCATTAATCATCCATTATTCCGACACCAACTTCGATAGAATCGGCAACGATAAAAATAGGCGGTTTGACCACACACAAAAAGGATGGCAAAGGAAAATATCCTTTGCCATCCTCATTTTTTGTTTATTTCAATAATTCTAATACAATAGAGGCTTCAATTTAGCGAATCTGGTGTGAGTTTCTCTTCCATCTTGGAATTCCTTGACCAGCGATGGGCTTGCCAACGTGAAATCGGCAGCACTACCGTCGCATACAAGCACAGCCACAACATTTTCAGGATTACTATCAGCCATCTCCTTGTCGACAGGAGCATAACCCATTGTGCCGAATCGCATCAAATATATGACGCCTGAAGATTCAGACATGACAAAATCTCCTGGTATTCCTGTGATACGAAAATTCACCGTTTGATTGTTAGTTGCATGACTGCCTGAAAGAGAATCAACATTAAGAACAAACGATCGTCTGTCCGAGCAAACAAAATACCGACTTTCCGGAGTTAGCACCAACAAAGAGTCTCCTGGTTTCACCAATGGATCCAACATATCATGTGTATGGATTCTTGTGAATCGTTTGACATTTCCTTCAGCTGAAAGGTCAGAAAGCTTAAACTCTCCATCTTCACGCAGACGCAGCATCGGTTTATCACCATCTGCAATAATCGCCGCAGTCTCCACAGTGTCCTTCCATGCAAACATAACAGCACTTTCCACTGCCGTATACCTTCCAGTATCTTGTCTGTCCAACATCTGGAGATAGTCACCAGCAAGCAAACAGAACAAAGAATATTTCACCACAGTGCCATCTGCCTTAAATTCCAATATCTCTGTTCCCGCCTCATGGGCTCCATCAGCATCATTGAAATATGAATTGATAAAGACTTTACCTGTAATTGTAAAATCCGGCGTTGGATCAGTCGCTTCATCACTATCACAAGAAACAGGTATGATCATCATAACAAAGAATCCGATGGCAGAAGCCAATACTTTAAGCAAATTATTCATAAAATTTCGGTTTTTAATTTTCCACATTTATTCCAAAGAATAATTACAAATGTACGCATACAAATGCAGAAAAACAATTTTTAAATAAAATTTATCAAGGTCATATCCTATTTAACGTGAGTTCGATGAATTGTAATCTACGAATCATTTTCCACTTTCTGATTGAATTCTCACCTCTTTTTCTCATAAAAGGCGTAGCCTTTATCTGTAACCCTTGTGTCTCTGTGGTTTTATTAAATTTATGTGCTCGCCTACGGCTCGCACGAGGGGAGGGGTTAGGGCGTTCCGCCCTTAACAATCCTCAAATACAATGGACTATTTATCAGTCATAAACTAAGGCACAGCCTTGTAAATATTAAAATAGCTCAGACGAAGATCACTATCTGTGTGAGGTCAATATTTCAGGACACTACGGCAATGCGACAGAGCTTCACCAGCCATATCAGGCAAATCGTCGTCATCATTATCCGTATAGGTTTTCGACATTGTTTCTGTATCTGGTCCTGTGAAAGTATAATACAATGTATCACTGTCATTAGAATATCTGACCTCGACTGTTTTCCCTTCCATTTTCAATACAGACTCGTAAACTGTAGTGGTTTCAATCCACCCGTCAACTAAAATAGAATCATTGACAGGATTTTCTGATTCCGTGCAAGTATATTCATAAATAGATTCGCCATCTTTGGAATATTTTGACTCTTCAATATATGTATGACTACAACCACCACCAAAACCCTCGTTTACAATTCGTTTATACCCGACTTTACCATTATAGTAGTAATATTCAGACATACATGAACTCATATCTCCACAACGGTCATTGGAAAAAGTCGCTATTTTTATTCCATTTCTACTGATGTGCATTGTATCTCCGTCACAACCGGAATCATCCTCCCACTCTATCCCATCCGTAATATATACGGCATTGTCGGAATAATTCCAATCGTTTAATGAACGAGCCATCTCGTCTATCTCCTTCCAATTATAGACTCGGTTGTTGCCATTCTTTATTAAAAAAGTATCTTTAATATATGCCACAATCTCGTTATCATATCGTCTGATAACAGTGTCATACCCGGCTTTGTTATATCCATGAGTTTCATTCATGGCAACAGAATCTTCTGTTATAGGAGTTGAAACATCAACTGCCACAGTATCATGCACAACTTCCTTGCTCTCTACATTCTGTCGAGAGCAGGATACGACTGCAAACAAGCATGATATGGCAACTATAACAAACCTCATATTTCAAAACCCAATAAAAGTAGAGCGAAGATATAGTTTCTGTCTGGAATAACAAAAAAAAGGCGACGGAATTGCTTCCGTCGCCATATATAGAATTAATCAGATTCAATTATTATCTGCCAAGACGTGCGTTCATTGCCTTTGTAGCCTCCTCGTAACCTGGCTTGCCAAGTAGAGCGAACATGTTCTTCTTGTATGCCTCAACACCTGGCTGGTTGAATGGGTTAACACCAAGCAAGTAACCAGAGATACCACAAGCCTTCTCGAAGAAGTAGAACAACTGACCGATATAGAACTCGTTAAGTGAAGGCAAGTTGATATGCAAGTTAGGAACACCTCCGTCTGTGTGAGCGATGATAACACCTAGCTCAGCCTGCTTGTTAACGTAGTCAACGTTCTTGCCACCTACGAAGTTAAGACCGTCAAGGTTCTCAGCGTCCATAGGCACCTGGATCTTCTTTGATGGACGAGCGATCGAGATAACTGTCTCGAAGATAGAACGCTCCCCCTCCTGAATCCACTGACCCATTGAGTGAAGGTCTGTAGAGAAGTCTACTGCAGCTGGGAAGATACCCTTAAGATCCTTACCCTCAGACTCTCCGTAAAGCTGCTTCCACCACTCTGCGATGTAGTGCAACTTAGGGTTGTAGTTGACCAAAATCTCAATCTTCTTGCCCTTCTGGTAAAGCTCGTTACGAGTAGCGGCGTAGATAGCAGATGGGTTCTTTGAGAATGGAACATCCTCAGCTGTAAGCTTCTCCATAGAAGCAGCACCAGCAACAAGTTTCTTGATATCGAAACCAGCAACTGCGATAGGAAGCAAACCTACAGGAGTAAGCACAGAGAAACGACCACCGATATTGTCAGGAATAACGAATGTCTTGTAACCTTCCTTTGTAGCAAGTGTACGAAGAGCACCCTTAGCAGCGTCTGTAACAGCAATGATTCTCTGACGAGCCTCATCCTTACCAACCTGCTCCTCAAGCTGAGTCTTTAGGATACGGAATGCAAGAGCAGTCTCTGTAGTTGTACCCGACTTAGAGATGTTGATTATACCAAACTGCTTGCGGCTAAGGAATGATGAAAGCTCTGCAAGATAATCCTCGCTGATGCTGTTACCAGCGTAAAGGATAGTTGGGTTCTTTGAGCTCTTGATATATGGAGCGAAAGAGTTAGAAAGAGCCTCGATTACGGCACGAGCACCAAGGTATGAGCCACCGATACCAGCGACAACAACGTAATCACACTTCTCTCTCAATACCTTAGCAGCGGCGATGATCTCATCCATAAACTTCTCTGTGATAGAAGAAGGAAGAGTCAACCATCCAAGGAAGTCGTTACCAAGACCTGTACCCTTGTGAAGCATCTCCTGTGCCTCTTTCACCTGCTGCTCGTAACCCTTGATAGCAGACATTGACATGTGAAGCTCCTTGCAAACGAAGGCGTTCTCCACGTTAAGTTTCATGTTTTCCATTATTCTTTTTATTTGTTTTTTATTTCCTTTAATTATCTTAGAACGACTCGAACTTGCTGTTTTTGTCGAGCAAAGTGACACGAATGGCGACGCTGTTATACTCTACAGACACCTCAACATCCTCAGGAAAGCCAGCCGGCATTTCGATTCCGACCAAAGTGCCTTTGTCTATCCATCTTGTATTAGTGTCTATGTCGTTTCTGCCCTTCAGATGGTATATTCCATACACTTCACCACGCGTCAATGTGCCATCTTCATTTTCCTTCAACAAGACAAATCGACAATCAAAATTTTCTTGGGAAGTCTGGTTAATCACACGAATGCGCCTATACACATTATGTGGACCTTCCACCTTAAATGTTGTCTTTGCCTCTACCGAAATAAAAGCAAGCATCGACAAGATAAACAAAATGATTTTTTTCATATCAGTTTTATTTTACTTAGAACGAATCAAACCTATTGTTTTTGTCGATTAGTACAACAATGATAGAATCAAAAAAAGGATAATTTCTATACTCAATAGAGACCTCTATTTCTTCTGGAAAATTTTCCTGCATTTCGATTCCGACTAAAGTACCTCTCTTGATTTTCACAGAATTTGTGTCTATGTCGTTTTTCCCTTTCAGATTATACGTACCATACACATCACCACGAGTAAAAGAGCCATCTGCGTTCTCTTTCAATAGTACAAGTCTACAAGAAAAATTTTCCTGAGATGTCTGATTGATTATACGAATCTGATTATACTCTCTTTCTGGGCCTTCCACCTTAAATGTTGTCTTTGCCTCTACCGAAATAAAAGCAAGCATCGACAAGATAAACAAAATGATTCGTTTCATAATTATTACTTCAACTTAGTAATCAATTTACGCATTTCGAACGCTGCAATAGCACGGTCGTACAAAATATTGTAGACCGCCTCGAGAATCGGCATCTCAACATTGAGAGTCTTGTTGATCTCAGTGATACATTTGGTTCCGTAATAGCCTTCAGCCACCATCTCCATCTCCACCTGAGCCGTCTTCACACTGTAGCCTTTACCTATCATCGTGCCAAACAAACGGTTGCGTGAGAATTTGGAATAGCCTGTCACAAGCAAGTCGCCAAGGAAAACTGGTTCACATATATTTCTGCTCTTCTGTGTGGCCACATTAAGGAACTTGTCCATTTCCTGAATGGCATTGCAAATAAGGACAGCCTGGAAATTGTCGCCCAGCTTCATGCCATGACAGATTCCCGCAGCAATAGCATAGACATTCTTTAGCACTGACGCATATTCAATTCCGTAGATATCATCAAGTATTCGCGTCTTCAAATATGAGCAGTTCAATATTTCCGCCACCTCTTCAGCGCGTTCCATTGAGCTGCATCCAACTGTAAGGAAAGACAATCGCTCCACTGATATCTCCTCCGCATGTGTAGGGCCAGAGACAACCAGAATATTCTCATCCTTAACACCATATTTTTTCTTGAAATACTCTGAAATGACAAGGTTCTCATCCGGGACAATTCCCTTGATTGCCGAAATCACAATCTTGTCCTCCAAAGATTCTGTCAAATTCTCCAAATGACTTTTCAAATATGGCGACGGTGTGGCAAAAATCAAGATGTCTGAATTGGCCACCGCCTCGTTGATGTCGGAATAAAACGATATTCTCTCAACATCAAAGTGAGCCGACACGAGGTAAGACGGATTATGTCCCGTCTGCTTAAACTCCTCTATCTGCTCCGGACGACGCATGTACCAGTTGATATGTCTATCTTTATTAGCCAAGCAGACTTTAGCCAAGGCCGTTGCCCAACTTCCGCCGCCCATCACCGCTATCGTTTTTTGCGTTTTCTGCATCACTAAAATTAATTAAAAATCAAATAGCCTAGATTTATTGAATCATACAGGATTTGGAATCTTGCAATTAGACACACGTCCGTGTGTCTCTACAGATCATCATCCTCGACTATCAATTATTAACTCAACTATCAATTTACTTTCGATACCCACTCCGCAACCTCTTCTTTAGTTGGGTTAGTGAGCTCTAACTTGTATTTCTTGTTCAAACCGCAGATGTCCTGGTGTAGTTTGTTTGGATTACACTCCTTCAAGCTTTCGATTGTCATGAAACCAGCCTTCTGGATCACCTCTACCCAAGCCTCTGGAATTCCAAGCGCTACATATTTTGATGTCGCGTCTTTAGTCTGAGTCGTTTCTGGCTTCATCTGAGGGAACAACATCACCTCACCGATAGCGAACTTACCTGTCATAAGCATCACCAGACGGTCGATTCCGATTCCGATACCGAATGTAGGAGGCATACCGTACTGAAGTGCGCGTAGGAAGTCGTGGTCGATGATCATCGCCTCGTCGTCGCCCTTATCAGCAAGCTTCATCTGGTCGATAAATCTCTGCTCCTGATCAATTGGGTCGTTAAGCTCAGAATATGCGTTTGCAAGCTCCTTTCCATTGACCATAAGCTCAAAGCGTTCAGTCAATCCTGGTTTAGAACGGTGCATCTTTGTAAGCGGAGACATCTCCACTGGATAATCGCAAATGAAAGTAGGCTGGATGAAGTCGCCCTCACAAGTCTCACCGAAGATTTCGTCGATAAGTTTGCCCTTGCCCATTGTCTCGTCTACCTCAATGCCAAGTTTCTTAGCTGTCTCGCGGATCTCATCCTCGCTCATAGGATAAAGATCATAGCCTGTCTTCTCCTTAATAGCATCCAATATTGGAAGGCGACGGAATGGTGCCTTGAATGAGATGACCTTTCCATCAATCTCAACCTCCGGCTTTCCGTTTACGGCGATACAGATCTGCTCTAGCATTTTCTCTGTGAAATCCATACCCCAATTCAAATCCTTGTAAGAGACGTAAAGCTCCATACAAGTGAACTCAGGGTTGTGAGTCTTGTCCATACCCTCGTTACGGAAGTTTTTACCCATCTCATACACACCCTCGAAACCACCTACGATAAGGCGCTTCAAGTAGAGCTCCGTAGCGATACGCATATACATATCCTGGTTGAGAGCATTGAAATGAGTGATAAACGGACGGGCAGAAGCACCACCTGCGATACTCTGCAAGATAGGAGTGTCTACCTCTGTGTATCCTGCGTTATCCAAGATGTTGCGTATAGTGCGGACGATAGTGGCACGTTTTAGGAAAGTCTCCTTAACACCGTCGTTGACGATCAAATCGACATAACGCTGACGGTAGCGAAGCTCAGGATCATCAAACGCATCGTATGCCACGCCATCCTTATATTTTACGATCGGAAGTGGCTTAAGGCTCTTGCTCAACACAGTAAGCTCAGCACAATGCACTGAGATCTCGCCAGTCTGTGTGCGGAAAGCATAACCCTTAATACCAACAAAATCACCGATATCTAGAAGTTTCTTGAATACAGTGTTGTACATCTCCTTATCCTCACCCGGACATAAGTCGTCGCGAGAGATGTAAACCTGAATACGACCTTTGGAATCTTGAATTTCAGCGAACGAAGCCTTACCCATGATACGGCGGCTCATGATACGACCTGCGATGGAAAGATCCCATCTTTCAGCATCGTCCTTAAACTGCTCTTTGATGTCTGTGCTATAAGCAGAAACCTTATACTCTGCTGCAGGGTATGGCTCGATACCCATATCACGCAATGCCTTAAGACTCTCACGTCTTAGAATCTCCTGTTCACTTAAATCTAGTAAACCCATGTTTTTATATTGTTTTCTTTTTCTTTTAGATACACGAAAACGTCTTTAGAAAAGACGTATTTGGGACAAAATTAGAAAAAAGTTGCTTAATAGTGCAAAAAAGTAGACAAAAAAGGCGGTCAGACGTATAATTCATGATTCAGACCGCATAATTCACACTGTATAATGTAAGTTTAACGAATTGTCAGTAAACTTGGAGCATCAGCGTAGATGTGCTTTGTGTAGTTTTCTCTGTAAGTAAATGTCACAATTGTTGTCCTCTTGTCATTTTATTCCATTCAATATCTCATCTACAACTTCAATGTCTACCTCCAACATTTCTGCAATTTCAGACGCTGTTTTGCCTTTTTCTTTCTTGGCGAGCACCTGTTTTGTGAGTAAAGTTAATTCTCCTTCTGCTCTTCCTTCTGCTCTTCCTTCCTCTCTTCCCTCTGCTCTTCCCTCATTTTTAGCAGTTCTCATGACATTAAACCAATCAAGATAATTTTTTAGATTCTCTTCATAGTCATAACGCTCATTTTTAGAGAATGCAGCTATTTCTGCCACTTCAAACAGTTTTTTGAAGATTCCTTCCGTCAATGCGGCTGGTTTGTCCTGCAGACGGTAGAGGTTCTTGATGACATACAACCACTTGTCCATAAATGTTTCCAACTCGGCCTCTGTCTTCCTGAATTTAGGCATCTCCACGAAGATGAAATTCAGTTTGTCACTGAAATCCTTATTGTCTTCATCCTTCAGTTTGACTTTGGATATTACCCTATCCGACTTGTTGGTCTCGTCCATTTCGAAATTAAGGATGCCGACAACATAAACCGGAGACAAGCAATAATCCCACGGCATATTGTCCTTCTTTCCTTTCTGTCCCTGCTCACGGATTGCGAAAGATGAGTAGTAGATGGAGCGGTCCTGGAAATGGTCCTGCTTCGCTTTCTGCATCTCCACGATAAACCGGTCGCCTCCCTTTGTCTGGCAGTACACATCATAAATGGCACGTTTTTCCCTGATATCTTCACCAAGATTCTCGCTGTTGAGGTAGGTCAAGTCTTTGATCTCGCCATCCTCCTTCAAATCAAGAAGAGCATTCAAAAAACTGATTAGCAAGTCTTTGTTCGCCTCCGTGCCGAAAATTTTCTTGAAGGCGAAATCTGTGTAGAAATTTATGTAGCGACTCATCGCTGTACCCGGTATGCACATAACCTCTTATATTTTTTGATTGTTACTATGCCACAAAGGTAACACATTCGTTTGATTTGGCAAATATGTATTTCAAATATAATTTTTCATTTGTTTTTCCGCTCGTGCTTACGCACTCATGGAAATGGTGTGACTATAGGAGATCCGTAATTTATATTTCTCATCAAAATCTCCAGCGGTAGTTTTTCACTGCATGAAAATCAACCAATGGCTAATTTAGCAAACGTTCCACAGTTGCCAATCTTTTTAGTTTTAAACAATGAGACGTTGCCACATAATGCAGCAACGTCTTTAATTTATTTCTATTTCTTTTTAGTGTTTCCGTCAGAAAAAGGCATTCAATAAAAATCCTAAAAATCTATCGTTTCAGAGATTTCCAATTGGCTCATCTTATCAGAGATTGGAAGAATCATATATTTGTATGAATGACCAACGACTACTTTTGTGTCGAAATATCCGGTTTCATTTGGAGGAAGAGTATATAGCAAACGTTGTTTTCCATTGTCTTCTCTATATATTCTTACTCCAACCAAATCACAACCACAGCGAGTCCAACTCAATTCTATTCCACCCTGTTCTCTCATTGCAGTTGCGACAAAATTCTTTGCACAATGAGGTTTTACATACTTTGTCTTTATACCATATTCCTGAGACATGCTTGTATTGTCATGTTCATCAGCTGTAATAAAGCGATAGTAAACCAACTCTCCACTGAAATTCATTGTGTCAGCAAACTGTTTAGGAGTAGAATTTCCATTCCAAGATCCAATTGTATCCCACGTCAAAGAAGGAGCCACACGTCTCAACAACAATGTCTTTGCCAAATCCTTGCTCGGGCTATCATACCATGTCAACATCATCTTTCCTGTTGTGTCCTGAGCCATACTGTCCATCACAGCCGCAGCAGGTGCGATAGTATCAGGCTTCAACAGTTTAATCGCAGGAGAAAGATCACTCATCGCATAGTTACCGCCTATAGCAGACACCCTATAAAAAATATCATTTGTAAGAGATCCTAGATAAAGAGTATCACTGTAAGATGTCTTCTTTAAGAAGGTATCGCAAGCTGGTAAAAATATATCAGTAGAGTCATTAGCAAAGAATATCTTGTAACCTAAGATATCATCTTCAGGATTTTTGTTCCATGTCAAAGAGACGATACCAAGAGAATCTATAGCTCCTTTCAAACCTGTTGGAATTGACGGAGGAAGAGTATCGTTTACGTTGATATAGTCGATAGGTCCATCATTTTCCTGATCATCCTCCCCATATGTAATGATACGATAATAGCAAGTCTTAAATGGTTTCTTGTCGACAAAAGAACGAGCTGTTCCTGGCAACTTATTAGAAATTGCGGTAAAGTTTTGAGTCTCCTTTGCTGCGCTAGTAGCTCTTTCAACGATAAAATTCTTAATCTTCTGATTTTCTGGATTGTATATATCCCATTCAATTTCAACCTCGGTATTCTTGGTTGATCTCATCTTCTTGATTATCGCACGAGCTTCAAACGGATCCTGACACTTTGCAGATACGACATTACTATAAGGACCTGTCAAACCGAAACCACTCAAGCCACAGATACGATAGTAGTAAGTCTTTCCACAGTCAGGAAGAGTATCTGTATAAGCACAGATATCCTTTGTTTTAGGATCTCCTGTGATAAGATGCACAATAGGCATCTCTGTCACAACCTTAAAGTTTTTTCCATCAGTACTTCTTTCCAACAGATATCCAGAATAATCTTTACGCAAAGCATCTGTAATATTCCAATAAAAATGGACGCGTCTATCTTCCTGATCCACTTTTATCTGACTCATTCCCGTTAATTTATCATTATGGAAAGTAGAAACCTTGGCGATGTCGCTGCTAATGTTCAACTTTGAATTTATAGGCTGCACACGATATTCATAAGTCTGTTGAGTCCTTACCTTATCATCCATGTAATTCAAAGCAGCGAATTTGGCGAAATTGATGCTGAACTCAGATTGAAGCAACATCATTCCATAAAGATAATCCTCATTGCCTTTTTCCACTTCAGCGATTTTTTTCTCAGCATCCCTTTTTGTCAATTCTGGATTAGAGGAAAGATTATGGTCGATGTACTGACTTTTATAAAGCACTATACCAAGGATCTCCACATTAGGTTCTTTCTGAACAAATCCCATAATAGTATTAAAATCAGCTTTCTTCACCTCACTGACTCTAGCCCATCCCTCAGCACTGTTCGCTTCACGACGTTCTACCACAAAACCTTCGTTTATACATTTCATATAAACATCGTAGGTAGAGGGATACCAGCGTAAGAATACGCTGTTATCCGCATAAAATGCTCTAACCTTTATATCTGCAGCCTCAACTGTGGATAGTAGGGTCGCAAAAAGCGACATAATTATGATTGATATTAATCTTATCTTTTTCATCTCCGCTAAACTTTAATTAATAGCATTTCTCAACACCTTCACCTAATGAAACAGAAGCTTTAACCTCTGGCAAACTGAACCATGCGATATCACACTGGAACTTAAGCACAGCATGACCCTGAACAGGAGCAGGTACCGCACCCGCCATTCCGAAGAACATGTTACCCTTGAATATTGGGAACTTCTTCTCTGGCCATGGCCACTCCAAACCTGTTGACATATTGAAGTATCCATAGATATCTCCACTTGCTCGCCAATGATGTTTCTTCTTCTTATAACAATATTCCATATCGTTAACCATCAAATCGGTTCCTCCTCCGAAGGCACACTTAAAGTAAGCAATCTTAAGGATATCCACATTTACATGTGCATTCAGATCGACTGCGAACGCGAAGCCCTTAGCATGTTCTAATGTTCCCTCATTTTTCGAATAGTCTACATTAGTGACATTCAACTCTCTTGCTGCTATTGTAGACAAAGGAGGCAAATTATAACTTGGAAGTTCTCCCATCATCATATATGTCTGACACTTAGCGAAGTCCATAAACTTGACATACGCAGGTGCCTGGTGTGAACCCATTCTCATGTACCAAGTTTTTGGCTCTGTATGAAGCTTAAACCATGCATTTCCTCTAATCAAACTCCACAAATCAACATCAAGTGACGCCTGGACATCGAACAACTTTTCCTTTGGTACATAGATTGCGTTCAACCAACCTGAAATCGTGCCTTTTGCCGTCATTCCCTTAGAAAAGGCGAAACTTGGATTTTCTTCCTCTTTCGTCATAGTCAATCCGGCTACATCAGTCAATTTTGATAAGAAATTACAACCTTCCAAATTATTAGCCAAATTCTGTTCTATCTCATTCAACTTACCACTAACATTATCAAATTTAGCCTGAAGAGTTGCTGGCATTGGCGACAACATAGTGAACAATCCTCCAAGACGGATATCACGCAAAGCTCCTTCGCTTGTCAAGGCAATATTAAGTTCTACCTCGGCTGTAGCCAAATTGTCAGTTCCAAAGTAGACTCCCAAACCTGCAATAAATCCTAAACCACTGTTTTCATCCGGTTCATAATTCATCACGTTTGCAAGTTTGAATCCTGTTGTTGGAGGTGCGTCAGCATCATTACTAATTGGAACCTGATCTTTATCTCTCATGTGGTTGTAAGCACCTCCAGATACTGACTTCAGATATACACAAGGTGGGAACAACAAGATTGGAGTCTTCATCTTTGCGAAATCTGCAGTCGCCTTGGCAAACCAATAATGGAAACTCTTTGTATCCTTTGTTTTACCAAATGCAGCCTGAACTCCAATATCCAATCCGACAGGCTTTATAGACAAATCGATCGTTCCTCGGAATCCCTTTCCAAACTTTTCATCATCCTTAAAGATATCAAGAGCACCGTCGAATGAGAACACAGAGAAATCTGCCTTCAAAGCAATTCGGTTAAGCTCGATTCCATCCAAGTTCCACTTGTTGTCTGGCGACTCCGTCGTTGCCTCCAAGATTTCTTTTCCTTGCTCATAGATAGTTTTGAACTTAGCACCCAACTCTGGAGCGATTGTATTTGAGCCAGACATAAACTGGATTCGAGATGCCATATCCAAACCACCCTTCATGATGTTTTTCAAATCAGGCGATCCGCTATGACTCAAGTCTGAATCGAAATTCTTTCCTCCCTTCCATTCCAACTTGGTAAGAGATATTGTCATACCCATAAAGCGAGCCTGGACTTTACCAGTCAGAGCCAAACTCTGAATAGAGACATGCTTACCTACGTTAGTAAACTGAAGTCCTTGATATGTGATTCCCTTAAATTCTGCGTCAAATCCAAGTTTTGAACTACCAGCAGATTTAGCGGCCTTTCCTGATTCCAGATTAAGCTCACCATTCATGGTCAAGCAGAACTTAAGTTTTTTGTCGCTACCTTCCAATGCCTTAGCATCATTAGTAAACTCAAGAGCGGTTCCCGGATTTACCACAACATAAGCGGCATCGGTAAACGGCACTCCAAATTCTTGACGCGAATCAATTTTTGTATTTGCAAAGAAGTTGTATCTGTTTGCTGCAGTATCATGTGTCACTTGTGCCTCAAATTTTAACTCAAGGACACTCTTCTTTTTCTCAGCCTCCTTCAACTCATTATTGTCTGCCAAAACTTTTTTGTCTTCCTCCGTCTTTCTTGGTTTCAAGAATGGGATCTTGGCGCTACCCTTCAACTCACCCTTAATAAACTCATCCTGATAGAATTCAACAGCGATTTTGGAGATTTCCAAATGAGCTCCGGCATTTCCCAGATCCTTATTGACCAGATTGTCAACAGCGGCAAGACCTGTAAATCCATAGTCGTCGATAAACATATTGCTTACCTCTGCTGTTGTAAGATCTGCACCGTCATTCAACTTGAAATCCTCAGGGAAATAGACCTTCATCGACTTTAGGAAGAATCCTGTCCAAGCAACTTCGCTTAGAGCCTCATGCCAATATCCGTCAGGCAACTTAAATCCTTCCGCATTGTGGATATCACTGAAATCCACAACAGCACTATTCACTTCGAACACGAAGTTGCGCGCGTTCTTCACCTTAAACGGACTTGAGAAGCAAGCCTGAGCAGACACGCCTCCTTTTCCTCTCATCGCAAAAGGCACATAGACAGTCGGATCATCCTTCTTTACCTTCCAAAGTTTGCTCTTTGTAGGTTCCTTACTAGCAGTCGTATTGCTATTATTGTTGTTATTATTATTGTTGTCAGTGCTATTCTCTTTATTTTTATCATCAGTCTTTTTTGTAGGCACAGAATCCTCCATAGCCACAAGATAATCATCGAAATCGAAGAATCCAGTAAGACTGACATCAGTGATACCATTACAGTCGAACTCCACATAAGTGCCCTCAGTATCAGGAGGGACACACTTGCCTATTTTCTGTTTGTCGTAAGTAGCATCCTTACCAAAGAGGTTCAAGAATACCTTATCCTTTATAATAGGGCAACGGAAAGTGTTTGTTGAAAGATAAATACGGTTTCTCTGGCTTGGATCTCCTGTTTTGAAGGCGACGCGGCCCTTAAATCCGATCTGTTTGGATCCGTCTTCCTGTTCGGGCAAGAAAGGAAGAGAGACGACAGCCTGGGCAACAGCAACGGTATAATCATCCTCCACAGAAGTGGTGTCCTTACCACGGACGAACTTCATGCTATCAAGCGACAGACGGACATAGACGCTACCGAACTCACCTTCAAAGCCCACCGGCATATTATAGCTCAGACCATTTTTGCGGATACTGTTTATACGGTCCTTAGCCTGGTTGAATTTAGTCTCAGCGGTCTTGTATTTCTTTTCTATGCTTTGGATATACTCATTGTTTTCAAGTTCCTTACCACGGCTCTTTACATCATTGATGATCTGCTCCTTGGTGTTTTTCATCATACTAGACAAAGAATCCTTCATATGAGTCATCACAGCCTGAAGTTTTTCTTGGTCCATATCCGACATGTTAAGAGAATCCAAGAAAGCATCCAGACGTTTTTCGACGTCGGAGACGGATTTTTCGATGGCCTCTCTTGTGTCCTTGCCCAATTCCTTATAGCGAGCAGCATTCTCACCTTCCTTCGGACTAAGTTCATACAGCAAGTCGCGGGTACTGTCGTAGAACGACTTTCCCTCCTCACGCATCTTTCCAATTGTGTTGGAATCATCGGCACCATACGCCACTAACGCGAGTACGCAACTTAATAATGTTAGTATATATCTTTTCATCGTTTTGTTGTTTTCTAAATCTTATAATGCAATCATCTAAAATCTAATTGTATTGTCTGTTTCATATTCCTCATATATATCAGAATCTTCATCACTAACTAACATATCTACAACACATGAATCCTGTTCGTTGAAAAAAAATATCTTTTCATTTTTAGAATCAATCAAAACGCTATCCATATTTTTAGGAAAACGATCTGGAACAGGAGTTCCACTGTTTTTACGAGAAAAATATAAAACTTCTATAATTGCTTTTGAGCTTGAGGTATCCATTATCCCAACAAATGGTTTAGAATCATTTTCATTACTAAAAAAGCCTTCAGTCTTTATAATGGAAAATTCACAATGATAACGATACTTATATCCCTCTCTTTCTTCCTTACTATATAATATTGTTAAAGAATCTCCATACATCAAATAATCATTTGTTTTACAATATAATTCAAACTTTTTATGATGTCCAAATATATCATCATATGCACATTTCACCATAAAGGCAATAAAAGCAAAATAAAGAAAAAAACAAAATAGCGGATATAAGTAAACGACAAATAATAAAAATTTCTGTTTCATGCTTCAATACATCAAATATAACCAACTAATTACTTTTTCCCACTTAGAAACAGGTTCTCCTGGTTTATGCAAACTTGTCCACCAAAGATAGCCTATTCCTAGTGTACCAGAAGAAGCTATACTTACTGGGGAAGAATTACGTCCAAAGCCTAGAGATCCTTCAAGACAAGAATTGAGCCATACTGGATCTTTCTGATGTTCTTCTAGAAAAGACCAAGATATAGAAACACCTACTTCACCATCTAAATGAAATTTCCAAGGAGTTTGAACAGAAAGGTCATTAGAGTTTCTAAGATAGTGATACCAGCCAACAAATCCATCTCGGTTATTTACATCGTTAGTATATGATCTAAATGCTGTCTTATCAACATTCACAAAGACAGACGCATTAAGAAGACTCTTAAATGGTTTTTTTCCAAACCCTTTAGTAATAAAATCCTTCCAACTCTGTATATCCTTTTTTACATTAGCAATGTCTATTTCCACACCAGCACCAGCTTCCCATCCATAATATGTATACAAATAACCAACATCATCTCCTTTCAAAAACACTACTCTTCCGGACATTGCTCCAACTTCGGCATCCACTGAAAGCAACGGCAAGTCTAATGATGCATTAATTGAAAAGCCATTTTCATACCCATATGCACCAAGATTTCTATTCTCAAACGAAACTCCCCCTAATTTGGCAATAGCTTCTTTCATATCCGGCAAAAAACGTTCAATCATTTCCATACAAAAATCGAATGCTCCATCTATAAAATTTAACAAACAATTTGACTCTCTAACTTCTGCTTTACCCAAAGCATAATTAAATGATTCTTTTACTTCTTGATTTTTTTTGTTTAATTCTACAGAGCCTTCATATTTTTCACCGAATCCACACGAAGTGACTTCTAAATTGCCATTTTTTCCAGTTCTTAATCTAACAACAAACCTATTAGAATTTCCACCAGAGAATCCTCCATCCAAAATTTCTTCATCTGTCAAGTTAGATTTAACTACATACATGTTATCTTGACTCAATTCATAAACTTCACCATTCGACCAAAGTTGAATCTTGAAATCGCTAGGACTTTTATCTTGCAATCCAAGAATAAGTTCTTTATCAACAAACTCATCTATTGGAATTATTGACTTATCACAATCTCTTATATTTTCAATCAACTTTTCTTTATATGATTCAAATGGAGGATAAGAAGTATCATCATTAATATTTTTAATAAACTCGTCCAACAACTCATTCAAAACAGAAATGTCTGGATAACATTTATTCAAAAAAACGTCATCTGATTCTGTTTTTCCATACAACAAACACGGTTTTGCTTCATTTTCATCCGTCAAATCTGAAGGATTCCCCTTTAAAGTAATATAATTATCCGTTCCATCTCCCAAATCAGCAAACAAAAAAACATAATAGTTTGATATCTTTTTTAACTCTATATTTTTCGGAAGTGGAGAGTCATTTTGTATTTTATAAAATGTTTCAATTGTTGTTTGAGGAATCTGATTAAGGTCAAAAATCTGACCATATACTTTACAATCTGCATTATTTCTATTTTTGAAATCCAACATTATTACTTTCACCAACTCATCTAAAGAGTATTTTTCTTCTCCATCCTCCGCACTATCAGTGAATGGGAAATGATACTCGGAAGGATTCTCGATGTTATACCACTGGAAATACTTGCTTGGAGTACGTCCTATCTGCGTTGAATAAGACATGATATTCTCAGGCACAGCATTTTCGTCTACGCCATATTTGAATGTATGCTCCAATCCATACAATCCATGACATAGCTCATGTGTCATTGTCTCTGCAATTTGGTCGACATTCATGTCCTCAGTAAATACAAATCCTTCTGAATTTGTACGAGGCATGTATCCCTTGATCTTAGAATTTGTATTCTTATCAAGCAAGAAGACGTAGGCATCAGCTCGGTGATCTATCTTGACGTTCTCATCATGCTTGTAGAGACGACACAATTGCTTCATCTCCGGAGTCTTGTTGTTGAAGACATTTCCGCCGTCTTCTGTGTTAAATCCATTAACTAGAAGAGATTTCACAGCGTCATTCTCAAACTTATTCTCAAATTTGAACTCGTATGATCTTCCAAGAGGAGCAAACACTTTGTTTATCCTGTCAGCGTATGTCTTTGGATCTCCCATCTCACCTGTAACATCCATGCATACTGGCACCAAATGGATAGTCTTCTTCCTGTAAGACATAGTGTAGATATTTGTCTCTCCAATAGTCTTACTGTTCTTTGCACACTCATCAGCAGTGCCGGTACTGTTCATCATCGCCACAATAGTCAACTTTCTGTCTGGCTGTCCACCAAACACTTTGACCTTGAACGCTCCGTCTTTGTACTCTGAATTCAATTCCGTCATCACTGAATCTGTGACACAATAGAACTTGATGTCTTTTTCCATTCCACTAAGTCCAGTGCCGGTAGTTTTAGTCTTGCCTTGGATTGTAGCCTTGATATATCTTGCTTCTCCCTGAACCATAGAAACCCAAGGAACGACATAAGATCCTATTCTTTCATATCCATTTACAATTTGGGCATAACTAAATGGCGACGGTGATTTATCAATATAAGGAGTCCACTTAGGATCATTATATTTTTCATCCACATCAAACACAACCAAACCAGCTGAGTTATCCAGACTTTGTTTAGATGGACGGCAAGCATTCTCTACGATTTTACCTACCTCCTCTATCTCACCGTCGTTGCCAACCGCATAGATTTCTTTGTCTCCGACAAGGACAACCTCTCCCTTATATTGCTCCACATCTTTCTTCAACTCATCCAATGTGGCGACCTTTTTAGTGTAAGGGTAATCCTGAGACGGAGCTTTCGGAGCAGTACGTTTCTTGCCTGTCAAATCATTAAGATTAATCAACAGATTGTTCTCTTCCGAAGTGATTACTTTTACAGTACCCATACAAAGCTCCTTCGACTTGTTGACAAGGATATCCTCGAACTCCACATTCAATCCAATCTTATCCTTGAATATAGTACAAGACACAATTCCCTTACCTGTAAATGAGCCAGCTACAGAGCCAGCCTTACACTCTGTGATAGTGACTATAACATTATGATCATTAGCAGTGAATGTGCTACCCTTCTCCAAAGTCTCAATCAAATCGTCCTTGCCACATTTTGCAGGATCGATATTTACCATACAAGAATCACTTTCTGGTTTCTTCAGCTTAAACGACACTGTATCGCTATGAGGAGTGCGTATTGTATCAGGCGTGCCACAACCCGTCAGACCGACAATATATGATTTATATGTCTCTCCTCTTTCCAGATTATCAAAAGTATACTCTTTCGTTTCTCCATCTTTGATCGGGATAATTGTTTTTGCGGCAGACTCATTATCAGCCTTATAAACATAAAGTTCGTAAGCACAGTATTTATCCACTTCGGTGTTGTCGAAGATATCCTGCCAATGCACAACGACGCTACCTGTCTCCTCAGACGTATCGACCGTAGTCATGTCGACGCGAAGATTCATATCAATGGAATCAGCCTTTGGAATGACGACTGAATCTCCACAACCGCCATACTTAAAAGACATCCACTCGCTATATCCATCATTCTTATAAGCAAAATTCTCATCAGCTTTTCCATTTACCTTTGTAGGGACAGCCCTGACACGCCACAAATATGTCTTACCCTCCTGGAACTTACTAGAAGTATTTTGCATAATAAGGGTATTGGTATTGTAGGATTTCTCAGTGACAACAGTAAAATTATTTACTTCTGATTGTGCTCCGAACATTGGCAACAAGCCTTCCTGAGATGCCAACATTGCTCCATTCTGCTCTTTTACTTCAACACTATATTCTCTATACTTAGGCCCGATAGCGACGGCATCCATCCATGAGAATACAATATTCTGGTTTGTCTTAGAGTCCAAGCATTCACCATCAAGAGGTGTGACTCCAACAGGTGGCTCTGCCTGATTCAAGAAACAGTATATACTGATAGGCTCACTTAACGGAAGTTTTTTATTCGTACCGTCGAACACCTGATATACAAATTCATAAGCGCCTTCTGGCAAACAATAGCCATTACTCATGAAACTTCCTCTACCGACAAGGTTTTTGGCATTGTTGTCGTAAGACGTGAATAGATTTTCAGTACGTATATCAACCATTGCTCCCTGCACATTTATGATCTGCTGGACAGGGGTTGTCGTCTCCAGATAAACAGTGTTACCAGACTTGACTCTCATCAAGACTGATATCGACATCGTAGATCCATGTTTTGACATATCTCGGACAACCGCAGACAGTTTCAATCTGTTCATGTCGCCATTGATATAATCACCCAAACAATTAGTGTAAGGTGGGAGCATCGCCGCATAAAGCTGGATTGGATAAATAGATTCCGCCTTAGCAGCAAAACTAAAGTTTAACAGGATCAAAAAAATGATGTATCTAAAAAGAGATTTCATTATGATATCTTTTAAAAATTCACAGAATAGTTGATAGTTGCTAAAAATTCGTAGTCATTTCTAAGTTTCACCTTAGTCTTAAGCCAATTAGTCAAGCCAAGACTTGCAGATAAAGAATGTGTTCCAAATTTCTTATCAATAGCGGTGATGTTCCAAGAAGCACCAGCATTACTATTTAATAGAGAAGAGAACAGCACACTGTTGTTAGAATTTTGATTGTAGGCCACACTGGCATGCACATTAAAAGCTCCACTTTTTGATGTCCATCCTCCGTTGACGCCAGGTCCCCAATATAGACTTTCAAGATCATTGATTTCTATATTGCAATGATTCAAACTGAAAAATGAGCCCCAATTAATACCAGTCGGAACAATTGTCTGACCATAATTAAGGGATGCACTCCATATATGTTGTTTTCCTGTGGAGACGTTACCAGATTCTGAATTTCCAAACTGATAGCTACCGCTTAATGAGGTATTGTGTTTAAGCGTAGAATCTCCAAAGCTATAAGCGACCATTCCATTAAAATTTCTCGAAACCTGATAAAAATTCAATGTGTCAAGTTGGTCCACATAATATGGATATGCTCTTTTCTTATACTTTGTATAGTTTGAAAAATTAGAATATCCGACAGACGCCATCACTCCCTTCTGGCTAGCAAAAGAGGCATTGGCAGAACCAACTATTCTCTTGTTGTCGTTGGCCTTCAGATCATTCAGGTTATTACGTTCGAAACCGAATTTACCGCTTAAGTTGAGTTTTCCCTTCAACAGCTTCAAATAAGGAGCAAGAGTGAAATCCTCACGGTCGTCAGTAAAATAATAGCCTCCCAAAGTCTGATAATAAGGAGCTATACGTTCATAGCAGAAAGACAAGCCCCATATCTCACCCGCATAACCTATCTGTCCGTTCAATGCGTCTACATATCTGTCGTTGGCTTTCTTTCCTAAAAACTTACTGGCGAAGGTAGCTCCTTCTGCAATTTCGTCCTCTTGTGTCCTGATATCAGAATTGTAGACCGAAAATGCATATTCCGCCTGAATGAAGAAGTATTTCAAAAATTTCTGACGGATATAAGCACTGATTGCCGTATTCTTCAAAGGATGCAGATCCGCTTCTTCCGGAACGTAATACTCCAAAGACTCAGCGTCATCCTTTCCATGAAAGAAAGTAGCGTTTACATCTGTTTTATCTCCAGACCAGCCTACTTTTGCCGCATAACCAGTACGCTTATATGAGACATCCTCCAAATTATTCTCTAAAGGATCATACTCTACCGCTTTTGCGAAACGTCCATACATTCCTCCTATGAACCACTTGCCCGGTGTCAGTTCCACTCCTACACCACGGAAATCTCGTCCGGCAAGTGTATATGGAGAAAATGTCATCGCTGTGCTTCCCAAATACAAACGTACCCATTTGTACTTTGGTGCCACCTGAAAACGGTTGAACGGTTGAGAATAGGACTTGTCCGTATTACTCAATGCGAAACTGAAAGGAAGAGACACACCAAACAGATTGACGTTCAAGTTTCCACACAATGTAAACATATATGGATCACGCTTGACCAGGCTATCGCTTCCACTAAAAAAAGTATTATTAAAACTAAGTCCGCCAGACACAGTCGGCTTTTGTTTGAAATTGATATTGTCCGGAGATATTTCCACGGCACTAATCGTATTCAGAACCATCAACAGACTCAAAGTCAAAAGCAATAACTTTTTCATATTATTTCAGGACAATGTCTCTTTATTTAGTTAATATTTTAACGGACTCAATTCTATTCTTAGTAGAAGCGACGAAGATGTATTCCTTACCAGATTCCAATCCGTCTACAGGAATATTATATTCATATTCCGTACGAGATTCTCCATCCGACTCATTCTTTATTTCGACTGGAGTGACACCTTCAAGTTTTGTTTTATCCAAAACAATTTTACCATCAGTCTCAACCAAATAGTAATACAACTCATTTGAAGAGTCCAGACGTTTATTAAGTGTCGCCTTTACAATACATTTTCCATTCGTAGCCGGGTTAGGCGTTGGCAACAAAGTCAAAGTCTCCTTATAGTTTGGTACCGGATAAGGAATAGAATCCTGGAATGTCAGGCTCAAATTATGTTCAGTTGTGATATCACAACCGTCAACATAAGCTGTAGTACGGATCAAGAATGGCAAGGTTCCTTTCGATTTCAACATGTCCTTTACATAATTATTTCCAACTTTGCTTGTTGGCTCCAACTTTATGAATGACATACGCAATGCCTCTTTCTCTCCAACCAATGGCATAAACGCACTCTTTATCTGAGAGATGTTGCATATAGTGTTGGTATATTCCGATCCTTCAGGATACTTTCTATTTAAACTATCAGTAAGAACTATAATTTGCTTATTGTGGTCTACTTTATTTTTTTGAGCTTCATTAACTTTTGAGTTAGACACATTGTGATAACGTCCTAAATGATTTATAATTGAATCACAAACAAGAATCTGATATTTCAATCCTTCAATCTGACCTAACAGACTTCCTCGTTCCACAGCATATTGTTCGGCAACTTGACTATACTCTTCATCAGTACGAACAGTGACAGCGACTTCGTCAGGAATACCCCAAATTGGGCCCACATACTTAGTGCCCTTCCATTCAACAGTAATCTCTTCTTGGTTTTCATCAGAATTGACATTATTGTTTTCAGGAATTCCATAAGTATACAATTCCTTCATTTGTGGTGTCGCGATCATATACTCATCCTCTGGTGATTTCAAAACCACCTCCACATGCATAGAATCGTAAGTATAAGGATATTTGCTTTGATCCTCCGCAAACTTAAGACCCTCATAATCTGTCTTGTCGATAATTACCAAGACATCACCATAAGAGTGCCATGTTGAGACTATAAAGTCTTGTGAGATCTCATCCCATGTCAACTTCCTGTCAACTTTAGCGACATCACTCTTAGCCACACAATTATGTGAATCCTTGATATACATATAGTGAGTTTCACCTTCCATTGCTGGAATATGGTCAGACTCCTGGTATCCGGTATAGTAATCCTTAAAATCAGAATAGCCTTCAAAGTCGACAAAGCCATCAACAGTAGTTTTTTTAGGCACAACCTTATTTGGATTATCCTTAGGGAACAATCTGTCATACTCACTCTCAGAGAAGTTGTCAATAGCCCAAGAGTAAGGAGGGACACCACCCTTAGATGTCTTAGCAAAAAGACGGCCAGCACCATCAGGACAAACTGGTGAAGATGCGACTTCAATTTCCAATTTGTCTGGGTGAGGTATTGCAAATTTCAGTGTATCAACACATCCCTTCACATCCTCCACAACCATATAATGCAGTGAATCCTCAGCAAGGAAATTACCCCAAGGCAAACTATGGAATCTGATGACGTAGTTGCTATCATTCTTAACAGAGTTCCATAGCTTATTATAAGCATTTAACGAATCTGTATATGTCGGGTTCTCTCCTAAATTAGAATATGCCCACTTCTCTATAACACTTCGAGGTGTATATTTTGAATTAAGCTTCTTGAATAAATCTTTATTATTAACCACATCAGGAAGTTTTTCCAAATCTGCAGTATTTGTGTACGAAGTATCAGTGGCGCCGTCATTGTCATTATCAACAGTAACCAGATATTCTCTGTAATACCAGACTGTTCCATCGTATTTACTGCTGAACACATTCTTTCCATCAAGTTCGAATTTTGTATACATATCGTTACCACCGCCCAAATCAATATAGACAGATCCTGTATTATCGTCATAGCAATTGACATCGTCGAACTCTTTTGCGACAATTTTCAATGGAACAAATCCTTCACGTCTCTCATATGTGAACTCATTGAAAGCTGAACAGCCATCTTCCATGTAAGCAATCACACCAATTTTTCCCATAGGCAGATTACCCAATCCTTTGACTATATTGTTATTGTCATCAACAATATCCTGCAACAACTGTCTATGACGCATCTCCACGCTGTCTTTCTTAATCGTAGCGTGACCAATTCTAACAGAGAAGCTATCAACCTTTGCATTTCCACTAACAATAGGAACAAGTCTGTTATTATCAGGATCACCACACCAGTCGACGAACTGTTTTCCATCCAACGTGTATTTTGCGTCAATAAGAATAGTATCGGCAGTAGCGAAACAGAACTCCTTATCAAATACTGATATGACATGTCTACCTGGATTAAGGATAGGTGATCGATATGTCACAACTTGTTGCCTTTTATCCTTTTCAGGAACCGAAATATAAGATGTATCATATTTAACATCCTGGACATAGTCTACGTCAAGAACACCTCCATAGAATTCATTCTCTGACAAATCCTCGATATTTTTACCTGAATTTGGATCATCTGGATCATCTAGATTCCTAACACTGAATATATACTCGCCCCATCCTCCTGTTGCCGAGAACTTGATTCTACGATTATCAGCGACACAGTAAGCATCCTTTGCAGGAGAAACGACATCGATAATCTCCAGTTTCTTATCTTCTGGTCCTTTCACCGAGAACGAATCAACATAGACACAACCGAATGTATCAGTAACTGCCACATAATATGTATCAGCGACGAGAGTGTTGAATCCGATCCAATCGGTTGGAACTGATTCATAATCACCTTTATATCGCATTGCTGCCAATGGAGTTTTAACGTTATCAGCCTTAAGATGATTCATAAGTGCAGTAGAATCCTGATTCTTTGCGGTAATTGCAATCTTAGCTATTTCGTAGAATACGTTAGATCGATATGGCAATGAATCCGAAACATGTCCAGAATAATAGTGAGCCTCGTCCTTATTAGATCTACCTAAACGGTATTTCTTATATTGAGCCTCATCATCCAAGAACAACCATTTAGCCCAGTTGCTACCAGTTGTTTTATCAGAATCGTTAGCTAAAGTATACTTAGTCCAAGCTCTACCGGCACGAATAGGGACAAAGTTAACAACACCTTCTGCCTTATCATAACAACGTACATCGTTTTTCGCAAGCTGCAATTTAACAGCTGCAGGGCGTTTAACGGTAATCCTATCTAGATCATAATCTTCCTTACAGTTTTCAAAATCCAAGTTCTGGTACACAACTGTATAAGTACCACTATCCAATCTGCAAACGACTTTTTCCTTCAGATCAGAAGTGTAAGGAGATGTTGTATCTGGTTTTCCCTCAATGAAGTCATAAATCTTAAACAATGTGTCTGAAGGAACGCTGTCGAAGAAATTAACATGAGAAGGATCCTGATGCTCCATGTAGAATCGGCTTGCTAATCTGTTTCCTCCCTTTAGTTTTACAACGACATATCCTGAATCATAAGCACAACGCAAATCCACATAACTGCTGTCAACCAAGAATTCTACAGAAGGTTTTTCCAAAGAATCAATTACAAATTCTCTCTTTAATGTATCCTTACAAACATCGAAGATTGCAAACTTAGCCAAACCTCCTCTGTCAGCAAAAATAGCAATCGACGTATCTATACCAATGTTTTCTGGTTTACCGTAATACTTAAATTCATCATCTAGGTAATAATTCCAAGAATAGATATCCTTCTGCCAATTCTTAAAGTAAACAATGGCAGTAGCCTTAAAGTTGGAATAACATTTACTTTGAGACAGACTATCCTTAACAATCTCTAGCATTGATTCAACACCTTCGATATGATACTGACCGAGAGATCTCTCCGCTCCATCCAAAGCACATCCTCCAATTGCAAGACGGATTGAGACATCATACAATCCAGAATCCAAATCTGTCAAGAAAATTGTATCCGGAGACATCTCCTTACTTACATGGTCTGTATTTGTATAAACATTGTGAGCGACAAGTTCCAAATCATACTCGCTGTTGAAATTTGAATAAGCAAGTTTAAATGCTCCATTCTTGACTTTGAAACAACGCTGGTTTACAGTCACGACTTTTACAGTCAGATTATCTTCAGAAAGCATGTCTTCTGTCTCTGTATACGCTTCAATTGGTGCAAATATCTCACAGCCATCAGCAATTGATTTAACGGCAGTATAATTAGACGTGACACCTCCTGTTATTGTCTTCTTATATGTTCCATTCGAGATAGGATCAGTCAACTCCCACTCGTCTTTTTCATTCAACAAATACAAATCTGAACTATAGCTTTCTGAATTAGCATTTGTAAGAATCAATGTTGATTTCTTCTCGCCACACATAACCTCTGTCTTACGAGCTGTCAGCTTAACAGTAGGTTCAACAGTCAAATCCTTGTCATATTCAAAAGAACATCCCTCAGGAATAGATGCGATAACCTTAAACTGTCCGTCTGGCAATGTTTTACTCAAGAAATGAGCACTATCAAGTGTCACATACTCGACAGTATCTCCGTCCAACGTCGTCACACAGAAATTATACTCATTCTTGTGACCTCCCTTTACTGTAACATCAAGAAGACGGGCATTTATATCACACTTTGCCTTATCCGCATCAAATATGACATCAGTGATTGTGAATCCTTCATTTTCCAATGAGTATGTATATAGATCTGTAGAGTCGTTGTTTTCCTCATTACACATATTCACGACTGTCAATATACATAGAGAATCCGACAATTTATCAGCCACAAATGTAGCGACGTCATTCTTTGATGTTTCAGGAAGGATTGTGTCTCCATTAAACAAGGCTACATACGAATCATTCCAGTTAGAAACCGTGTAAGTGATCTTGCCATTTGACACAGTAGGACAAGTATAACCAACAATTGTCTTTTCAAATGTGACAGGCTTTGCGATTTTGTCGGCAACCTCAAATGAATCTTCAAGTGTTTGTCCACATGCATCTGACAAAATAAAGTTATAATCTCCTCCTTTTAGCTTTGAAAGCACAATTTTGAATGTGTCGTCCAAAATTTGTTCTGCTTCGGTTCCTGAAATTGTATCGCCACCAACTATAAAATACTTCCATGTCTGACCTATTTCTGGAATCCAACCTGCAACTGTAACTTCTGCCAATCCATCAAATTCCACAGAACAATGATTCTCAACAGTAGAGATATTCAAAATTTCCATTTGTTTGTCAGGAGCTGTAATTTCCAATGTATCAACAAATAGAGTATCAACACCTTCTACTATACATCCTTCTACTGATAAATACGAATATACTTTATACGTTCCTGCAGGAACACTATCAAACTTAACGACGCCCTTAGAATCACGGACTTCTTTGTTTAAGATATTATTATCCGCAAGAGACAATACAGCAAACGATAAATCATAATAGCTATGGAAATCTGAATACTCTATTTCAATAGAGCCATTATTTATGCCATAACAAGTCTGGTTGTTTGCGATAGCATTTTTAATATTGGCTGATTTCTCATCATCTGTTGGCTCATATACAGAAAGCGGAACAACGACAACACAGTCTGGACTCTTCACAATAACTGTATCGCATGGTTTACCTGTATTATGAAGGACATAGACACCCTTTTCATAAAGTTCTACATCATCTTTCTTAATTGTTTTTTTAGTGTTATTATTGACAAACGAGAACTTTCCTTCCATCGGTTTACCTTCGGAATCAAAGATTTTCACGATAGCTCTCAATCCTCCTTGCTGACCTTCGCAAGAACTTTCATTCATCACCTGCCCCTCAGCAACAAACGAATTCTTGCATTGTACCTCATAAGCACCTGCACATGTGAACTCCATACGTATCACATTATTCTGATCATCCGTCACATTTGCATTGACTAATGGGAATCTAATATCTATACTGTCATCAACTATTGTTGATAGCACTGCTATATTATCAGCAAATCCACCATGATTGGATAGTTTTCCGACAAAACAATCAGTCGCTTCATCATACACACCGTCAATAACACCTTCTAAAGAAGATACTTTTACCGATTTATCATTCTCACCCAATGGATAAGCATCTATCTCTGTCGTGTAGACGTTATAGTCGGACACTATCGGCTTTGACTCATACTTGCCGTTTTGATCCGGCTTGACAATCAGTTTCTTTGATGAAATAATGTTTCCCTTCAATT